>Ga0209006_10001768_pt1 | contig 19601 bp, 20 predicted proteins | sample JacPin_JW_Ref_O2_FD_188567 | JGI IMG/M metagenome (GOLD analysis project Ga0209006, IMG submission 188567) | Forest soil microbial communities from Algoma, Ontario, Canada - Jack Pine, Ontario site 1_JW_Ref_O2 (SPAdes) (version 2) | ecosystem: Environmental > Terrestrial > Soil > Boreal...
GCCGACAAGCCGGCGTTAGGCGGCGAAGCGACCGCTGCGATAATCCTCCACCGCCTGCTCGATCTCCTGGCGCGTGTTCATCACGAAGGGCCCGTATTGCACCACCGGCTCTCTGAGCGGCCGCGCGGCCAGCAACAGCAGTTGCGCGCCGCGCGCACCGCCCTCGATGCGCACGCTTTCACCGTCGGAGAGAATGCCCGCGGCCCGATACGGCAGCGCCTGTGCACTGTCCGCGGCCCCGACCTTGGCCTCGCCCTCGTAGACGTACAGGAAAGCGTTATGGCCGCGAGTCACCGGCACGAGCAGATTCGCGCCTGCGGGCAGATTCAGGTCCAGGTACAGCGGATCGGTGCTGAGCGGCTCACTCGGAGCGTTGACTGGCCCGCTGACACTCTGACCGTCGAGCTGCAGCGTGCCGGCAATCACCTTGACGCTCGCGCCTGAGGCCAGCCGCACGATCGGAATCTGCTGCGCCGGGATGTCGCGGTAGTGCGCCGGCTTCATTTTCTCGTTCGCGGGCAGGTTGATCCAGAGCTGAAAGCCGCGCATGCGGCCCTGGGTTTGCTGCGGCATCTCCGAGTGAATGATGCCGCGTGCGGCCGTCATCCACTGCACGTCGCCGGCCTTCAGATCACCGCGGTTGCCGAGGTGGTCCTCGTGGCGCATGTGTCCGTCGAGCATGTAGGTGACGGTCTCGAAGCCGCGATGCGGGTGCGAGGGAAAGCCGGCGAGGTAATCCTTCGGGTCGTCCGAGTAGAACTCGTCGAGCATCAGGAACGGATCGACCTGAAGTCCGCGCTGGCTGCCCAGGCTGCGGCGCAGTTTTACGCCGGCGCCATCCGAAGTGGGCACCGAAGGGATCATCTGTGTCAGGGTGCGCATCGCGTCTCCTATGCCGCCAGGCGGCCGATGTGTTCAGCCGCCTTGGCAAGGCCGGCCGCTTTACTCTCCGGGCTGATGGCCAGGCCCTCCGCGTACACAAACTCGATGTCCTCGATTCCCACAAAGTGCAGAAAGTCGCGCACGTAGCTGGTTTGTGTATCAAGCGCGGTGCCTGCATACAAGCCCCCGCGAGCGGCAAAGACATAGGCTTTCTTCCCTTGCAGCAATCCGACCGGACCGCTGGCGGTATAGCGGAAGGTCTCGCCGGCCCGCGCGATATGGTCGAAGTAGGCCTTGAGCTGGGACGGCACGCCGAAGTTATACATCGGCAGTCCGAGCACGATCACGTCGGCCTTTTTCAGTTCCGCGATCAGCGCGTCGGAATAGGCGACTACGTCGTGCTGGACCGCGGTGCGCTGCTCGGGCTTGCTCAGGAACGCCGCAAATCGCTCAGCGCTCAGATGCGGCACCGTTTCGGCCGCCAGGTCGCGGCGCACGATGTTCGAATCCGGGTGGCGGCGGCTGAAGGCCTCGACGAACTGAGACGCCAGCTGACTCGACTGGCCCTGGTCGGCGTGGATGCTGGCGTTGATCTGTAAGAGGGTGGTCATGGCTTGGTCCTCGGCGGAGGGAAGATTCCCTGGCCCAGAGTTAACTATTTACTGGTCAGATATAAAAGTACAATAATCGGCAAATTATCATCCAATAAACAGATAGATTATGAGTTCAACACCGCGGATTTCGCTCGAGCAATGGCGCGCGCTGCAAGCGGTGGTCGATGCAGGCGGCTATGCGCAGGCTGCGGCCAGGCTGCACAAGAGCCAATCGGCTATCACCTACGCGGTGCAGAAAATCGAGGCTCAGCTCAACGTGAAGCTGTTCCAGATCAGCGGCCGCAGGGCGCGCCTGACCGGGAGTGGGGAAGTGCTCTACCGGCGAGCCAAAGGACTGCTGGAGGAAGCCGAGTCGCTGGAGGGCGCCGGGCGCCATCTGGCACAGGGCTGGGAGAGCGAGCTCAGGCTGGCGGTCGAGGTCATCTTTCCCACCTGGCTGTTGTTGCGCTGCTTCGAGCGCTTTGCCGAGGAGCGCCCCGAGACGCGTATCGAGCTGTACGAAACCGTGCTCAGCGGCACCGACGAGGCGCTGATCGAGCGGCGGGTCGAGCTGGCGATCTGCTCGCTGATTCCGGCGGGGTTCATGGGCGATGCCCTGATGTCGATGCGATTCATCCCGGCAGCACATCCCGATTATCCGCTGCACCTGCTCAAGCGCAAGCTGACGCCGCAGGACCTGCGCAAGTACCGCCAGCTCGTGATCCGCGATTCCGGAAGCCTGCGCAGCCGCAACGCGCCCTGGCTGGGCGCCGGGCAGCGCTGGACCGTCAGTCACAAGGCAACCCAGATCCGCGCCGCTGTGATGGGGCTGGGATTTGCGTGGTTCGCCGAGGATACAATCCGCACCGAGCTGACACAGGGTCTGCTCAAGCCGCTGCCGCTGCGCGAGGGCGCCGAACTCTACGCCGAGCTGTATCTGGTGTTCGCCGATCGCGACTACGCCGGGCCCGGCGCGCAACGCCTTGCCGACATCATCCGTGATCAGGTCAAAGCAGCTTGCCCGGGTTCATGATGCCGTTCGGATCAAGCGCCTGCTTGATCGCGCGCATAGCGCCGAGCGCCACTGGCGAGGCATAGCGCTGCAGCTCGGCGCGCTTCAGACGGCCGATGCCGTGCTCGGCGCTGATGCTGCCGGCATGCTTGACCACCAGGTCGTGAATCGCGCGGCGAATCTGCGGCTCCTGCTCCATGAAGACCGCAGTGCGCTCGCGATCGGTGCAGCTGATATTGAAATGCAGGTTGCCATCGCCCGCGTGTCCGTAGCACACCAGCACGCCATCACTGACGTGCGCCTGCACCCAAAGTGAAGCCTCATCGATGAATGTTGGCAGCGAGGCGACCGGCACGCTGATATCGTGCTTGAGGCTCGCACCGGCGTGGCGTTGCGCCTCCGGCACGCTCTCGCGCAAGCGCCAGAAGGCGGCGCGCACTCGTTCGCTGCTCGCCAGCGCCGCATCCAGCAGCAGCGCGCGTTCGGCGGCATCCGCCAGCGTCTGCTGCAGCAGCTCCGGCAACGGCTCGTCGGCCGCGGAAGTCAGCTCACACAGGATGTACCACGGATACACCGTGCCGAGCGGATCGGTCACGCCGCCTACATAGCGCGTAGTCAGTTCAATCGCAATTCGCGGCAGTAGCTCGAATGAGCTCAGGCGCTCGCCGGCCGCCGCGCGCAGCACAGCGAGCAGCTGTACCGCATGCAGCGGAGAGGCCAGGGCGACAAACGCGGTCGCGCTGCTGCGCATTTTCGGCCACAGCTTGAGCGTCGCCGCCGTGATCACGCCCAGCGTGCCTTCTGATCCGACCAGCAGCGACTTAAGATCGTAGCCGGTGTTGTCCTTGCGCAGCGACTTCAGGCCGTCGAACACCTGCCCATCCGCCAGCACCGCCTCGATGCCGAGCACCAGGTCGCGCGCCATGCCATAGCGCACGACATTGAGGCCGCCGGCATTGGTCGCCAGATTGCCGCCGATCTGGCAGCTGCCCTCGGATCCCAGGCTCAATGGGAAGTAGCGTTCGGCCGCCGCCGCGGCCTGCTGCACGCTCGCCAGCACGCAGCCGGCCTCTGCGGTGAGAGAAAAATTATCGACGTCGAGCGCGCGGATTCGATTCAGCCGGCGCAGTGACAGCAGCAATTGCCTCCCCGACTCGTCGGGTGTCGCGCCGCCACAGTAGCCGGTGTTGCCGCCCTGGGGCACGACGCCGATGCCGTGCCGGCCGCACCAGCCGACGATGCGCGCGACCTGCTCGACATCGCGCGGCAGCGCCACGGCGAGCGCGCGGCCGCGATACAGCCGCCGCTCGTCCACCAGGAACGACGCGGTGTCGGCCGCGTCGGTCAGAACGCTGTCGTTGCCAACCAATGAGCGCAGCTCTGCGCACAGAGCGTCGGCTTCGTTCATACGGTGCGCGTTAGCGGTCGCAACCGGAGGCGCTCAAGCCTGATTGGCCGGAGCAGCACGCAGCGCCGCGATCCGCTCCTCGATCGGCGGGTGGCTCATGAACAGGCGCCGCAATCCGTCGCCCTCGCCGCCGGCGATACCAAAGGCATTGAGCTGCGCGGGCAGTGGATCGTCGTGCGCTGCCTTGAGGCGCTCGAGCGCCGAGATCATGCGCTCGCGGCCCGCGAGCCTGGCGCCGCCGGCATCGGCACGGAATTCACGCTGCCTCGAAAACCACATGACGATGATGCTTGCCAGGATACCGAGCACCAGCTGCGAGACCATGACACTGGTGAAATAGGCTATGCCGCGGCCATCGCTATCGCGCGACATGGATCGATCGACGATGTTACCGATGATGCGCGCGAGAAAAATCACGAACGTATTGACCACACCCTGTATCAGCGTCAGCGTGACCATGTCGCCATTGGCCACATGGGTCAGCTCATGGCCCAGCACCGCTTCGATCTGATCGCGGTTCATCGACGCCAGCAGCCCGCTGCTGACCGCGACCAGCGCGTTGTCGCGCCGCGGGCCGGTGGCGAAAGCGTTCGGCTGTGGCGAGTCGAAAATACCCACCTCGGGCATGCCGACGCCGGCTTTATCTGCCAGCGAGTGCACCGTCTGCAGCAGCCACTGTTCGTCGGCCGACGAGGGCTGGCGAATGATCTGCACACCCATCGCGCGCACCGCGATCCATTTGGAAGCGGCGAGCGAGATCAACGAACCGCCGAAGCCGAACAGCGCGGCGAAAACCAGCAGGCCCTCGAGGCTGCCGCCCTGCTGGGCCAGCCACGCGTCCAGGCCGGTGACCTGGGCGACGATCGACAGCAACAGCAGAATTGCCAGATTCGTCAGGATGAATAGAAATATGCGTTTCATGGTGAATTTGAACGGGGGGTTCTCACGGTTAGATGACGGCGGCGGCCTGGAATTCAACCCGTGGCGGCGCTTTCTTCTGAAATCAATGACATAAGAAAAATCCCTGCCACAGTTCCGCAGGTGTGGGCAGGTGGCGGCGCTCGAGGCCGTCGCGGCCGAGCGCCAGGCGCGCCATCAATAGTTATCGCTTTCCTTCTCGTCCTCGTCCCAGTCCTCGTCATCCTCATCTTCATCGTCATCCCAGGTCTCATCGAGGTCGTCGTCTTTTTCTTCCTCTTCTTCTTCCTCTTCTTCCTCGCTACTGCCGGCCCAACCCTCGGGCTCATCGATCTTGTCGAGATCGAGTTCGTGCCAGGTTTCAAGATCGATCTCTTCAATATCGCCGTCGAGGTATTCGAGCTCGACCAGCTCTGCATCCTCGTCCACCGAGAGCACACGGAAGCTCTCGTTCTCATCGATGTTCTCGTACCACTGGCCCGCTGTGGGCTCGTATTCTCTGGCCACCTGACTGCTTCCTCGACCGCTGTGTGGCGCGCGTCATGCGCCGCGCAAGGATATTAGGGCCAGAGGCCGCGGTGAGGCAATCCGCTGATCGCGCAGCCAGTTGCTCTACAATAGCGCGGCCGCCCATGATCGATCGCCGAACAAACCGATCACCCACACCGCTGACGGCCGCACGACGCATCGTCGTCAAGGTCGGTTCGGCGTTGCTGGTTGATGCCCGGACCGGGCGGCTGAATCGCTCGTGGCTGAAAACGCTGATCGACGACCTGCTGCGTCTGCACCGGCGTGGGCAGCAGGTGATTCTGGTGTCCTCGGGCGCCATCGCGCTTGGGCGGCGCCATCTCGGGCTGGCCGCCGGTACGCTGCGGCTGGAAGAGAGCCAGGCGGCCGCCGCGGTCGGTCAGATCCGTCTGGCGCACGCCTACAAGGAGCTGCTTGAAGCCGGCGACGTGACTGTGGCACAGGTGTTGCTTACGCTTGAGGATAGCGAGCAGCGCACGCGCTATCTGAACGCGCGCGCCACGCTTGAAGCGCTGCTGGCGCTCGGCGCCATCCCCGTCATCAATGAAAACGACACCGTGGCTACCGCCGAGATCCGCTACGGCGACAACGACCGGCTGGCGGCCCGCGTCGCGCAGATGGCCAGTGCCGATTGCCTGGTGCTGCTGTCGGATATCGACGGGCTGTATACCGCCGATCCGCATCGCGACCCGGCGGCGCGGTTCATCGAACGCGTCATTCGGGTCTCGCCCGAAATCGAGGCGATGGCCGGACGATCCAGCTCCGAGGTCGGTTCCGGCGGCATGGCAACCAAGATCGCGGCGGCGCGCATAGCGGTGAATGCGGGCTGCCACATGTGCATCGCCTCCGGCCACCGCCGCCATCCACTGCGGCGGCTGGAATCGGGCGCGCGCTGTACCTGGTTCATGCCGGCGTCGACCCCGCTGGCGGCGCGCAAGCAATGGATCGCCGGCACGCTCAGGCCGGCGGGCGCGATTCATATCGATGCCGGCGCTTTGCGCGCGCTGCACGGCGGAAAAAGCCTGCTGGCGGCCGGCGTGACCGGCACGCTCGGGCGCTTCGAAAGTGGGGATACGGTGAGCGTGCTCTCGCCTGACGGCATCGAAGTCGCGCGCGGCATTGCAGCCTATTCCGACAATGATGCCAGCCGCATCATGGGCCGCCGCAGCAGCGAGATCGAGGCGATCCTGGGCTTTCGCGGCCGCGAGGAACTGATACATCGTGACGATCTGGTCATTCTGCAGCATGATTATCGGCCGCCGGGTCACCAGCCCGCGCCAGCGGGCGGCTCTGGAGAGTTGGCCGAGGTGAAACCATGACGAGTGCCGTGACATCGATCGCCGAGCGCGCCGAGCCATTGGATGTGCACACCACGATGCACAACCTCGGACGTGCCGCGGTGGCTGCCGCGGAACGGCTCGCTCTGGCCGACACCGAGGTCAAGAACCGGGCGCTGACCGGCGCCGCCGCCGCCATGCGCGCGCAGGCTGGCGCGATTCTGGCGGCCAATGGCGAAGATATGCGCGAGGCGCAGGCCGCCGACATGAGCCCCGCGCTGCTCGACCGGCTGCAACTCGATGCCACGCGCGTGGAGGCGATGGCGCGCGGCCTGGAAGAGGTCGCCGCGCTCGCGGACCCGATCGGGGTCACGATCGCCGAGTGGACACGGCCGAACGGTCTGCGCATCAGCCGCGTACGTGTGCCGCTGGGCGTGATCGGCATCATTTACGAGAGCCGGCCGAACGTGACCGCCGACGCCGGCGCGCTGTGCCTGAAGTCGGGCAACGCCGCGATTCTGCGCGGCGGATCCGACAGTCGCCGCTCGAGCGCAGCGATCCACGCCTGCCTGCTCGAAGGCCTGACGGCGGCCGGTCTGCCAGCCACGGCCATTCAACTGGTGCCGACCGCGGATCGCGCCGCGGTGGGTGAGATGCTCGGCGGCATGCAGCAGTTCATCGACGTCCTGGTGCCACGCGGTGGCAAGAGTCTGGTGGCGCGTGTCCAGGCCGAGGCGCGCGTTCCAGTGATTGGCCATCTCGAGGGCAACTGTCACGTCTACGTCGATCGCGATGCCGAACTCGATATGGCCTGCAGGATCACCACCAACGCCAAGATGCGCCGCACCGGAGTGTGCGGCGCGGCCGAGACGCTGCTGGTCGACCGTGCCTGTCCGCCGTGGCATCTGCCCGCCCTGATCAGTGAACTGATTGCGGCCGGCTGCGAAGTGCGCGGCGATGAGCATGCGCGAGAGGTCGATGGGCGGGTGCTCCCCGCAACCGAAGCCGACTGGTCCACCGAATTTCTCGATGCCATCATCGCGGTGCATGTGGTCGATGGCGTCGATGAGGCGATCGCGCACATCGCCCGTTACGGTTCCTCGCATACCGATGCGATCGTCACCGGCAATGCGGCCACGGCGGAATATTTCCTGGCGCGCGTGGACAGCGCCATCGTATTGCATAATGCGTCCACCCAGTTCGCCGATGGCGGTGAGTTTGGCATGGGAGCGGAAATCGGCATTTCGACCGATCGCTTCCACGCCCGCGGTCCGGTCGGCGTCGAGCAACTAACGAGCTATAAGTACGTCGTGCACGGCGCAGGCCAGATACGGCCGTGAGCAGACGATCCTGAGCACTGCCGCGCTCAGGCGCGTCCCTGGCCGGAGCCGTGCGCGCGGTGAGGCTGCGATGGCGCCACGGCACAGCGCTCGCAATTGACCCAGCCGGAGTCGCCGTCCAGGTAATACTCCTTTTTCCAGATCGGCACGCGGTGCTTGACCTCGTCGATGATGTAGCGGCAGGCATCGAAGGCCTCGCCGCGATGCGCGGCGCTGACTGCAACCCAGACCGCGAGGTCGCCGATCGCCAGCGGGCCCACCCGATGCGCACAGCGCGCGCGCGCGACACCGAAACGCTGGCGCGCTTCGGTGAGAATGCGCTCGCCCTCGCGCACCGCGAGCGGTCCGAAGGCCTCGTACTCCAGCCGCAGTACCGTGCGACCGTCGTTGTGGTCGCGCACCCAACCCTCGAAGGCGGCGTAGCCGCCGCAAGTCGGATCCTGTAGTTCGGCGCGCAACAGTTCGGGTTGCAGCAGCGTGTCGTGCAGGCTGAAACGGTTCACCAAGAAGCCCTCAGCCGCCCGCAACCGGCGGCAGGAACACCACGGTATCGCCGTCGGCCAGTGGCGCGCGCCAGTCGCCGAACTCGTCGTTGACAGCCACGCGCAGGAATTCCGGCGCCAGCGTCAGCCCGCGCCGGCGGCGCAATTCTTCGTACAACTCCCGCGGTGTGCTGGCGTGAGTCTCGAGCTGTTCGGCGCTGCGGCCAGCCTGCTCACGCAGCACCGCAAAATAGCGCACGTTGAGCCGCAGCACGCCGCCGGAGTCGTTCGGCGCCGGCGCGGCGGCCGCGGCGGCGAGGGCGGCTTGCGCGGCGGCATATTCCTCGCCCGTATTGACGTTATCGAGCGCACGCGGATTCGGTAGTTGCAGCAGTTCGACGTCGCAGCGCGACAGCAGCGATCGCGGGCATTGCTGTCCCTGCAGCAGGGCCTGCTCGATAATCTGGCGGCTGCGCGGTTCGAAGATTGCGCACAGCGGTTCAGGCAGGCCATCGGAGCTGCTGCGAAAGGCGGTCGCCATGCGCTCGCTTGCACGGTGCGCGATCAGGTGCTGCAGCGTCGCGCGATCGAGGAACGGCAGGTCGCAGGCGAGGATCAGCCAGGCCCGCTCCGGGTAGGTGTGCAGCGCCGCGTGGATGCCGCCGATGGGACCCAGGTCCGGCTTGATGTCGGCGATCGTGTCGTAGGCGGCGCGGTACGGATCGTGCAGTTGATCCGACCGGATGGATACGAAGCAGCGCGCCACCAGTGGCGTGAGCAATTCCATCGCGCGTGCGAGCTGCGATTTGCCAGCATAGTCCAGGCTCGCCTTGTCGCGCTGCATGCGGCGGCTGCGTCCTCCGGTAAGCAGCAGCCCGTAGAGTTCCGGCGCGCTCATGCGGCGATCCTGAAGCGCGAACCTGCGCGCGCGCGCACCTGCCGTTTACCACCGCTCTTCGATAGCAGCCGCACTCCGGCAATACGGATGTGGTGCGACAGGGATTTGCACATGTCGTAGATGGTCAGCGCGGCGATCGTCGCGCCGGTCAGCGCTTCCATTTCAACGCCGGTTTTGTGGCGCACTTCCACTCGACAGTGCACCACGATGACGTTCGCCCCGGCGGCGCCCGACGCGAAGCCGATGTCGATCTGGCACTGCTCGAGCGCCAGCGGATGACAGAACGGGATCAGCTCGGATGTGCGCTTGGCGGCCATCACGCCGGCTACGATCGCAGTGTCGAAGACCGGACCTTTTTTCGTGCGATGTCCGCTGCGCTTGAGCGCACGGGCAACGGCGGCGGGCACATGTATGCGCGCTTGCGCCTCTGCGATCCGATGGCTGACGGCCTTGGGGCCGACGTCGACCATCGCGGGCCTGGAGCGTGCATCGAGGTGCGTGAGCGCGGGTTGGCGGGTGCGGCTCGACATGTGGCGCTCAGCCCCCGACGTAGTTCATTTCGACGTGCTGTACACCCCGGGCGCGCAGGTTGTCGCGCAGCTCGCTGTAGCGGTCGGCGCGCCGCTCCCAGACCGCGCGGATCAGTCCCAGCAACTCCTCGTCGCTGGCACCGCCTCGCATTGGCGCGCGCAGGTCGGTGCCTTCGGCCGCGAACAGGCAGGTGTAGAACTTCCCGTCGGAAGACAGCCGCGCGCGCGAGCAGTCGCCGCAGAAGGGCTGCGTGACCGAGGAGATGAACCCAATCTCGCCGCCGCCATCGTCGAACGCATAGCGGCGCGCGACCTCTCCGGAATAGGCCGGATCGAGCGCGGTCACCGGCCAGCGGGCACGGATGCGCTCCAGCAGCTGCTGCGACGGCACCACGCGTTCGCGATTCCAGTCGTTGCGGTTACCGACGTCCATGTACTCGATGAAGCGCACGACGACGCCGGTGGTGCGGAAATGCCCGACCAGATCGAGCACCTGGTGGTCATTCACGCCGCGCTGGACCACGGCATTGACCTTGATAGGCGACAGCCCGGCGCGCTGGGCGGCGCTGATGCCCTGCAGCACGTCATCGACGCTGCCGAAGCCGCCGGCCATCTGTGCAAACACGGCTGGATCGAGGCTGTCGAGGCTCACGGTGACACGGTGCAGGCCGGCGGCGCGCAGCTCCGCCGCATGTTGCGCGAGCAGGACGCCATTGGTTGTCAGCGCAACGTCTTCGATGCCGGGCAGGCTGGTGAGGTCGCCGATCAGCTCGGCCAGGCCGGCGCGAAGCAGCGGTTCGCCGCCGGTGACTCGCAGTTTCACCACCCCGAGCTGCAGAAACAGTCGCGTCAATCGCAGCAACTCGTTGAAATCGAGGCGCTCGCTGGATTTCAGAAAGCGGTACTGATCGTGAAAGCGTTCTCGCGGCATGCAGTAAGGACAGCGAAAGTTGCAGCGATCGGTGACCGACAGGCGCAGATCGCGCAGCGGGCGCCCCAGGCTGTCCTGCAGCATGCGGCGGCGCGGGAGAAGGGGCTGAACCTTGGCAGTGACCATGTGCTAAGGCTACCAGATCGGGCGCCCCGCCCGAGCGATGCGGCGCCTGGTGGCAGGTTATGACCAGCGAAACAGCCGGGTCACGTAACCTTTGGCGAAATCAGCTGGCCCCGGCGGCAATTCGACAAAGCCGTCGGTCATCGCCAGCGAGGCGAAATCACCCGAACCGTTGGTCGGACAGGGAGTCGCCCAGGGCCGCGCCCAGTCGTCGTTCGCTACCCGCACTGGCACGAATCCGGTCATTTGTGTTTCCCAATGAATCGGCGCCGCGAGCGCGACGCGCTCGCCCGCGGCCGCCGGCATCCCCATCGCGGCATACAGCGCCGGCACGACGTATCGCACCAGACATACCAATGTCGACACCGGATTGCCGGGCAGCGCGAATACCGAGCGTCCTTCGTTGGTGACGCCGTACCACATCGGTCTGCCGGGACGCTGGGCGACACCGTGCAGTACGCAGCGCACGCCTATTTCCTCCAGCGCCGCGGGCACCAGATCGAATCGCCCCATCGACACGCCGCCCGAGAGGATGAGCACTTCGTGTGTGTGCAGATGCAGACGCAGCCGTTCGCGCAGCTGCCCTGCGTCGTCCGGCAAGTGATCGTCGGCAACGCGCTGAAAGCCGCGCTGGCGCAGCGCGGCGACCACGGCGTAGGCGTTGGATCGACGGATCTGGTGGGGCGCGATCGGATCGCCGGGCTCTACCAGTTCATTGCCCGTGGACACCACGATGATCGCCGGCTGGCTGCTGACGCGCACACGGGCCATGCCGGCCGAGGCCGCAACCGCGATTTCCGGCGCATTCAGCACGCTGCCCGCAGCCAGCAGCAACGCTCCCTGGGAGCGATCACTCGCCCGCCGGTGGACGTTTTTCCACGGCGCGGCTCCCACTCTGCTCTCGATCTCAACGTAGCCGCCGGCGCTTTGCAGCTGCTCGACCGGCACCACGCTATCGCAGCCGCCGGGCAGCACCGCGCCGGTCATGACTTCGATGCAGTTGTCAGTCGAAGCAAGCACAGTGGGCGGCTCACCGGCCGCCTGTGTCGCCTGCAGTTTGAAGCGTCGCCGGCCGCCGGCGAGCGCGCTTGAGGCCAGTGCCACGCCGTCCATCGCCACGCGGTCGAATGGCGGCTGATCGCGTTCCGCATAGATGTTTTCGCGCAGCACGGCGCCGGCGGCCTGACCTACCGGCAACGATTCGATCGGCAGGCAGGCCAGGTGCTCGCTGATGAGTGTCTCGGCGGCGCGTGGCTCTATCATCGCCCTATGTTACGCCGCCGCAGACCGGTGGTGCGCTGGGGACGTTCATGCCACGATGAGGATTCGCCGCGCCCGTAGCTCAGTTGGATAGAGCATCAGGCTTCGAACCTGAGGGTCGGGAGTTCGAATCTCTCCGGGCGCGCGAACCGACACGGTCCGTTCTCGTCACATGGGTAACGGATTATTCCGGAGACATGGGTGACACTTTAGCAGTGAAGGGGTTTGGAGCGCACTCCATGAAGGCTGCAGTCGACGGCGTCGGGAACCCGGTCTTTCTGTCTTCCGACCGGATGATCGGTCTCAGCGACACCATATTCGGGGTGGCGATGACTCTGCAGGCTTCCACATTGCTGCTGTCGATCCCGACCTTGAAGGGAAGTGTCGCTGACATCATCGGGGGTATGCGGGGCCAATCCATCGCCGTGGCGCTGAGCTTTGTCATCTCGGGCAGCTACTGGATCGTGCAGCAGCACCGGCTGGCGATGATCAGAAGCGTGACACCACTGCAGACGCTGCTGCATTTCCTGTTCCTGTTTTTGTTTGTCTTATTGCCTTTTTCCACTGGCTTATGGGGCCAGTATGGCGAAACCCGTCCGGTCGTGATGATCTATGGCAGCCATTTGCTGCTGATCGCACTGGTCAATCTGCTGCTGTGGATTGACATGCATCGCACCGTCGCCGCCCACGCCCAGATCGTGCGCTCGTCGCTGGCCGTAGCGCTGTTCGTGCTGGCGCTGCTGCTGGGTTCGATTAGACCTGCCTTCGCGCCCTATCTCTGGTTCGGGGTGTTCGCGACCTCTTTCATCGGCCCGAACCTGGCGCGGCGTTTCTTTGGCTCCTGATCGGCGCTCACTGCTGCTCGGCGGCGGAGCAGCCCTGGTGCTGGGGGGACTGGCTTTTCGCGCCTGGGATCGCGGGGTCTGGTCGGGCGGAAAGGGACCCGCTTACGCTCCCTGGTCCGATCTGGAAGCAAGTGCTGCCGACCCCCTCACACGGACCTTGCGCGCCGCAATCCTGGCGGCCAATCCGCACGACACCCAGCCCTGGCTGTTTCAGATCAAGGATGATTCGATCACGCTATTTGCCGACCGGGCGCGCCATCTGGGTTCCTTCGATCCGTTCCGCCGGGAAATGCATCTTGGGCTAGGCGCGGCTCTGGAAAACCTGGCACTGGCAGCGGAGGCGTCCGGATTTTTGGCAAGCATAATGCCGGTGGAGGGTCGACTGACGCTTTCGCCGGACAGTGCACCGACGCCTGCGGCGCGGATTGTGTTGCGGCCAACGCCGGCGGTGCGTGGAGCGCTGTTTTCGGCCATTGCCCGACGACATACCAATCGTGGACCGTATCGCCCGGATCAGCCTGTGGGCGCTGAAACACTGCACCGTCTTACCGGATTGGTGAGCGACGATACCGTGCGTGCCATCTTCGTCACCGACAAAGCTGCGCGCAGCGAATTGGGTGCGCTCATAATCGCCGCCACCACCCGCATTGTCGGCGACCCGCAAATGTCGGCCGACAGTGCCCGCTGGTTCCGAACCGGCCGGCGCGAAATCGCCGCCCACAGGGACGGTGTTACCGTCGATACGTCCGGGGCATCACCATTCTTGACAGCAATGTCAAAAATGCTTCCCGACCTCAACGCGAAGTCGGCCGACCACTATTGGCTCGCGAGCACGCGCGATACCGAAGTGCCGACTGCGCCAGTGCTCGGCATACTGCTGGTGCGCGACCGGCTGGATATGTTCGCGGCAATAGCGGCCGGACGCGCCTGGCAAAGGCTGCATCTGGCCCTGACAGCGGCAGGACTGGCCGCGCAACCGCTCAATCAGCCGGTCGAATGCGTGGACCGCAGTGCCATGCGCGGTGATGCAGATGATATGGCTCCGGCGATCAACAAGTTCACAGGCGTGCCAGGCTGGGAACCCACCTTCATGTTCCGGCTGGGAGTGGCCGACAGCGCAGCGGGCCCCAGCCCGAGGCGGCCGCTGGCTGCAGTCTTGATGGCGGACGGCTAAGGTTTGGACTGAAGATCCGGCTTCATCGTGTCCAGATCGACGGGCACCGAATTGTGTTCTTCGACGATGAGCCACTTGCCGTTGATCTTGCGGAAGATATCGGTCGTCCGGACGACAATCTTTACTTTTGCCCCGTCCTTGCCGGTAAATTCGCCGGTCTGGATATTGTGTCCATAAGCCATCGAGCCGACCACATGAATGGTCTGCTCTGAGATCGTATTCTTCATCGGGCCCGGGAAGGCCGAAAACAGCTCGTCAAAATCCTTCTTGTAGGCGTCCCAACCCTTATATTCGCGCGGCGGCACGACATCGAAGACAAACAGCTCCTTTCCCGGAAGGTAGACCGACATAACTTTGTCTACGTCCTTGGAATTGAAACCGTCGTTGTAGGTATCCTCGAGCGCCTGTATCGCTGCCTTGTCGGAATTCGACGCCGGCGGTGTTGCCGCGACGGCGTTGGCCGAGGCGAGAATAGCTGCACCAAGTGGGATCAGGATTTTCAGGAATCGCATGTCGATCTCCCTGCAGATTACTGCCATGAATTTATATTGTTCTCGATCCGCTGGCCCCAGCTGATGGATGCCAGGAGCACAACATATATATCATCACGGCCCTGACCGCGCGAACGGAACGTGCGGTGCCCTGTGTACGCGCGCCGGGATTAGTCGTATATATGAATGAGCGCCAAACAACTGATGGCCGCTGCCGACACAGGCGCAGCCACGCTGCTTTTTTTGCGAATAAATACCGGGCCGTTCGGCTACGGATATCTATCGCTGCGAAAGTATCGCCAAGCAGACATGCCGACGCTCGCCCAGCAAGCAGAGATGAGGAGTATGTAAACCATGTCCAATTTCATGCCGCCAAACGTAAGCAGTCTGACGTGCTGCGCCTATCAGCCTCGAGGAAAACTGGTGTCAGAAAATTCCGGTCGTTGCGCCAGACAAAACGACCTGTTCGCTGCGCCGCTTGCGCAAGTTGCTGAAATCGTTTTGTCGTCCCGCTCGACAGAGCGGCGCCGTTGCGTGAACTGTCGGAACGCACGCGCAATGGCAATGGCATGTACGATACTGCGGCGCCGAAAATCCCAGGTTGCGATGATCGCTTCATATCGAGGTTCACCGTGAGCACCGTCAAGCGTTGCCGCATTCCACTTGCAGTGATCATCGCGGGCGCCGCAGTGGCTTCGCTCACCGCACTCGCCGCACAGCCGCAACCGGCAGCGCCGGTGCGGCCAGTGACCGACGTCTATTTCGGCACCGCGGTGGTGGACAACTACCGTTACATGGAAAACCTGGATGACCCGGAAGTGCAGGCCTGGATGAAGTCGCAGGCCGACTACACTCGCGCCACCCTGGATACACTGCCCGGGCGCGACGCCCTTCTGCAGCGCATCCATGCGCTCAATAATGCAGACGTGGGCCGTCGCGGCTTCATTCGCCGCGGCAAGCGCTACTTTTACCGAATCGTCGAGCCCGGTGCGCAGCAGCCCAAGCTCTATTACCGCGATGGCCTGAATGGCGAAGAGCATCTGCTGCTGGATCCCTCGACACTTGGGATCGGCAGCAAGACCCACTATGCGCTCGACTTCTACACCCCATCCTGGGATGGGCGCTTCGTGGCCTACGGAATCTCAGCCGGCGGTTCGGAAGAGAGCGTGCTGCATGTCCTCGAGGTGCAGAACGGCAAAGCGCTTGAAGACGCGATTGATCGGACCTCAAACAGCATCGTCGCCTGGCGGACGGACAACAAATCGTTCTTCTACCTGCGCTACGCCAGGCGCACTCCGGAGCTGCGCGCGAATGAAATGATGTATAACGCACGCACCTACCTGCACACGCTCGGAGTGCGCGGCAGCGGTGATGGCGACCCGGTGGTGTTCGGCCGGGGCGTTGCCGAGCAGGTCATGGTGCCGGAAGGACAGGTCACGTTCATCGTGCTCGCGCCGGAATCGCCATTTGCCGTCGCCGTGGCAAACCACAACGCTGATGACAACCCTTCGACGCTGTACGTGGCGCCGCTGGCCGCCATCAACGGCAGCCGAACGCCATGGCGCAAGTTCGCCGATGTCGAGGACGGCGTCACCGAGTTCCATTTGCGCGGCGACCAGTTGTATTTTCTATCGCAGCACGGCGCATCCCGCTTCCGACTGCTACGCACTTCGCTGTCACACCCTGACGTCGCCCATGCCGAGGTCATCGTCGCAGAAGGCCACGGCGTTCTCACCAATTTCAGCGTCGCCGCCGATGGCCTTTATGTGCGCGAGCGCGACGGCGCGGTGTCGCGACTGCGACGGGTCTCATGGGACGGCAAGGACAGCCGTTCGGTGCCGTTACCCTTCGAAGGCAGCATCCAGGGGCCGGTCACGGATGCGCGCCAACCGGGTGCGCTGTTCAATATTCAAGGCTGGGTGCAGCCGACGCGTATCTTCAACTACGATCCGGACACTAACAGCACTACCGATACCGGGCTGATACCGCCGAGCAGCCTCGACTTATCGCAGTTTGAAGCCGAGGAGGTCTTTGCGGTCAGCTACGACGGCACGCGGATCCCGCTGTCGATCCTGCACAAGAAAGGGCTCAAGCTCGACGGCAGCCATCCGACCATTCTCAGCGGCTACGGCAGCTACGGTCGATCGATCGAACCAGTCTTTTCCCCGACTGCGCTGGCCTGGCTGGAGCGCGGCCATGTGCTGGCGATCGCGCACGTTCGCGGCGGCGGAGAATTTGGCGAGGACTGGCACCGCGATGGGCAGAAGCTCACCAAGCTGAATACGATCTTCGACTTCATTGCCTGTGCCCAGTATCTCGTGGACCAGCATTACACGGCCCGCAAGTTCCTCGCTGGCCGCGGCGGCAGCGCCGGCGGCATTACCGTCGGTGGCGCGCTGACCTGGCGACCGGGTCTGTTTGCGGTGATCCTGGATCAGGTCGGTGTGTCGGATACGCTGCGGATGGAAATCACACCCAACGGTCCGCCGAACATATCGGAGTTCGGCTCGGTGCAGACCGAGGAGGGATTTCATGCGCTGTATGCGATGGGAGCGTACTACCACGTGCATGACGATACCGCCTATCCGGCAGTCCTGTTCACGACCGGCGCTAACGATCCTCGCGTGGCGCCCTGGCAGGTGACCAAAATGGCCGCGCGCGTGCAGGCGGCGAGCCGTAGCGGCCGGCCGGTACTTCTGCGCGTGGACTACGACGCTGGCCATGGCATTGGATCCATGATGAGCCAGTACGAAATTGAAACGGCGGACCTGGAATCGTTCGCGCTATGGCAGATGGAGGATCCGGAATTTCAGCCGAAGTCGCAGCCTTAGCTCATTTCAGTGCAACCTGTCCCGTTTCCAGCAGCGACTTGAGATTGGAGAGAATGCGCGGCCAGCCGCCGGACACGGCTTCGATGAATTTCGTGCCGGCGCGATCCATTGCGTGCGTGATGGTCAGCTTCACGGCGTCGTCGATCGGCTCGAGCTCCACCGTGCAGCGCGAATAGCCTTCCGCTTTCAGCTCCGGCCTGAATTCGTTGCGCCATCGGAGCACCAGGCGCCTGGGTGGATCGACCTCGACGATCTCGCCGGTGTCGGCGATCCGGCCATCGGGGAACACCAACTGCCACGACGAGCCGACCTTCCAATCGGTCTCGTGACGCACGCCGAACCAGTATTGCCTGGTGAATTCGGCGCTGGTCAGCGCCGACCAGAGTTTCTCGGGCGTCGTGCGGATGAAAGTGACATAAACGAAGGTAGATCCCGCCGCGCTAGTCATGGTTTTCTCCTTCCAGCGTTTTCTTGAGTTTTGAAAGCGCGCTCAACCGCGCGCGCTCGAATTTTTGGATCCAGCGATCGGCGATCTCATGGATCGGTACCGGATTGATGAAATGAAGTTTCTCCCGTCCCTGGCGCTTCACTGACACCAGGTTGGCGGCTTCAAGAATGCACAGGTGCTTCGTCACTGCCTGGCGGCTCATATGAAGTCCTTGGCACAACTCGCTCAATGTCTGGCTGTCTCTGGCATGCAGCCGATCCAGTAGCTGGCGGCGGCTGGCATCTGCCAGGGCGCGGAAAACGGCGCTGTCGTTCACAGGGATATTATGCAACCATTTGGTTGCCTGTCAACCGGCAGCCGCCTGGCGCTGCCAACTGGCGCAGAACTTTAGCTTCGATATGGCAACATGATCGACATGGAGAGCGAAGACAGCCGCCAATTGCCGCTGACGCAGCTCTCGCTGCTGGCGCTTGCCCTGGGCATCGTGACCGGTCTCGGCGCTGTGCTGTTCCGGGACCTGATTGGCTTGATTCACAATCTGCTGTTCACGGCTCACGCGGTGGTGCGCTACGACGCAAACGTCTTTACTGCACCCGCGCCTTGGGGGCCGCTGGTGATCCTGGTGCCCGTGGTCGGCGCGATCGGCGTGACTTTCCTCGTGACCAACTTTGCTCCCGAGGCGAAAGGCCACGGAGTTCCGGAGGTAATGGACGCGATCTACTACAAGGGCGGCGTTATCCGTCCGGTGGTGGCGTTGGTGAAATCGCTGGCCTCGGCGCTGGCAATCGGCAGTGGCTCATCGGTCGGGCGGGAAGGGCCGATCATCCAGATCGGCTCGGCGCTGGGTTCTACACTCGGGCAGATCGTCCGCATGCCGGTCGGACAGCGGATCGCTCTGGTCGCCGCAGGCGCAGGCGCAGGCATCGCCTCTACCTTCAATACTCCGATCGGCGGGGTAATGTTCGCGATCGAGTTGATGCTACCGGAAGTGAGCGTCGAGACTTTTCTTCCGGTAGCGATCGCGACCGGCACGGCGACGTTCGTCGGACGCTGGTTCTTCGGCGATGCACCCGCTTTCCATGTGCCGTCCATTCAGGCGATGTCGGTCGACCCGAGCGCGCTCGTCGTTTTGGTTCTGTTCGCGCTGCTGGGTGCCGTTACCGGCCTCGCTGCGGCGGGTTTCATCCGCGCACTACACCTGGCCGAAGATATCTTCGAGCCAATCAGCAACCGCTACGTTCGGCATATGCTGGGCATGCTGATTCTGGGCGCGCTGATGTACCTGCTGCTTCGCACGCTGGGCCAGTACTACGTCGATGGCGTCGGTTACGCTACCGTTCAGGCGGTCCTGGCAGGCCAGATGTCGACCTTCTGGCTGCTGGGGGTGCTGTGCATCTGCAAGGCGCTGGCCACCTCGCTCAGTCTGGGGTCGGGGTCGTCCGGCGGCATTTTTTCGCCGTCGCTGTTCATGGGCGCAACGCTCGGCGGTTGCTTCGCGGCGCTGCTCAATGCGATCCATCCGCCGATGCAACTCAACGTTCCCGCATTCGCGATGGTCGGCATGGGAGCGATGGTAGGCGGGGGGACGGGCGCGGTGATGACCGCGGTCACGATGATCTTTGAGATGACG
>Ga0209006_10001769_pt1 | contig 19589 bp, 5 predicted proteins | sample JacPin_JW_Ref_O2_FD_188567 | JGI IMG/M metagenome (GOLD analysis project Ga0209006, IMG submission 188567) | Forest soil microbial communities from Algoma, Ontario, Canada - Jack Pine, Ontario site 1_JW_Ref_O2 (SPAdes) (version 2) | ecosystem: Environmental > Terrestrial > Soil > Boreal...
GCCGCACAGGTCTTCGGCGCCAGTTGCTCCTCGAAACGCGCCTGGAATGTGAAGTCTCCGGCATGGACAATCAGTTGGCTCATTTATCTATCAAATCTCGCGGTGGGGGGGAGCGGCGACCGAATTCAACCAGAGCTCGCAACAAGAAGCAAAGAACGTTCCAATTTGCCGCCGAATCTGGCGGCCGCGATCCTGGCGCCCCGCGACTCAATTGCCGGCGATCTTGGGGGAGCCGCGCTATTGGTCCGGCTTCCTTCTATCAAATGACATACCGAAAATCCCGGTGCGTTGCACTTCCTCCTCCGGAACTGGCGCGTTTGCCGCCTGCGGAGGTGGCGCGCTTGCCGCCTGCGGAGGTGACGCGCTTGCCGCCTGCGGAGGTGACGCCGGCAAATTATCGCACTTCATCGAATAAACCAGCTTGCCATCCGCGGTTCGGCCAATGGGCGCACACGGGTCGGCCCGTGCGATCGGGTTCTTCGGTGGCAACTTGGTTTGCGCCCATGCCGGTGACGCGATCAGGAGAATTGCAAATATAAGCTTCTTCATCAGCTTCTCGCGAAAGACGTGCGCTTGTTGGCCTCCATTCAACCGGATCGGTCAAAAAAAGTCCATCAACCTTATTGTTTCGAGCGGAAAGCAGTTCAGCCCGTTCGTCTGCTGAATATTTAATCCAAAAGACTTTCTGACCAAGAAATTTGCTCGCCGTCTTGTGATCGGCGAGCCTGTGATAATCGTCATGGCGAATCGTTATCTGGACCACAAGCGTTGATATGCGGGGCGCTTTTGCCTCGCAAAAAAGCGTCAGAAAAGGGAGATCTCCAATGAAAAAAACAATCCTGACAATTCTCGGTTCGGCCTTGATTGCCGCCGCGGTAGGCCAGGCAGCTTCCGCCACCGAGCATCATACCGGCCGCAAGGCGCACCATGCGGCGGCACGCGCGACCCAACAATTCCGTAGCTCGAATGCTTACATTGCACCTTCGGCTCAGCCCGATTTGTCGCGTTATGAAAACGGCGCGGAGTCGGCACCCGCCGGTCGGTGAATTGTCAGACTGAAATTGGAAGCCGGTGCGCCTAGCGCGCCGGCTTTTGTATTGGGCGACGTGAACGGAAATTCGAATATCGCCGCTGCCGTCCAGCTCAAACAAAGCGGGACAGAGCTTGACTGCTCTGTCCCGCTTGCTTGGGCAACTAACGCGAAGGCCACTCGCCGAGGGCGAAATTAGCGAACTGCACGTTGGGCTCAAGGGCACCATGAACGCCCTGTTCCTGAAGGACCTTGCTGCGAAAACACATCGTGACCTGCGTGGTCGCGTCGAGGACGGCAAGTCCGGCGGCGGCCTCTGTTACGGCTATCTCCAGTTATCACCCTTCAGCTTTGCCCAGGCGGGCATCGAGCCGAGTGTTAGAGCCTCGACGGCGTTTCACGCTACTGATCCAGTGCTGCATTGCGTCGCACCATCAACGTCCACGCAAGCGACGCAAAAAAAACGGATGCAGCAATCAAAAAATTCAGTTTGTTAACCTAAATGAAAGGATGAACCATGTTTGACTGCGACGTTTACCTTTTATCGATAGGCGAAAAGAAGTGTCAGCAAGAATTGTCGTCGTCGAGGACGACCTTATTTCACAAGATATTGTCAAAAGCGCACTCCAGGCGAAGGGCTTCACCGTCGACGTCGCGAGCGACGGGTTTTCCGCCGTTCAGCTTCTCAACAAGGGCGGCTACGATCTTGCTTTGATCGATTACCAGCTCCCGGATATGGACGGCTACGCCTCGGCCCGGGTGTTGCGGAACATGGCGGATGCCGGCGGCCCGAAGCTCATCGCCTGCACCGCCAACACCACCGAACTGCGAGCGCGTCCAGGCGTCGAAGATCTTTTTGACGGGATACTGCCGAAGCCGCTCAACCTGCCGTCGCTGATGCGGATGATTGAAAACTCGTTGGGTGACCCGCAACGCCGCAAGCTCGTCGATGAAGCCGCGCGCGTCTGGCGCGAACGCGGGTTACATGGCCGTCCCGCGGCGAAAGTGGTTCCGGAGCCGACAAAGGAGCAGGCCATCGCAGTCGGCGTGTGCTTCGAGATCGTGACCTGGGCGCAGGCCGACCTCATTCTGGTCACGGACGCCGTGGCGGCAAATTCGCTTGAATTGATCCGCGCTCGCTCGGACTCCTTCCTGTTGCCCATCGTCGATGTCAGCGGCGACCTGCGCAAGATCGCGGACGCCAGCTTTAGCATTGCCGCCACCCAAACCTGGGCCGCTCTGGCGACCGTGGTCAATCAATACGCGCGTCAGCGCGCCCGTTTGGCGGAGCATTTCCGCCGCTCCAGCGATCTGGACGACCGTTTGCTCGCCTATCTTTTTGTATCCGAGAAGCCGCTCACACCCGTCATCGATGTGTCGCGGCCGAGTTGCATGAACTATGCCGGGCTCTTTCCGGCCGCGGAAGCCGCGGCCGCCGCCGAACGGCTCGCCAAGCGCGGCCTGCTTGCGCGCAAGTTCGCGGATCGTTTTCACGCCTGTACTTCCTGCAATTCGCATCGTCTGAATGTTCGTGAGGAATGTTCCGATTGCCGATCGCCGAACCTCGGCGAAGTCGCGCTTATCCACCATTTCGGATGCGCCTATCAGGGTTCGGAGCAGGAATTCCGCTCGGGGACGCATCTTGTGTGTCCAAAATGCCGCCGGCACCTGCGTCACTATGGCGGCGATTACGACAAACCGGGATCGGTGCTCCGTTGCGAGCAATGTGGATCGTGTCATTCGGATCCCGCCGTGGGGTTTTCATGTCTCGATTGCGGCGCGCATATGGACGGAGACGCGGCCGTCAGACATGACTTGTTCAGCTATGCGCTGACCGACCGCGCAATCGCGCTGCTGACGCTTTCGCCCGCGACGATCGCGCTGCCTGGATTCAGACGGATGTCCGACCTGCTTCCGCAAGCGGTCGCGGACGCTATCGCCGGGTTTGCCTTGCGGACAAGAAGGCCGCCGGCCGACATCGCCGCGATCGAGATCCAATACAAATCACAGGCGGCGATCACCGCGCGCGATGGTTTGGCCACCTTCAACGGGCTACGAAAACTCTTCATTGAAAATTTGGAGAATCTGCTGGCCGAACACGGTGCGATATTCCAGCACGACGATAAGGACTTTGTGATCGTTGAAGCCGACGGCAGCACGTCATTGCCGGAGTTCGCGGCGAAGCTTCTGGCGCAATGCCAGGGCAATCTTTCTCGAAACCTGGAGCCGTCCTTCCGGATCCTCGATGCCACCGGCGCGGTAGCCTCATCGTGAGCGATTTCGATCTGGGGATCGATTTTCTGCTTTCGCAGAGCGGGCAGAGTCTCTTCGCCATCTTTTGGTATACGATCATTTTTGAAGTTCCGCGCTACGGGCTCGCTTTCGTGGCCGTGGCGCTTGCGCCGGCCGTATCGTCCCTCTGGCAACGATCAGAGCCCGCGGTCGAGCCACCGCGCGGCGTTCCAACTCGCGTTAGCGTCGTTGTCGTGGGTCACAGCGAGGCCGAGTCGCTCGAACGCTGCGTACGCTCGCTGCGCGAGCAATCCGCTACCGACCTCGAAATCGTGGTGGTCAGCGACGGATCGACGGATCGCATGGCGGCCGTCGCGGCCAGTCTTGTCAGACAGAAGTTGGTGAATGTTGCCTTGGCGCCCGGCCTGCGCGGCGGCAAATCCAGCGGGGCCAACCTGGCGATCGGCGCCTGCACGGGCGATATCATTATCAATGTCGATTGCGATTGCTCCTATGACCGCTTTGCCATTCAGAACATGCTTAGGCGTTTCGACGATCCTTCCGTGGGGGCGGTATGCGGCGATCTCGTTCCACGCAACGGCGACAGCAGTATCATCGCTCACTTTCAGGAGATCGAATATCTGTCGACCCTTTCGGTCGGCAAGCGCATCGCCGCGGCGATGGACCAGGTGATCTGCGTTTCGGGCGCCTTCGGCGCGTTCAGGCGTGAGGCGCTCGATTCAATCAGTGCCTTCGATACCGGCGGGGGCGAGGATCTCGACGTCACACTGCGTCTGCGCGAAAAAGGCTGGCGCATCGACTTTGCCGAAGACTCTGTTTGCTATACCGACGTGCCGGCGTCGCTCTGGCAATTGACTCGCCAGCGATTTCGATGGGAGCGCGATGCCGTTTGGCTGCGGTTTCGAAAGCACGGACGGTCGATCAATCCGAAATCATCCCGGTTTCGCCTGGCCGAAGCCTTCCATCAGTGGGAATACCTGACTTTCAACGTCGCCGGCACGCTGATATTTCCCGCCTACGTGGTTTGGCTTTATTCGACGTATGGCAGCTTCGCGACCGCGACCCTCATTGCGATGCAGATGGGGCTCTTTGCCATGGAGGTCGTGATGCTGGCGATCGCGGCATATGTCACGCAGCGACCGGTGTTCATGCGTCACCTTCCCTATCTTCTGGGGTATTCATTGCTCTCAAGCTACGTCATGCGCTTTGTCCGGCTTGCGGCCTATGTCGAGGAATGGTTCCTGGCCGGCTCGCGCAGGGACAATTACACCCCCCTTAAAGTTCGCACGGTTCGTCCCTGGTAATTTCCATGCAGCGCATCCGCAAACGCCCACGCCTCGACCAGCTTCTCAACCAGCACCGCTCCGGCAAGGTCGCCTGGGGGCGCAAGCTCTATCTTCTGCTGCTGTCCGGACTGGGCCTTGTCCTTTTCAACTACTTCGTCGGGGACGCGTTTCTCTTGCGCGCCGACGGCATTCTGCTGACCGACCGCAAGATTGTAGCCGCCACATATCCTGCGAAGGTCGTCGCCGTCCGCGTCAAGGAGGGCGATATCGTTCCGCAAGGTGAGATACTGGTCGATCTGCGATCCGCCGACATGCTCCGGGATATCGCCGACCTGTCGGTGCGCACCGGCAATCTGGCCGCCCAGGAAGCACAGCTTCGGGTCAGAGGCGCGACCACGCGAATTCTGATGCCCCTTGCCGAACGCAATGCTCGCGAAAGCACCGAGGTCGTTGCCCGTATCGACACGCTGTCAGACCGCGGACTCATTTCGTCACAAAGCATGACCCAGGCACTCTCGTCGGGTTACGACATGGCCGCCAAGCTGGCCGATCTCAAGGGACAATCGGAAATCATCGCCCAGGAATTGTCGCTTGTCGAACAATCGCATCGCCGCGCCGCAGAAGCGCTAACCCAGCTCGAAGCCTTCTATGACGGCGGCGCATTGCGCGCCGCGTCGGCGGGCACGGTCGGGTCGAGCGTGCCGGTGGTGGGGCAGGTCGTCAGGTTCGGCGACGAACTCATGCGGATTTATGGCGAGAAGGCCTATGTCCTGGCCTATCTGCCTGACATCTATTTATTTTCGGTCACGCCGGGCGACAAGGTCGAAGTCAGCGCGGGCACGGTATCGAGCATTGGTACCGTGGACGCGATATTGAGCGTTGCCGATGCTTTACCGCCCGAATTTCAGAACACTTTCCGGCCACGCGACCGCAGCCGGCTCGTCCGGATCAGCTTGCCGAAAGAGAACGGCCTCGCCATATCGCAAAAGGTCCGGGTCGGCGGCTGCGTTTTCGGCTGGTGCTGGAGGAGCTGAGCAGCCATCCGATGGGGCTGCTTGAGCGCGATTGTCGAATCAAGAACAGTCGAATGGACCGTATTTGGGCGTTGGCGTCAGCGTGGCGACCCATGCCGTGCGTTTACGGCCATCCAGGTAAAATTTGACCATAGTGCGCAATTCCTAACAGCCGGGTTCCAGGTCCATACTACCCCTGCGAGGCAAATTGCGGGGGCGGTTGAGTTGATGAGCGGACTTGAGAGGCTTTCCGATAAGGTCTTTCGTCGCAAGTTGAGACAAGCAAGTCCCCTCCCGCATCGTGTTGACCTTGACGAAAAATCCAGTGCTCACCGCCGGCCCGGGACACCGTCCCGCAACTGGTTCGATCAGCCAGGTCGGGCCCTCGATGTTCTCAGCGTTGTTGTAACCTTTGGAATCCTGGCACTGCTGCTGGTCGACCTGAACAGTCAACATCGTTCGGAAATCGCGGCGGCGGAGCATTCGGCGCAGGGCTTTGCCGAAGTTCTGGCCGAACATACGGCGCGAACATTTGAGGCCGTGGATCGGACCTTGCGCGTAGCGGAGACTATTCGTGCCGATATCGAAGCCGGCCGTACGACGCGGTCGGCGCAGCAGGCGCTTGGTCAGCTGCGGCAGAACTCGCCGATTCTCGCCGCGATCGAATGGACGAACGCGACAGGCGATATCATGGCTTATGCCGGCGACGGCGATCAAACCCGGGCCAACATCGCCGATACGCCCTACTTTATCGCCCAACGCGCCGCGACGGCCAACACCCTCTTTATCTCGCCACCGTTTCGCTCCACGGCGACCGGCCAGTGGGTCACCGCGGTCTCGCTGCCGCTACGCGCCCCCGACGGACGTTTCTCCGGCATCGTTGCCGCCCAGGTTGACCAATCCTACTTCGCGCGCATCTACAGGTCGATCAAGCCCGGGGCGAACGGGTCGGTCACGCTGACGCGGCGTGACGGCCAGGTTCTGACGCGTGAGCCCTTCAACGCCGAGCTGATCGGCAGGTCGGTCGGCGATGACGAAATCTTCACCAAGCACCTGCCGCTCGCCGAGGTGGGCGTCGTCCAAAAGAAGAGTCCGTTGGACGGGATCGATCGCATTGCCGCCTATTGCGTGGTGCCGCAACTGCCGCTCGTCATGCTCGTCACCTACGACCGCGCGGACGCATTGCGGCTCTGGTACGAACACATCCAGACGATGGTTCCGCTCGTCGCCATGCTGATTGGCGTCATTCTCATTGGAACATCCATGCTGTCGGGACGAACGCGCCAGCTTGCCCGTCAAACCGCTCTGCTCAAGGCAACGCTCGACAACATGGATCAGGGTCTGATCGTCGTCGACGACAAACAGCGGCTCGCCATTTGCAATCCCCGGGCCATGCAGCTTCTTGATCTGCCGGCCAGCCTGATCGCGACGCAACCGCTCGCCGAGGACGTCATCGCCTATCAGGCCGCACGCGGCGAGTTCATCAACGCCCCCGAATATCTTCAGGCGCGCCAGCTGCCGCGCCCGTTCTCCGATGCGGACATTTGGGATCGAAAACGGCCGGACGGGACAATTATCGAAACCCAGACTGTTCCATTCGGAGACCGGAGCGCGGTGATCACCTACAAGGACGTCACCAAGCAAAAGCAGGTCGAGCGCGAGCTGAGGGACGGGGAGGCGCGATACCGCCTGCTCGCCGAGGCCGCCGCCGATATGATCTTTCAGGTCAATCAGGATTTCGTGCGTGTCTATGTTTCCCCTTCGAGTCGGGAAATTCTCGGCTACGCTCCCGAGGAGATGATTGGCCGGAAAACCCTCACGATCATCCATCCGGAGGATGCGGATCGCGTCACCGCCGCCTTCCAGTCGGTGATCGGCGGCGTCGAGCGCACATCGGTCGTCAATCGCAGCCGCCATCGGGACGGTCGATGGATCTGGGTCGAGTCGGCGCTTCGCCTGATTCGAGACCCCGATACGGGAGCGCCATCCGGCATTCTTGGCGCCTTGCGGGACATATCCGTCCGCAAGACGGCCGAGGCCGAGGCAGTCGCGGCGCGGCTCCTTGCCGAAGAAGCGGCCGCGGCGCAAAGCCAGTTCTTGGCGACGATGAGCCACGAGCTGCGAACGCCGCTGAACAGCGTCCTGGGATTTGCCGGACTTATTCTGGATCGGAAAGATTTAGCGCCGGATATAGAGCGGCAGGTTCGGTTGATCGAGACGGCAAGCTCCTCCCTCTTGATGGTCGTCAACGATATCCTCGACTTCTCGAAGATCGAAGAAGGCATGCTGGAGCTTGCTTCAACCCGGTTTTCGCTCACCGCCTTGATCGACAACAGCGTTTCGATCATTCGCGGGACAGCAACCAATAAAAATCTGCGCGTTGAGGCGGCCATCGAACCGGGTATTCCTCCTTTTCTTGTCGGCGACGACGGCCGACTGCGACAGATCCTGCTGAATCTGCTTAACAACGCCATTAAATTCACGCGGGAAGGACATGTCGTCCTGGCCGTCCAGCGCGAGGGCCTCTCCGAGGCAGGTCACCGACTGCGCTTTGTGGTTTCCGACACTGGAATAGGCATTCCCAAAGGCAAACTCGACCGCCTGTTCAAGCGGTTCAGCCAGGTCGACGGTTCAACCAGCCGTGAATTCGGAGGAAGCGGACTGGGACTCGCTATCTGCAAGCGGCTTGTCGATATCATGGGCGGCAAGATCGGGGTCGAAAGCGTGCTTGGCAAAGGTTCAACATTCTGGTTCTCCGTGACGCTTCCCGCCGCGGCGCAGGCCGATGCCGTCGTTGCGACGACGCCAACGGAGGCCGATCAAGTCAAGCCCTGCCATATCCTGCTCGTCGAGGATGTTGAGGTGAACCAGGAAATCGCCAGCTCCATCCTGCGTGCGGCGGGTCACACCGTCGATATCGTGTCAGACGGCGCCGATGCGATCCTGGAGGTCGAATCCACTGAGTATGATGTTGTGCTCATGGATATCCAGATGCCGGGCATGGACGGCGTGACCGCGACAAGGCGGATTCGCGCACTGGCAGGACCCGCCAGCCGCGTGCCTATCGTCGCTATGACGGCCAATGTGCTCCCCCAGCAAGTCGAAGCCTTCCGGGCCGCCGGCATGAATGACCATGTCGGCAAGCCGTTCAAACGCGAGGATTTGTTCGCCGCCATCAAACGATGCCTCGCAGCGCCAGCACCGGACGAGCTTTCGCCGCGGGTTGCGCCGAAAAACGCGGTTCCCGCCGTCGAGCCCCGTCTCTCGACGGAAAAAGTCGCTTCGCTTCCTGCCGACCCGGATCGTCAGACCGCGGTCTGCAATGCCGAAACATTTGAGTCGATGACGGCGTTGCTTGGACGCGAGAAGGTCGACCGATTGCTCGCGCAGCTCGAAACCCAACTGAAAGGGAGCTTTGCCAATAAACCCGGGAGTGTGGAGGAGCGCCTCCCGCTGGCGCGGGAGGCGCACAAGCTGATCTCGTCTGCCGGAATGCTCGGCTTCCTCGATCTGTCCCGGAGCTGCGCGAAATTGGAAGCCGTTCTCAATAGCGGCGAAGAGGTGACGGAGTGTTTCGAGGAGGTGCGCGAAGCGTGCCAACAGGCCCTGACCGCAATCGCCGTCAAAATGAATCGGCCCGGAGACTTGCTCAAGAGCGCGTGAGTGTGCTCCGCGAGTTGTGCGGTCATGCCGCTCAAGCTCAGTGGATTCGGTACCTGCTGAGCGTGCAGCTTCTACAGCGAACGCCTACCCGTTGAACGATACGTGGGAAGTGATGGTTACAGGCCCATCCGATGGTCCGAATCGACGATGCAGCGCGCCGAACGATGACGATCATAAAAAAATAATTGGGCGGGTGTGAAGTGCCTCACACACTGAGGAACGGATTCAGTAAAATAAGTATGTTGCATCGGCAGGCAAGTCCGAACAGGCGTAGGCGGCCCTCAGTACGCGGCTGAATTGCGACGCAGATCAGATCTCCGACGAGCAACAGGGCCTGATGAGAAAGGTATATTCTCATGGCGCGATCCGAAGCAACCGCGAGTCAGATCGTGAGCTCCGCTCAGGTGAACGAGCGCACCGGCGTCAGTCTGACGGGTACGATTCCAATATTTCATTTCCAAGAATGGGCACCGGCTTGGTTTTATTCCGCACTTAATTGGTTGGGCAGGTCATATGCCGACGCAAACAACATTGCACAGTCATTCAACAATTATCTGATCGGATCGGACGTCGATCCATATGCTCAGTTGGGATCGACGAGGCTATTTGCGATCGAACGCGTCGACGATCTGTTTTTGCTCAGCATCGCGGCGGATATCAACTCGACGGCCCCAATATCAGGCGGGGTGCGCTATCCGGCGTCGGATGCCGGCATCCTGGCGATGTACAACGCTCTGGCGGCAAGTCCGGTCTTCGCGTCGGTCAAATACTGCGCCGTTTCGGGACGTTTCACGCCATCTGGCTTCGCCGTAGAAGCTCTCGCCAATCTCGAATCGGGCTATGACCCGTCGACCGGCATCCGCATCATCGTCGAGGGATCGGCCATCGCACAGGTCGTCCCCCTCGCCGACTTTAACGCCCGGCATAACGAGCAGATCTACGACAAAGACCCGCAGATCGTGCCGATCGTGACGGCACTCGTTTATGACGTGACCCAGAACAACAGCCTGGGGGCGACCACCTTCGCGCTGCCGGTGTTCTACGCACGCGACCAGATCTCCGGCACTTACTACGTCAACAAATTCGCCACCACGACGAACGTCAACGGCGCCACGGTCAATTGCGGCCAGACCGCGCTGTTCCCGGGCGGACCCGGCTATAGCGGGGCGGGCGCCCTGGTGCTGAAGCCGGCCGGCACCGCGATCGCCAAGACAGGCGGTGAGACCGTCACCACCTACACCTTTGACAAGGCGAAGGTCATCACCTTCATTCCGATTATTCCGGAGGTCCAGGCGGGAGTTTCCACCCTGACCTATTCCGGTGCGTCGCCGGCGGCGATTTTCGCCAATCAAAACATCGTCGGCTTCTACCGCGACCCGAGCTGGAACAATTTTCTCGGCATCCCGATCTACGACTACGGCACCGCCAACAGCAACTTCAGCAATACCGCGGTAGCGCTCGGCACGCCGGATCCGATCTACGGCACCGCGAACGAGTTCCTGAACGGAGGGCCGCTGCAAAACGTGCTGCAAAAGCTGATCCAGGCGAGCTACGTGATCTCGTCCGATCGGCTAGTGTCGATCCTCGACGACGCCATCGCGGCGAAGGGAACGAGCGACGGCGTTGGCCTCAGCGTCACTACCGCGGCCCTCGATTTCGTCGTCAGCGGAGGCGGGGCTGCGACGGTCGTCAATCAGCTCGCGGTCCCGGTCCTCGCCACCGTCACCACGACACCGCCACGGATCGTGATCCCGGATCCGGTGCGCGCCAACGCGGTCGCCGTCAAACCCGTCAACGGCACGGTGGCGACGGTCGTTCCGCTGCAAAGCATTGGCCTCGGCGCCAATACACCGAGCCAGGCCCAGCTCAGCCCCACGACGATCCAGGTGCCGCTGACCGCCACCGTACCGCAAGCCGTGCTGGCCGCCACCGGCATCGGCGGGATCGAGATCGGCACTGCCTTTGAGCAGCAGACGATCGGGTCCGGCACCACCTTCGAGGCCGAGACGGCGGGAACAATTCTCAACTTGATGGCAACGAGCGAGCCGGCGCTGGCGCCGTTCAGCCTCACCTTGGCGAGCACAGGCCTCAGCTTCACGGCCGGTGTCACCTATACCTTCGTGCTGACCGGCAGCAACCTTGCGGTGACCGGTTCTGACGGATCGTCCTCGACCGCCGTGCTCGCGGCAGGGGCCAATACCGATACGAGCCATACTTTCGTCGGAATGGCGGTCGCGGCGAGCGGCACGGCAGTGGTGTCTCTCTACCCGTTGCTGGCGCTCTCCTTCTCCGCCCCCGCCGTCGGCACGAACGGCGTGCTCCAGGGGGCGGCGTACACGGTCCGGCTGACCTATGATGCCACCACCAGCACCTACGACATCATCGATGCAACACAGACGGTCGTCGGCGCCGGCATTGGCGTCGCTTCGCCGAAACCGGCTGACAATTCGACGCCGCAGGCCGGCGCCTTCTATTTTGGCAGCTTCACCGGCGGGGCGGCCATCGTCACGGTGTGGTCGGTGCCGGTGTTCCTGCCGGTCACACCCGCCGAGCTGACCGGTGCGGCCTTCAACGGCACGATGACCCTGGAAGCGCAGGTCAGCGGCCTGCCCGGCTACGATTTGTCGATCACCGACAGCTCCCTGTTCGTCTATTCGAACATCGATATCGACACCGGCAATATCGGATCGGTCAGCACCGCCAACGTCTATCTCGCCAGCGCGGTCATCAATTCGGCCCCCGATGACGACAGTTCGCGGGCCTTCGCGCCGTGCAAGCTGCTGATGGGCATCATCCGCCAGGTGCAGATGGGCAACCAGCTCGTTTATGCCTTCATCCCGGAAGACGACAGCGTAGTGATCGGCGGCGTCCGCTACATGCTGAGCGTGATCAATCTCGGCGCGTTCGGCGAGGATCCGAATGCCCTGCCCTACCCGCCGTCCTTTTGGCCGTCTACGCGCTACTGGCAATTCGCCAACCGGCATAACCCGTATCTCGCGGTGCAATATGTCGGCGAAACGGAAACGACGCGCCTCGAACGGGCGACCCGCGAGGCCGAGCTGATCGGGCTGGCGAACGCCGTCGCGCGAGAGCCGATGCAGCTCATTCTGGACACCAGCCAATCTGTCATGACGGTCTGGCCGATCTTTGCCTTCCCTTACGCAACATCGACGCAGACCGTCGACCAGGGCCGGCTTAAGCTCATAACCAGCACGATCCTTAGCCTCTTGGGGACGTCTTTCCCGACGGCGCCCACCTTCACGGCAGCTGGGCTCGGCGAACAGATCCTGCTGCCGTCCGAACTGCAACAGAACAATCCCTATACCTATGGCGTGACGGAAAGCGTCAACCCGGCGGGTGCCAGTCCGATCGTCCTCTCCGTCGCGACGGCGCCGGCGACATCCGGCCAGGTCGTGACCAATCTCAGCCCCAATACCCTCGCGCAACCCGGTAGTGCCGCCACCAACGCCGCCGACGTGGTGCTGGCGAAATCGCTGAAACCGACGCTCGACGTCGTTCAGGTACGCAACGAAGTTTCAAGCACCGCCACGACGGGGACCGATGCACGGCGATTGCAGCCGATTTACGGTTTCTCCGTCTTCAACCCGGCAACTGGCGAGGCCTATATCGTCGAGATCGTGAATGCGGACCTGACCGTTCCGACCCAGCTGCCGATGACGCCGCAAAATACGAGCTATGACCCGTATTACGTCCGCGTCGTCTTCCTCAATAATCTCACCTGCTACAACATGTCGATCATAGTGCCGTCGATGGCGCGGGATCAGTACCAATACCTGGCAGAGCCGAATAAGGTCTATCAGAACGTCCTGAGCAAGATCGAGGAGCTGCGGCTCGGCTATGTGTACCAAGTGGCCGATGCGGGCGGCGCCTTCGACAGGCTGGAATTCGTGGCCATCGCCGGCGACGACCTGCCGGCGGGCCCCTCCTATCTTTATACCAACCTGCCTTACGAACTCCGCGGCGGCGGCAAGCGGCGGGAGGTCGCCGCCTCGTTCATCATCCGGCGGCAGAACTGGAACGCAGACTGCCACCTGATGCAGGCGACACGTCCGGAAGGCAAATCCGTCTATCTCGCCTTCGGGGCGGGCGACATCGTACCCATGCGGCTCGATGCCGGCGTTACCGTCGACAAGCGCCAGCCGGCGCACATGGTCGAGTTCTCTTACGCAATTACCGACCAGCACTACGATTCCGCGCAGACCTTCACGACCGGCAACGTCCCCTATGTCGTCGGCGTCACCACCTATGGCGGCATCGTCAACTATACGAGCCTGTCGCTCAGCGCCACGGCGGGGACCGCGGGGGTCACGGTCGGTTCGAGCGCGCAGCTCAGCTTTCCGCCGAACATTTATATTGTGGGCCAGGCCAGCACGACATTCACGACCGTCGCCGATCTTGGCCTCAGCAGTGCGAATTCGACCGATACCGGGGCGTTCGCCAACCAGGATGCGCAAGGCAACGTCATCGCGCAGCAATTCCAGCTCGTCCCGTACAACAACCTGGTCTATCTCGTTCGCGCCGTCACGAATCCCGCCCTAGCCGGCATCGGCGGCGCCGGCGCGGGATTGTTGATCGACACCTTCGTTCCGGCGACCACCGGCAATCTCGTCCTGGCACAGGCGGCGCGCTACAAGCAAAGCGGACTGCAATATTTCGGCTCGACCTACACGCCGACCACGATGGTCGACACGCTGGACCAGCTCGACTTCACAAGCATCACCGGCGAAACCTTCTACGCCGCCACCATCTTCATCCCGATCCCGGAACTCGACAGCACAAAAGGCTTCGTCGTCAACCTGTCCGACTTCTTCGGCCAGCAGATTTGGACGATCATCTATCCCGAAATCGTGGCGACGGCCGGCAGTACCGTCAACGGCGTCGCCTATCCCAACGGCTACAACCTCGATCCCGACGGCAAGCCGATCCTCAGCCTGCAGAAGCTGCACTTCGTCTACGATCCGCTGGCGGTGCTGTTCACGCCCAACGACCTCACTCACAAATACCCGTTGCAGCCGAAACAGCAGGTCCTCGCGCTCACCAACGGGCAGATCCGCGAAGCAATCTGCTGGCGCAGCGCCAACGTCCAGCCGGACCGCATGCCGCCGCTGAACGTCTGCGCCCAGCAGATCGTGCCGAACGGCATCGGCATGGACCGCACCAACATCATCTATTCGTCAAGCAATCGGCCAGTACGGACCGCGATCAGCGAGTCCTACAAGGGCATGTCGGTCAACAGCTTCATCTCGGTCAGCGGGGTCGTCTACAACATCGAAGAAGCGGCGATGCAGAGCGACCAGACCGGGTCTGGCTTCATCTCGCAAGTATCGTCCGTGTCGAATATGCTGATCGGCGTGCTCTTCGACTTCGACAATGACGAGCTGGGCGTGCTGTCGCCCTATGACGAGAAGCTTTCGACCAAGGGCGCGGTGTTCATCAACGGCTATCTGAGCGCTGCGGGCTACAGCTTCTCCAGCCCCGATCATTTCGACGTCAACGACATCCTGCCGTGCCAGGTGCCGCTGCTCGACGAAATCGCGGATGTCCTGGGCTACGAGGTCGCGTTCTACAATATCGATGCGAGCGAGCCGCAGCAGTTCTGGAGCTTCGCCTACGATGCTTTCACGGCGCCCGGCTTGCCGAACTACATCGCCAACGTGCCGCCGTCGCCGGTCGATCCGACTTTCAGCAACCGCACGCGGTCGCTGATCCTGACCATGCAAAACCCGGTGCGGCCGCAGAAAATGGGCCTCATCGATACCTACAGCTCGGTCGTTTCGGCCAATTTGCACCTACAGAACGGCATTACCGGGGCGATCTTCCTCAGCAAGAAGGCCGACCGCGACATCGCCTCGATCGGCAGCGGCAGCACGGCCAATGTCGTGCCGCTTTATGGCCTGCCGGCCAAGTACGACTTCTACATCTTCTCGCGCGATCATTACGCCACGCTGGAGGGCTGCGCCTTCGAGCTGATCGACGAAGGCTATGCAATGTGCCTGGTCGATGACGGCACCGGCACCGGCACGAAGATCGCGCAGTACTCGATCGACGCGGACGGCAACTATAACGAGCTCTATACCTATGTGCTCTATTCGCCGACCGGCGGCGTAATCGAGAGCGCCGCCTTCACGCTGAAAGTGACGCTGGGCAGCCCGGCGAATCTGGCGGCGACCCCGCCGATTCCCGAGACGCCGAACAGCGTCAACCCGCAGGACCTGGTCGCACAGATCAACAAGGTCTCGAACCTCATCTATGCCGCCTTCGGGCCGTCGAGCCCCGGGCAGCCGGCGGCCTACATCCCGATTCAGGCCGTGGGCGGCGAGGTGCAGGCCGCCCCCATCATCGGGCCTCCGGGCTTCAGCGGCTATTCCCTCAACGTCGTGGGCGCCAGCCACCAGCCGGTCCAGATTTCGCAGATTTATTCCGGCAGCGTGACCTACGCAATCGCCGGCTCGACGACCACCGTTCCGCAGAAAGCCGGCAAGGCGGTGCCGTTCTACGGCTCTCTGTCGCACGGGCTCGACAAGCAGGTGCCGGTCAAGACGCTGCAATCGGCCGACCTCACCTCCTTCATTCCGCGCACCACCGTTCCACCGGGTCCGGCGCAAGGGGTGTTCGGCGGCAACGGCCTCGGTTCGCTGATTGGCACGCAGTTCAGCACCGCCTTCCAGGGCTCGGGTGCCATCCCGCCGGCGATCGCCAGCGACCCGACGCCGGGCACGACGATGAAGGCCGACGACGGCATCTTCTATACGTTCAACGCGGTGACCAACACGGTCATGGATTCGACCGGCAAGAGCGCCACCGCCGCCGGCACGCAATATTTCATCGACGCAAGCGATCCGGCCAATCCGATCTATGGCGTGATCAGCCTGCCCAAATTCACGATCGGCGCCAATACCTATGCCGTCAACGTCAACACCACCCTCGCCGACGGGACCACCTCGTGCTACACTCTGGTGATCGGCGGGCAGAGCTATCGCTTCGATTCCGACAACCAGGTGACGGTCAATCGGACGCGCTTCACCTTCAATCCGCTCAAGGGCGGCATTTATACCGTCACCTATACCGCGCTCGATGCGCCCTCCGTCACCGAGGCGCCGACCCCGATTACCTTGACGCCCTTCACGGTGACTGCCGGCGGCGCGTCGGCCCAGGTCGACGTGTTCAACGCGCCCGGCAATTTGAAAGACATGGTGCTGGGCATCATCGGCCGGCTCTATACCTATGATCCGGTGCAGGCCACGGTAACTATCGCCACCGGCACGACGAGCACGACAGCTCGCGTGCAAACCGGCATCGCCTTCGTCTCCAACAGCTTCTACGCCTATGTCATCGGGTTTAGCGATATCGGCACCGGGACGGGGATCTATACGGTGAACGGCGCGCCGATGTTCCCCTACGCCGCCTCCACCACCGGCTCGCCGGCAAGCTATCCGATCATGACCGCGCCGCAGATGTTCACCATCGGCGGGAATTTCTACGTCTTCGACCAGGATGGGAGCGGCGACTATCTGAGCGTCACCGGCAACGGCCAGACGATTCCGATCAACCCGTATCAGTTCTCGCTCGACGGCGCGATTTACATCATCAACACCAACGTGCAGCCCTATACCGTGGTGGGCGGCGGCAGCACCTACACGATGACGGCGGGCAACACCCAGTTCGTCATCGGCGGCGTGCAGTATACGATAACGCTGAAAGCGGGTTCGCTGAACGGGGCGGCGATCTCAGGCCAGTTCAACATCGCCCAAGCTAATGTCGTGGTGCTGGAGAACTACGTCTACGAACTCGACGTCCAGAACGGACAGATCGTCGGCAACGGTTTGGCCTATCCGCTGACCAGTTCGGGCTTCACCTATACGATCTCGACGGCGAACCGGAGCTATACGGTCACGACGGAAGCCAACGCGGTGACCGTCACCATCGGCGGCATCGTCTACCAGATCAACAATACGACCGTCGTCGGCGACGGTGTGACGTATCCGATCCTGACCTATCGGACCTTCACCGACAATGCTGCGACCTATCAGATCGGGCTCGACGGGACCGCCGACCTGCCGCAAGCGCTGGTGCTGTCTACCTCGACACCGCCGACCTTTACCGACGGGGCCACGACTTACACGGTCAATGCCAATGCCGCGTTCGACGGGACGAATTATTACCTGATCACGGGCTCGCCCGCTGCATTCACCGCTTCGGGTGCCACCTGGCAGCTGCGGACGGACGGGGTGTCGATCAGCGCCGGGGCGGTCAAGACTTACATCGCCACAACCGGCGCGCTGCAACCCACCCAGTTCCAGTTCGGCAACGAGACGATCTATTTCGGCCGGCCGACCGACATCGCCGCGTTCGACGGGACGAATTATTATGCGATCGCCAACAACGCATTCACCGACACCGCCAGCGGCACGACCTTCAGCTTGAGCGGCAATGTCGCCGTGCATGCGGGCAACAGCTATGAGATCTACAGCAATCTGGGCCAGGGCGCCTATTTCGAGGTGCCGGGCGGCAAGACCTATTTCGTCAATGTCGCGGTCGCCGATACCGGCACAGCGACGGGCACGATCTACCAAGTCTTCCCGATCAGCGGCGGCGTGTTCACCATCCCGCTGCAGTACACGATCATCGTCTCGGGCAACAATGTGACAGTCAATGCCGCGACATTCACTGGCGGCGCCGCGGTGGAATCGACCCTGACGACGGCGGGCGGCACGCTAACCGGCGGGTATTTCAAGGACCCGGTCACCAACATCGTCTATACCTGCGTCGTCGATGCCGGAGTTACGACCTTCATCGATTCCAACAACACAGTCTATCCGTATCCGGCGCCCGGCACCACGAACATCCTCCTGGCCGCAGTGGTGGTGACGACCGCGGTGACGCTCGCGGTCGAGACGGGAGCGACGCCGACAATATATCCGGTGATCAACAACCAGTTCATCGCCGGCACGGCGCCGAACACGACGAAGTATACCGTCAACGTCCCGGTCGCCTATACGAACGCGGCAGGGCCGTGCTGGCCGGTGGTCAATGGCCGCTTCATCGTCCCGCAAGCCGCGCCGATTTCCAGCACCGCCTATACCGTGCGCGGAAGCAAGGTCATCAAAGGCTATCTGATCTCGAACGACGACCAGTTCTCGGCCGACGGGAACACCGTCTATACCATCAATGCGGTCAATGTGGTCAAAGCCTCGAATCAGGCGACGCTCAGCGGATCCATCCTGACGGCGGGAGGCGTCACCTACACGCTGAATTCGCCGGCCGGCTTCGTCAGCAACGAGCCGGCAGGGGTCACCTACAACGCGGCGAGCAGCAGCTTCACGGTCTCGTTCAACGGCTCGCCGGTGACCTTCACGGTGGCCGGGACCAAGGTGACCGACAACCGCAATCCACCGACCTCGTTCACGGCGACCGTCTCAGGCTCGCAGGTGATGTTCATCGATACGGTGAGCGGGATCACCTTCACCTTCAACAACGGCGGCAACAACCCGGTCACCGCCGAAATCCCTTATTCGAACAACTTCTTCCTCGATCCGGTCACCGGCACGACCTTCTATATCGACACCACCAACGACCGCGTCGTGGCGATCTCCTACCTGCCGGAGACGACGCAATACGCGTTCACCGCCGCGAACGGCACGACCTACGTCATCGACTACAGCAGCGTGCAAGTCACTTTCCCTGTGATTTCCGGGGCGAACGTCAATGCTGGCGTCACCACAGTGGGCACCGATATCTTCACCGTCGAAATTTCGGAAGTGCAGCCGACGACCAGCGGGACTGCGATCCCGATCAACCAGAATTCATTCGAGATCAACGGCAATCTGTACACGATCACCGGCACGCCCAACGGCGCCAATTATTCGGCGTGCACGGTTCAGGGCGACGCCATTTCGCCGAAACCCTTCCTGTCGGGGAATACCTTCAGCTTGAACGATCCAGCGATCGTCTACACGCTGCAGCTCGACGCCAACAACCTGCCGCTCACGATCGCGGCGAGCTTCCCGGTCAAGCCCAGCCGCGACCTGATCAGCGTAAACGACAACATCTACCTGATCACCTATAACTCGGTCAGCACCGGCTCATTGCTGGGCCAGGGCCAGGCGGCGATCCCCATCGCAGCCTCTGGATTCAAGCTGACTAACCCGTTCGATACGACGACGGCGAAATTCGTCTTCGACGATCTCGACATTTACGACGCGGGCTCGGCAGTCGGCCAATTTACCGTCAACTTGGTGCCCACCTTCTTCCTCGGCAGTGCGACCTATACGTTGAATACGACGAGCCTGGTCGTGACCGACAACAATGACCGGCCCTACCCGC
>Ga0209006_10001770_pt1 | contig 19584 bp, 12 predicted proteins | sample JacPin_JW_Ref_O2_FD_188567 | JGI IMG/M metagenome (GOLD analysis project Ga0209006, IMG submission 188567) | Forest soil microbial communities from Algoma, Ontario, Canada - Jack Pine, Ontario site 1_JW_Ref_O2 (SPAdes) (version 2) | ecosystem: Environmental > Terrestrial > Soil > Boreal...
GGCACCACCGCACCCGACTGGTCAGTGACCACGCCGGCGACGGTACCGGTTGACGTTGATTGCGCCCACGCGGGCAGGCTGCCCGCACAAATTGCCAACACCAGAACCAGAGCCAGATTCATGCTGCGTGTGTGCATTGCCTTCTCCTAACCGAGAGATTGAACGTCAAACGACTGACCAGAAAACAACCATGGGAAACCAGTAGGACGACGTTGTCCTTTGGAGAGAAAATCGCAGACTGCCGTCACCCGACACCTCCACCGGTGCACAAGTTCGAACAGCTACTACAGCTACCCACTATCGAGACCGCAAAGGGCAAAACTGAAGAATGCAAGAACGGACAACAGGATGAGCCAAACGAAACAGCAACTATCGTTCCAAACAATATGCTGTGACTAATTGTTATGTTTGTTGGACTTGGCAGCCCTGATCTCCGGCAACGCTGCAGTTTATTGAATAAAAACTTGAACAAAAATATGTTTTTCTGTAGACGCCATCTAGCTCGCCGCCGCACTTGGCCCGGAAAGTCAGGATAAAGGCTGGTTGGAGATTGTTGCGGTGACCCATGCCCAGCGTGAGCGTCGATAAAACTGCCGTGGGCAAGCCTAGCGCCACGCGAGAAGAACCGCACTGTACGCAGGCACGGTGACCTGGCCCTTGGTGCGGGGCAGAACAGCATCGAATCGTACTTCAGTCCGTGATGCGATAGACGGAGCGGAAAGGTGTCGCTCCTCCGTGACCCGATGCGCCAAGTCCCGAGGCAACTTGACTGACAACGAAGCCTCGCCCTTGTTGATCAGGGCCAGCAGCTTCTCGTGGTCCCGCCGGGCGTAATAGCATGTAACGTTCTGTGAGGTCGTCAAGGTGCACGCCAGAAACTCTGCGCCGGCGAACTGCTCTGCGAACTGCATGCCAAAATACAGGGGCCGCAACTCCGTCGAGAGGTTCGGGCCTATCGCGATCGGGGTATAGTAGCCGTCGCCGCCGCCATGCAAATTGACCCCGCAGTATCCGGCGCAGGCACAATGCAGCATGTAATCCGCTCCCCACAACGCGGAGGCAAAGGCGTCACTCACATCTGGCTTACCGCCGCCAAAACAGGAGTTTCCCTCAGTCATTCGGTAGGGCAGACTCGAGACGGCAACTGCCTGATGAATCTGTTCGATCTGGTGTTCCAAGCGCTCGTTCGGCCCAAGAAGCATGGCTCCATTCATGCGCGGATCCTGCGCCGGGCCCATGGCGTAGAAATGACTGGATAGAAAAATCGCGTCGTTGTCCTTACGTTCGGCAAAACGGAGCAACCAGTCCAGATTTGTGGCCACATCCGGCCCCCCAAATTTAGCCTCGGGCACGGACCTGCGCACCGCCTCGACAAATTCCCGATACTCCTTGAAATACGCATCGAAGGTGTACGACGCGTCCCGAAACTGCGGCATCGCGTGGAACTGGTCATCTTCATTGCCGATCTGAAAACAGAGCAGGCGATCTCCCATGATCTTCGCCACCACCGCAGCTTCGTCCCGCGCACGCTCCGGTGAGCCGGATCCGAAGCAGAGACCATAGATCAGTCTCCAGTTGGTGGCATCCAGGAAGCCTTTTAGGTTGCGGATGGCCTCGGGTGTAATCGCACCCCCCTTGTTCTCACGGACGCTGGGATCGGTTAATTTCCATTCCCAATAGCTCTTGCCTTTCTCGATACCCGCCTGCTGTCGGGGAGAATCGAAATCGCCCTGGAGACCCTTCCAGCGAGTCACGTCGCTCAGGTGTCCTCCCGCCCGCAGGATTCCATGAGAGCTCAGCTTCTTGTAAGCCTCAACGAGGGTGACATTGGCCACGGAGAAGTAAGCAGGATTGTAAAGCTGAGGCTCCTCAAAGCTGATTCCTGTGTAATCTTTCGGCATAGACGCCAGCTTCCTGCTTGAAATGCTCAGTTCCGCCGTCGAAGGCTCATCCGTGAAGGCGAACAAGGCAGAAGAGGTAGTCGTCATACCAGCGATCATGAGAGTTTGTTTTAGAAATGAGCGTCTCTGCAAGTTGGGCCTCGTAGATTGCAGTTCATAGGTTTCGCTTGTCCGCCTTGTTGCGGATCGAAGCTTCGGTGATGGGCGGCAGGGTGAACGGGACACATCATGTGGTGCGCTCGGGAGTTTGCAGGGAAAGAAAGGACGGCAAAAGCGACGCGCTCCCTCCCAGAGCATGATGATCTCTGTTCTAGTGCACCGTCACCGGCGCGGAAGCGGTGGAGCGCCCGAATTGATTAGTGGAAGAGAGGGTGTACGTAGTCGTAGCCGATGGTGTCACCACCACACTAGTCCCGCGCACCGGTCCGGCCTGGGGATCAACAATGTTGTAGGTGCTATTCGATACGCTCCAGCTTAGTGTGGTCGGCTGGCCAGCGGCCACCGTCGAGGGATTAGCAGTGAAGCTGGTGATGGTCGGAACTGCACCCGTGGGCACGTTTGCGGGTGTAAAGATTGTTCCGGTTTGCACAACTTCGAAATTGGAAGCTGTAATCTGCTTCAGGAGATTCAGATCGGTGTTGTTCCAGCGATGATCCGGTGCGCCGCTGATGAAGATTGCGCTGCCATTGTCGGCAAGAATCAATCCGTATTTCTTCATGGCAGTCAGAATCACCTGGTCATCCGCGGGGTAGCCGGAAATATCGACGGAGGCTTTGAGGCGAAGCCGAAGACCCATGGGCGGAGCATTCGGATCGGTCGTGGTAGAGGCCCAGTGAGTGGCGGGAAGAACGAACGCCTTCTGCGAAGTGGGCACGGTGAATCGAAGGGCGTGGTTGATGGCGCCTGCGGCAACTTCGTCATACCGCGCAAGCCCGACAAAGACAGGCAATCCCGCCGCGTCCGCCGAAGTCCAGGTATAGGGCCTCTGCTCGTTGATGGTCATATCCCAGATGGCGGCCGCGTCGGCGCTCCAATTCCCGTTTTTCAGCTTGGCTTTATAAAGTTCATAAAGCCAGCAGCCATGTTTTTCGAGCACCAGCACGTGACGATCGCCATCGCCGGGCTTGGGGTAGCCTTCGATGAGAGCGTTCGGAGGAATTGGCTCAGGGCCGGGATCACTTTCGTCCGCGAAAGCGCCAACGGTTATCGGCACTTTCGCCCGGGTTCCCGCCACAACCTGATAGGGGATGCCGATGGTCTGGTCGTGAAAGGTCCCAGCCCCGAAGTCAGGATGGACCGTTACGGTGCTTCCGATGAAGTTGATGTAATTCGCCGAATTGGGATCGACCGGTGCGCTGGATATATCGGTATTCCACAAACTGTTGGATGGGAAGGGTACAAATCCATTCAGACTGGTGAGCTGGCCAACGGTCATTCCACTGCAGGTTCCGGCTTGAGAAAATGCGCCACCGCAAAGCAAAACCACTGCGCTGATGGTGAGGATGAACCTTCGATTCCGATGGTGTTTCATTGGGTCTCCTTCACAGGCTGCTCGAGCAGCGACCTCGAATTGATGTTTGCGTTCCCGCTGGGATCGCAAGAATGAAGAGAGACGAGATGGCGCACCGACGGCGAGAAAAACCGGTTCCGCTACCAGTGTGAACGCATGATTGAGCAGTTTACCATTACAAACCCCAGGCGACTGTTGTTTGCTATTCACTTCCCATTGCCATATAAAACAACATGCGAAAGGGGAGAATATCCTCGAGAGCAAGTTCGAAACCTGCACGGAGATAGAGCGGGGCCGGGCCGGGGCATTATGCCCGGTAAATGCCTCTCGAGCCCAGGCGCTCGCCGTCGAGTGGGCAAAGTTGGAAAAGGTCCGTCAATCCCCTGATGCCCGGTTTTGCGCAGTGAGATCAATGCAGCTCTGCCCGATGGGACGGACAGCGCGGGACGGCGTCAATCCATGACACTCTCAGAAACTGTGCGAAGGCGAATCAAAGGCGTGCTCATTCTCGGATTTTGGGCAGCGTGCGCGTCCTGGGCTGCCGCCTCCGATGCCCCTCCTGCCGATGCTTTCCGCGTGCTTCCACCGGCGGAAAAAGAAGCGCCGGCCATTACGCCTTATCTGGAGTATCAGACCGAGATGGCGTGGCGGCAGGACGAGGAGCGCCGCAAACAGTGGCGCGGCATAGGAACCGAGCAGGATTTGCAGGCTGCGCAACGACGGGTGGAAGAGAATCTGCTGGCCATGTTAGGCGGCCTTCCGAGTGAAAGAACCCCTCTGCATCCCCGCATCACGGGGAAGGTTCAGATGGATGGGTTTCGAATCGAGAAGCTGATTTTTGAGAGCTTACCCGGAATTTATGTTTCGGCGCTGGTTTACGTGCCTGAGGATGGGAACAAGACACATCCAGCGATCCTCGTGCCGGCGGGCCATGCTGCCAATGGAAAAATTCACTACCATGCTCTCTGTCAACGACTGGTGCAGCGGGGATACGTCGTAATCTGCTGGGATCCGGTAGGGCAGGGCGAGCGCAGTCAATTCTGGGACCGAAAAGCTGGCAAGAGCCGCTACAACCTGATTTGTGCCGAGCATGCGGTGCTGGGCAACCTCGCGTATCTGGCGGGGACAAACCTGGCGCGGTGGGAGATCTGGGATGGCATTCGGGCGGTAGATTATTTGTTGACGCTCGCTGAGGTAGATCCGGAGCGCATCAGCATCACCGGCACGAGCGGCGGTGGATTTCAAGCGGCGCACATCGCTGCCCTCGATCGCCGCATTAAAGTTGCAGCGGTTTCCTGCTACATCACTTCGTTGCCCATGCGCGCCTACAACCGCATTTTCCAGGATCCCGACAGCGACCCTGAGCAGGATCTCTATGGAATGATCTCGAATCATGTGGACAATGCCGGACTCCTGCTGATGATGTATCCACGCCCGGTGTTGGTGGCCGCCGGGGTGCTCGACTTCTTCCCGATCGAGGGCGCGCGTAAAACCGTCCGCGAAGTTACCGAGCTTTACGCAAAGTTCGACCACGCGGACCGCATTGCAATGGCGGAGGGATACCATGGCCATGAGTTTTCGCTCGAGAATCAAGAAGCAGCGATTAACTTCCTGGACCACTTCAATGGTTTGCCTGCCCGGCGAGGTTTGCCGCCGGTGAAAGAACTCGACGAGAGCGCGCTGCAGTGTACGCGCAGCGGCCAGGTCATGCTCGACTTTGAGAATGCACGGTCGCTGATGGACGTGATCCGCGAGTACTACACAGAACATAAGAACCTGCCCGCAAAGACTCTCCAACAACTTTATTACTCCGATCTCTACCCGCGAATCAATTCGTGGTTTGTCGCTGAATTTCAGGGAGAGATTCCGGGGCGGGAAGAAATCCGATGGGAAACTCGGGGAAGTTCGCAGTTTGAAGGAGTCACCATCGACAAGTATGTGCTTCACCACAGCAAGTATCTGGAGTCGCCGCTTCTCTATTTCCACAAGGCAGATGGGGTGCAGCGTCCGGTGGTGTTGTGGCTGGGCAAGAACGGAAAAGCCACCGCGCAGGACTGGCCGAGTCTGACGAAATATCTGGAGGCCGGCTATGACATCGTTTCCGTCGATCCGCGCGGCTTGGGCGAAACGCGAATGGCGTACAAGGCGGCTTCGCCTGACGATCCGGCATTGGCGCAATTGGACTTCGATCGTGCCTACGTAAATCCGGTTTCCGGGGTTCTGGCCGATTATGTCTACAATTCGATTTTGACCGGCAGACCCTATTTTCTCCAAATGATGGAAGACGTTGAAATTGCGACTCGCTTTTTCAAAGCGCAGGTAGACCTTCGAACCGAGATTGCGGTTGCTGGTGCGAGTGGCACTTTCACGCTGGCCAGGGCGATTTCCGAAACGCTCCCGAATGTCAGGCTGCTCTCTAAGCCGGACGAACAAGTCGTCCAGTGGTCTGAATTGGTGAACCAGAAAACCGAGCTATGGCCGATCGAGTATCTGCTCCCCGGCGGGGCATACATTCACTAAGAGGGGCTGGGCGGTTGCGATTCACACCCCGTGGCCCGACCCGGGTTGCCGGCGGCGGTTGCTTTGTTGATTCCGAGTGTCGACGCACAAACGTCGGACGACCTGGACGCAGCACGAAAACGCTACCGAGTTACTCGCCACAGCTGTTCAGTGTTCGCTGCCGACCAGTTTAATCAGACCGAAATGCTCGGGTACGTGAAACGTTTTGCTCATGGGCGGCTGCCAGGTTATCTCGTGAATATGCTCCGGAGGTCCCTGGCTGCGGAACAAGTTTATGCGCAAGGTGTTTCCCGGCGCCGGAGGCCGCACATCGATCGCTGCCATCGGGATTCGCATGGCGGCATACCAGACTCGCTTTTGCCGATCGATCCTGGCGGCCGCTTCGAATCCTGAGTTCCACCTCCAGCCCTCCTCGTGATGAGGATTGTGCAGATCCACATCAAGGTCGATCCATTCGCCTTGAGGCGAAACTTCGAATTCCTTGTAATGCTTTATATCCGCGAAGTCGGAACCGACAAATACTTCCGCTACGTCCCAGTTCCAAAGCTGGTTGGTTTCCTGGCGAGTATTCGGTTCCGGTTTAACGTGCAGTTCTTCGTAAGGACAAGTAAACAGAAAGTACAGGTTATCCTTCGTCCAGCGCGAGCGAACTTCCGTGCGATATCGAGGGACCGCCTTTCCAAATGAGTCTTTTTCCATGTAGACAGGACGGACGGCGCTCCAAAAGGGCAAAGCTGGATCGAGTTGCAGCGGCACGTCTTGTTTCGCGAAGGCGCTCTCGAATACGGCTTGCCCCGCGGCGAGCACGGAGACGCAACCAAGCAGCAGAACAACCAGGGTTTTAGCGAAGCCATTCATCCAAATGCTCCTGCACGAAGGCATTATCCTGTAAATGCGGATACGACTCGCACACGCGGTCGATTTCTTCTATTTGGCCCGGGGAGAGTTCCTCATGCGGATCAAGACACCAGCGTCCTTCGAGCAGACCCTGGCGCCGCAGAACCTCGTGAATGCCGGGAATGCATCCGTGAAACTGGTGTACGGGATCGAAGATCGCCGCATTCGCGTCGGTAACCTGCTGGGCAAGGGTGAGTTGCTCGCTGGGGATGGCGCCGGAACTTTTTTTCACCAGGGCGAGGTGGGAAACCGCTGTCTTGGTCCATACCGCCCAATGCCCCAATAAGCCGCCGACGATCCGAATGCGCTGATCCCCGAACGCAAACGTCGTCAGCAGGTCGCTTAGAATGTTGTCGTCATTTCCGGTATAAAGAGCAACCTCATGCGCGCGACCGGATCCCGCCAACGCGCGTACGACTTCGATGGTTTGATACCGATTGAAGGGAGCGATTTTAATCGCGACCACATTGTCGATCTCGAGGAACCCGCGCCAGAACTCATACGGTAGGAAGCGCCCTCCGACCGCTGGCTGCAAGTAAAAACCCACGAGGGGAATCACGGAAGCGATGGCTCGGGCATGTTCCAGAAGTTCCGGAATGGTCGAATTCTTCAGGGCGGCAAAACTCAGTAACCCAGCGTCGTAGCCCAACTCTCTGGCCAGTTGCGACTCGGCTGTGGCTTGGCCGCGCTTTCCGCAAACGCCGGCGATCCTGACGATCTCATGTCCGTGGCTGGCTTCCTGCGCGAGGCGCAGGACGGGTTCGAGCAATCCGAATTTCGGATCGCGAATTGCAAACTGGGTGGTGTGCACACCCACGGCAATGCCCCCTGCACCGGCAGCCAGATAATATCGGGTCAGAGCGCGTTGTCGGCGCTCGTCCAACTTGCGATTGCAATTGAGGGCAAGGGGATGGGCGGGAATCACAAGGCCGGAGAGAAGTTTTTCGCGGAGCCGCATCAGAATTTCCCGTCCCGAGTCTGGAAGTGAGTGGGCTTGTTCAACATCACGCCACCTTGGCGAATCCAATCCGCAATCCATTCCATCATTTCGGTGGGGCTCACTGTGGGACGGCCAAAAAGCGCGTGAGCCTTGGTGGCGTTGCTGAGCAGGGCGCTCGGACCCTCGTCGCCAGGGGGGAATATCGGTTCGATCCCAAAGTGGCGGCCAAACTCCGTCGCGAGGTCGCGAACGGAGAGAGTTTCGGGCCCGGTGATGTTCAACACAAAGGGCGGCGACTGACAGTACGGGAACGAGCGCAGGCACGCGGAGTTGGCGTCGCGTTGCCAGATCACGTTCACATAAGGCATGCTCAGAGAAATGGGACGGCGCTCGAATACGGCTCGACCGATATCCACCAGAACGCCGTAACGAAGTTCGACGGCATAGTTCAGCCGCAGGATCGTCACGTTCGTCCCCCATCGCATCGAGCCGTTCTCGAACATGCGCTCGCGACCAAGCGCCGACTGGGCATACTCTCCAACGGGGCCGAGCGGGGTGGACTCCACGGCTCCGCCCTCCGAGATGGAACGCAACGGATAGACATTGCCGGTCGAGAACGCCACGATGCGGGACTCACGATACCGTTCCGCGATCAGGCCTGGCAGAAAAGTGTTCACGGACCAGGTCAAGTGCTCCGCGCCGGCGGTTTCGAATTTCCGCGCGGCCATGAAGATCACATTGGCCACATCTGGAAGGCGCAGCAATGCGCCCGGCTCCAGTAGATCGCACGCGATGGTCTCAATTCCCTGCGCTGCCAGGTCCGCGGGCAGGCTGGCATTGCTGAAGCGAGCGACGGCGATAATACGATGCCGTGTGCCGGCCCGATCCACGGCGCGGCGCGCGAGGCGCGCCAGACTCGGTCCCATCTTGCCACCGACGCCGAGGATTAATAAGTCGCCATGCAAGGCCGATATCGCTGCGGCATCATCACCTGTGGGCCTCGAGAGGTGCTCTTCGAGTGCCGCGACATTGTTGATGTTCGTCATTATCCCAGCTCAAAGCCAGCGATCGCGTATATCACTTCTTCCTTCGCGCGCAGCTGTTTTCCCCGGACCATGCGCTGTAGACGCCTGGACGGAGTGAATGCAAGATCCCGCGCAATGGTGGCGGCGGCGACGTTGTTTGGCAGCAGATCCCATGACCAGCCTTGGGACGGTTCGGACTGCAGGGCGCGGGCTACAAGAGCACGGGCAGTTTCGGGCGTGTCGCAGACGGCTGGCCCCAGGTAGCGCGTCTGGTGGCCGGAACGCGTCAACAAGTACGAGCCCTCGATAAACAGGGAGGGCTGACCGCGTTGCGAGAGCCTCTCCAACAGTTCCGAACGATCTGCGCCAAATGCGCGACGGTCTGCCATCCGCCAATTCCCTGCCGGGAGCGCATCCACCAGGCGCGTGGTTCCTGAAGAATTGCTCGGTGCTGGCCGTGACCAACGCTCCACCGCTTGTTCGAAACGAAAACCCATTTTTTCGTAGAGAGGCCGGCCCTGATCGGTGGCGTCGAGCTTCACGGTTTCGATCCGCATTTGATCGGCTTGCGCCAGCGCTTGCGTCAGCAACCGCCGCGCAAAGCCCCGCCCTCGTTGGGAAACCCGGGTCAACACCATGCCGATCCAGGCCAGGCGCCGGCCGTAACACAAAAGTGTCGTAGTCGCTGCCAGCTGGCCATCTGCTTCGATGGCCAGGCAGCCCTGTGGAGCCAGGTCAATCAGCATGCGCCAGTCCTCACTCGATTGATTCCAGCCCGCTTCCTCCGATAGTCCGATCGCGGCCGGAATGTCGCTTGCAACCAACCTGCGCAGGATTGCGCCCGGGCCCTCGCTCATGGCTCAAAATTCTCCCGAAACCAGCGTCTGAAGTGAGGCAGCGCAACGTTGGCGTCGGCGATCTCCGGATGCCATTTCTTCTCCCACTCGAAGGACACGAACCGGTCGAACCGAAGTTGTTGCAGCGCGGCTCGAACCTCGGGCAACGGGAAATTTCCGTCGCCTGTAAGAACAGGCTTCCAGCTCCCGTGGTCTCGAAGCAGGTCCTTGAGATGCACGTGGCGAACGCTCGCGCCCAGCTGAGATGCGCTCGCCTGTGGCCGCTCCCCGGATTCGACGAAACAGTTTGCCGGATCCCAGACGACTCCGAGCCCAGGACAGTTGGCTTCCGCTAGAATTTCCGCGGTCTCAGACCCGCCCGCAAAATCCCCGTGAGTTTCGAGCCAGACCTCAATCCCGCTGGTGGCGATGTGGTCGGAAAGCTCGCGGATCGAATCCGCAATCCACCTGCGGGTCGAGGACCGGTCGGCGCCCGGTTGAATTGTGTCTCCGAAAATTCGGATACCGGGAGCACCCAACGAAGCGGCCAACTCGGCCATGCGCTCGCCTTCTGTGAGCGACTGCGCGCGTTCCAGCGCATCGGGTGAATGGAATCGACAGCTCGTGTCCAAACAGGAAATGGCCAAACCGTGATCCGACAATGCTTGTTTCGTCGAGGCCAGCTGTTTTCCGCTAAAAGCGGGCAACTTCCAAAGCGAGTCTTCGTTCTCCACAAATCGCAATTCGATGCCGTCATAGCCCGCCACCGAAGCGATCGCGATGATCTGCGACAGCGTCCAATCGGGACAGGCAAGGGTGGAGAAGGACAATTTCACGATTACGTCATCCGGTCGAGCATGGCAGTAGTTACGCGGTTTTCGACTCCACGTCCCTTGAAGAATCTTTCGAGGTCATCCAGCACGACGTCCGCCATGTCGTGCCGCACGCGGCAATTGCTGGCCGCGATGTGGGGGGTGACGATGGCTCCCGGAAGCGTGCGTAAGGCGTGCCCGATGGGAAGCGGCTCCCAGGGATCCGTAACGTCAAGGGCGCAGCGAAGCCTGCCGCGTCGCACTTCATTCGTCAGCGCTATCAGATCGACTAGGCCTCCGCGAGCGATATTGATTACGGCGGCGCCGTCCGGCAGCCGCGCGAGACGATCCCGGCTTAGAAGGCCGCGCGTTTCGGCGGTCAAGGCTGCGGTCAGCACGAGCAAATGAGCGCGGCGCAACAGGGATGGCAAATCAGAGAATCGTACAGGGTAGTGCTTGGCCAGAGATTTAGGTGCATAAGGGTCGTAGACCAGCCATCGCAATTGGAAACCACGCGTCAGGTCCACCAACGCCCGACCGATTCGTCCGAAACCGATCATTGCAACTTCGCGACCAATCATCGATTCGGTTGAACCATGCAAGTGCAGATCCTCGTAAATGCGATTGGAGCGCTGGCGCATCTTGTCTCGATAGAAATCCAGATTTCGCGCGCTATAGAGGAGCAAAGCCGCACCGAGTTCCGCGGTGGCGTGGGCCATGGGTACGGGCGCAGCCGTGACGGTTAACTCATTGAACAAGGCAAGACCGAATCGCGATTTCACCTCCCCGCCGCAATGCGAGATGACCCGGAGCTTCGGTGCCAATCGAGGCAAGTCGCTCGAAAAGTGCGGTGAGTCCCAGGTGGTGATCAGGGCGTCTGCGGTTATCAGTTTGCGTTTCAGTCCTGACGTCAGGGTGCGGGCGCCGTCCCGGCTCCAGCGAAAAAGGCTCGACAATCGCCTCTGTTGCTCGGGGCGGAAAAAAGACGCGAACAAGTCCTCCCCGGCGCAGACGATCAGTTGCCGACGCGGCATGCCGCACAGTCTAACATCGTTTTGCGATTGCTTTCGTTTAGCGCCTATTAACTTCTCTTTTCTCCCGGAACACAGTATAAGAACTGGGGCGGAGCGTCGAGATGAGCACCGTAAACTCGGTGGATTATGCAGTCATTGCCTTATACGCTCTGCTGATGGTACTGGTGGGGATTTATGTAGTGCGCTTCAATCGCGGGGCAGCGGAATACTTCCGCGGAGGAAGCCGCGTTCCATGGTTGGTAGCTGGCCTGAGTTGCTTCATGTCTGGCTTCAGTGCGTGGACGTTTACGGGTGCTGCCGGGGTTGCCTACCGCGCGGGAATAGCGGCCACAGGTCTATATATTGGCAACGCGCTGAGTTTTCTGCTGGGGTATTTCGTCTTCGCCAAACTCTGGCGGCGGAGTCGGATTACCACAGTGATGGAATATTTGTCCGGCCGCTTCAACCAGGCCACTCACCAGACTTTCTCCTGGACTACGATTGCGTTTCAGCTTTTTACCAGCGCCAGTACGTTGTATGGGCTGAGCTTGTTCGTGTCTTCGGCGTGTGGATTTCCCGTAGCCTGGACGATCGTGGGGGCAGGTGCGCTCATTGTCTTCTATTGTGTTTTGGGTGGCCTTTGGGCAGTGGTAGTCAGCGATTTTCTGCAGGCGTCGATTCTAATGCCGTTTTGCCTGGTGCTCGGCATCCTCTCGCTCGCGCGAGTGGGCGGAGTGAGCGGCCTGATTCATTCGCTGCCCCCGGAGATGAAGACGCTGCACGTTTCCGGAGAATTTGGATGGATCTATCTCGTGTCGTGGACCATCATGGTTTCCTTCGGATACAACACCAGCGCAATGGCGCAACGTTACTTCAGCGTCGACAACGAGCGCTCGGCCCGCAAAGTGGCTTTGCTGTGTTGCGGACTATTTTTCGTGGGCGCGTTCCTGTGGTTTATTCCGCCCATGGCGATGCGCGTCGTCTATCCCGACTTGCGCACAGTTTGGCCTTCGCTGGCTAATCCCAGCGAGGGTGCATATGCGGTTGCCAGCCTGACCTTGCTGCCCCATGGTCTGATTGGCGTGATGCTGGCGGCGATGTTCAGCGCCACCATGGCCAACTTGTCCGCGCAGTTCAATCTCAAGTCGGCGATTCTATCCAAAGACTTGTATCAAGCCTTGCTGCGGAAGAACGCAGGAGACCGTGAGCTACTGATCGCAGGGTGGGTGAGTACATTCCTCATCGGCGGAGCGACCACGGTAATCGCCGCCGTTATGGCCGGCAGTGGGCAGAGCGTATTTCAGATCATGCTGACGTTTAATACTCTCATGTCATTGGCTTACGGGCCGCCGGCCTTGCTGGGTCTGGCGGTGCGTCGAACGCCGCCATGGTCGGGTCTGGCTTCCTTCGCCGTCGGACTTGTTCTTGGAATTCTGGGAGCATTCCATTATCACTGGACGCTGATACAGCAGGTGGCTTATATCATCCCGGCATCTTTCGGGACTTTTTTCTTGAGCATGCTCTTCGATCGGGGCGACACGCCAGCCCGGGCGCAACTTTTCCAGAATCTCAACACTCCGATCGACGTCGCCAGAGAATTGCAGGACTCTCCGGATTTCACCGTGCCCGTATTTCGCTTTCTAAGCCGGACGATATCCTGCATCGGATTGTTGAGCCTGTTGCTGCTGTTCGCCGCTCCGGCGGATCAGAGAGGCACGGTGTTGTTATTTGCCGGTCTTACTTTGTCCGTCGGAGGATCTTTGCACTTGGTGCGAGGCCGAGAGAATGCAATGGAAGAGTCCGTCATGAGTGGCAGCAGCATGCCACCGGGATCGCGGCAGGCGTAGCTATTCTCGATTCTTATGATCCGACTGGGGCTCATTGGCTGCGGCGAACACGCGGAGAGGGGACATGCTATTCCGTTGGCCCGGTACCGGGCGGCGCACCCGGGCGAGATTGAATTGACCGCAGCCTGCGATCTGAACCTCGAGCGGGCAAAATTGTTTGGCCGGCAATACGGTTTCATTCACGCGTACCGGGACATGGATGAAATGCTGGCGGCGAGCAAACTGGATGGATGCATAGCGGTCATGCCGGTACAGAAGATTTCTGAGCTGGGCATCAAGTTGCTGGGTTTAGGGATTCCCTGCGTAGTGGAAAAGCCGCTGGGCGCCTCGCTTGCAGAAGCGAAGGCCCTGCTCGATGCGGCGCGCGCAACCCGCACGATGAACATGGTGTCCGTGAACCGGCGCTTTATGCCATTTCTCAACCGTGCTCTCGAATGGACCCACAATACCGGACCCCTTCGGTATGTGCGTTGCACGCTGACACGGCACGCGCGTGGTGAGCCTGAATTTCTCTGGGCTACCGCGGTTCATGCCGTAGATGCATTACGCCACATCGTGGGTGAGATTGCTGACGCAGAGATCCGCGGGCTCGGAAATGCTCGAGGATCCGCGGAGTGGTATGCGATCAATCTTCGCTTCGAGAATGGGGTATCCGGCCGCCTCGACATTCTGCCGACGGCCGGAATGCTCGAAGAAACCTACGAACTGATTGGCGAAGGCTTTCGCGCGTCGGTCACTTGTCCCTTCGGACCTGAGCGCGGGTTGCGCTGCTTTCGCGAGAATCGCCTGGTGTTGGCGGAAGCTGCCTCCGAGAGCGTCCCCGAAGATGCGCTCAATGGATGCTATGACGAAGCCTCGGAATTCATCCGCGCGCTGACGGTTAAGACGGCGGCGCGTCCTTCCATTGAAGAGGTGTTTCCTTCCGTGGAACTGTGCCTGACGATGGCCAAGCGCCTGGAAGAGAATGCAGGCAACAACGTTCCCGCAAAACCTGATTCCATTCCCGGTCGCAGACCGACAGTCGGGAACTGAGATCCCAAGAACGGGATACTTGCGTTTCATTTCGTATGGTTCTTCATTTGCTGATCTTTATTTACTTTTCGCATCGAGGTGTGATAAAAGCTCGGCGATACACGCTCTCCACAACGGGAGGATCACCCATGAGGTTCGTGCCGCGCTTTGCGTTGTTTCTTCTCGTGTTTTCCGCACTGGGAAGCGTCCATTTCCTGTTCGCGCAAGGGACGGACTTGGGCACTATCCGAGGCACCGTGAAGGATGCGAGCGGCGCTGTCATTGCCGACGCGAAGGTGACCGTCACCGACCTCGATACCAACACCTCGCGGGAGAGCAAATCGAACGGAGCGGGCGATTTTGAGGTCTTCGGCCTGAAGTCCGGGCTCTACAAAGTCTCAGCCACTGCCGCCGGAATGAGCACCGAACAGATTAATAATGTGTTGGTGAACGGAAGCGCGACGGTCGGGGTCAACGTAATCTTGCGCGTTTCCGGGGCGGCGGAAAAGGTGGAAGTCTCGGCGGACGCGGTAACGATCAACACCGAGAATCCAACCATCAGCGACACCATCGATCATCAGTCCGTCATTGATCTGCCCCGCGACAGTCGCGATATTTACTCGTTCTTGTACTTGAACCCGAATATCACGGGGGCGGACGAACCGGGAGATTTCAAGTTCATCGGCGGGCAAAGTTACGGTGGCAGTTTCTCAGTAGACGGGCAGCGCTCCAACGGAGGCATATTCGGTTCGCAAACCGACAGCAAGCCTTCGCTCGAAGCAGTCGACGAGCTCAATGTTCTCTCCAACAGCTTTAGCGCCGAATACGCAGGTACGGCCAACATCCGTATCACTACCAAGCGTGGACAAAATCAGTTTCATGGTTCGGCTTTCTACAACAATGCCAATTCGGCCTTGGCCGCACTTTCGCTGCAGGATCTTAACGCCACGAATGGCTCGCCTTATTTCAACATCAATGATCTCGGAGGATCCTTAGGTGGTCCTATCAAAGGACTAAAGCGTACGTGGTTTTTTGCCGCTTATGAACGGGACTACAACGTGTCACCGGTGAACATCCAATCGACGACAGTTCCTCATCCGTCACTGTGGACCGGAAATTTTTCCCTGATGGTCGATCCCACCAATCCCGATCCGGATGCCCCCAAGCCGGACGTTCCAGCCGGCACAGTACTCACACCGCAAGAGATTGCTACCGATACGGTCGGCGGAGCGGGCTTGCAGTTTATTCAGATTCCATCGCGACTCTTGAATCCGTCGGTGCAAAGCTTGATCAGCAAATACTTCCCTAAAATTGCCTTGACAGCGCCGATCGATGGCGTCAACGGCCGGATTTCTCCGGACTATGCGACGCAGTTGTCTGGACAGGATACGCTGGATACAGGTTCTCTGAGGCTCGACCATGACTTCAGCCAAAAAGATCACGTTTATGCCAGCTATAACACATCGGCGGAAACGAGCGCGACTAGCCCGGTTGTGTCTCCGTATATTGGACTCGGTCTGACGCAAAACAATCGTCAAAACCAAACTGTGCAAGTATCTTACACGCGTATCTTAAAGCCGACTCTGGTCAACGAGGCGCGTGGTGGGTTCAATAAGCAGAATTTGCTGGAGCACAGCAACACCACCTTGGAAGGCTTCCTTTCCAGCATAGGATTTGACGCGGCCGACATCGCCGCATACGGTTCGGTGGTAGGTCAATTCGCGCTTGGTACCTTCGGGCATCCCGCCATCAGCTTCAGCAACAGCTTTGCTACTTTCACCAACGGCGGGCGCAATACCTATCGGCCGCAAAACCAGGATCTAATCACTTTCGGGGACACACTGACTTGGGTGCGGGGAAAACATAACCTGCGAATGGGCGCGGATTTCGTGCGCAATCAAGCGGTGGACGGGTTTGCTCTAAACCGTGGAAACCCCCGAGGCTCGATGACCTACACCAACCCCGGTACATGTGCCAGCACTCCCTGCTCCAAGGCGGATACGTTCACCGAATTTCTGTTGGGCCTGCCCCCGACGAGCGCGAGCTATGTATTACAGGCACGGCCTCCCATGAATGTATATAACTGGGAGGAAGGATACTTCGTACTGGACGACTGGAAGGTTTCGTCCAAGCTCACTTTGAATATCGGCCTTCGCTATGATTTGGCGACTCCTTTTATCGAAAAAGACGATCTGCTGATCAACTTCGACCCAACCCGTTCGAATCCAACGGGAAATCCGGGAGTGTTCATCATTCCCTCGTCGAGAACTCTGCCCTATGTCGACACGCGCATCGTCAGCTATGGATATATCACTGCCGCGCAAGCCGGCCTGGGTCGCGGTCTTGTTCATACCGACAACAATAATTTTGCTCCACGCTTAGGTTTTGCCTACAAGCTGGGGAATAAATCGGTGGTGCGAGGAGGCTGGGGCGTCTTCTATCCGACTTCCGCGGCGCAGGGAATCCGTGATGCCATCGGAACCAATCCATTCAACCAGGGAGTAACCTCGAGAACTACGCTCGAAGGATGGCCAACCGCTACACAGGATGGGATCAGTCCGATCACCGGCGGAACGGTACAAGGATTTGGCAATGCTGTTACCGCGAACGCCATACCGATAAACATCCAAACGCCCCGCATTCAGCAATATAACGCCACGTATGAACGCGAGATTGTTCGCGACGGAACGCTGCGACTGTCTTATCTCGGCACACACATGGACGGCTTGATTGCAGGCAAGGACCTGGACGAACTAGCTCCGAACACTACTCCTTTCGGCACTACCCAGGGGATCGGAACCGGTAATCCACCACCGATTTGCGATCCCACGCAGGGAGACTGCGCCTACTCGACTCAGGACTTGGCTCGACTGCCCTTCCCGCTGGTCGGTGAGTTCCTGCTCACCTACGGAAACTTCGGTCATGCAAATTCCAACTCCTTCCAAACCGAATTCACGCGGCGCTACAAGAGCGGCTTTATGTTGGATATGTCCTATACATATCTCGATCAGAAGAGCACTGCGCTGGACACCGCGAACTCCAGTCTGGGGGGAATTGCGTACAACCCATTTAGCCCCAACTCGGACTACGGCACGGATGGCTACATATCCAGGCATCGTTTCATCGCTTATGGAATCTACGATTTGCCCATCGGACAGAAGCATCGCATTGGCAGCTCGTTTTCCAAGCTGACTGACACCCTGTTAGGGGGCTGGCAGACGACTTTCAACATGTTTGCCAAGTCCGGACAAGGCTTTACGCCGTTCTGGGCTTGCGATGACTGTGATCCGGTAGAACCGGGGAACATCGCGGTTTCATCGATCGATGCAGTGGGAGATTTCAACACCGAGCCCTCATTCCGCCCCCTGGTGCTGAACAACCGCATCAATACCGGTAAGAAAGGGAGTAACGCCATCATTTGGAACGCTAATGCGTTTGGGCTGCCCTCGGTCGGAGCGGACCTGTTAAGCAATCCGGCCGTTGCTAAGAGAAACATGCTGGTTGGGCCAGGCGCCTGGGGCGTAAATTTGGGTATTCACAAGGCCTTCCCGATAGGGGAGCGTGTGGTTGCAACGTTGGGAGCTGATTTCGATAATATTTTCAATCACCCCCTGCTTGCGCCAGATGCCAACTTCGGAGGCGGTGGGGGCACCTTCGCGGAACTGGGTGACTTTAATATCAGGGTCGACCAAAGCACTGGAGCGGTGCTGCCGATTGCGGCTGCCGACGTCAACTTCAATCCTCTTTTTGGCCAGCTCACAAATAGTTTCCCGCAGGAGGGTGTGCTCAGCCAGCGGACCATTCGTCTGCGGCTGCGAATCACTTTCTAGTTGACCGTGCGCTAGCCCGTGAGCCGATGAAACACCATCTCTTTTGTGCAGTTCTCGTACTCGTGTGCCTGAGCAGCGCTTTTGCCCAGCGGCCGGGAGGTTTTCGCGTTATTGGTCCGGGAGGCGGCGGGGCTATGTTTAATCCCACCATCAGCCCGCACGATCCCAACACCGTACTGATCTCCTGCGACATGACTGGCTCCTACATCACCCATGATGGGGGACGTACCTGGCGCATGTTTAGCCTGCGGGGCGTGGTGAATTTCTTTGTCTTCGATCCGCTCGATGCCAAGACCATCTATGCCCATGCGACGGGTTTGTGGCGCAGCACGGACGGCGGTGAACAGTGGACTCTGGTCTATCCCAGTCCTTCAGCAGTGAAGGGCGTCAAGATGGATTCGGATCATTCTGACGAACAGATCCTTGCTGATCCGGATCCACTGCGCACAATTGCGGCGCTGGCGATTGATCCCTCCGACTCCCAGGTACTCTATGCGGCTGCCGGTACGAAAGAGAGTCCCGCCCTGTTCATTTCGCGCGACTACGGAAAGAGTTGGCAAAAACGGGCGAACCTGCCCGATCTTCCGCGTCGGATTTGGCTGGACCCGCATTCCCCGCCCGATGCGCGGACGTTGTTTCTGGCAAGCGCACACCTGATCGCGGTAAGCAGCCAAGCAGGAACCCATAGTGTACCGTTTCCAGCGGTGGTCACGGACACTTCCCTCGGCTTTGCTTCGGGCGCGCTACCGACCCTTTACGCCACTTCGGAAAAGGGAATTTTCATCTCCGATGATGGCGGCGCCAACTGGCGCAACAGCGACCTTCCTGGTGATAGCGGGAAAGTGCGGGCCATCGCTACGAGTTTCGGTCATCCGGAGACGGCTTACGTCTCCTACGATCATCTGACACTCGATGGAAAGTCCTGGATGGGCGTCGCCAAGAGCACGAACTCCGGCGCTGACTGGCAGTTAGTTTGGAAGGAATCCGACGTAGCGGCGAAGAATGTGAAGGACAACTGGATCACCGAGCGCTTCGGTCCAGCTTGGGCAGAAAATCCTCTGAGCCTTACGGTGGCTGCACAAGACGCCAACCTGGTGTACGGTACCGACCTCGGGCGAACCATGCGGACGACGGATGGAGGCGCCACCTGGGATGCGGTGTATTCGCGCAAAGTCGATGATTCGGGCTGGACCAGCCTCGGCCTCGACGTCACTAATAGCTACGGAATTCACTTCGATCCGTTCGATTCAAAACGCCAGTTCATTACTTACACCGATATTGGACTGTTCCGCAGCGAGGATGGTGGCGTCTCCTGGACCAGTTCGACGGCTGGAGTGCCCCGTGAATGGATGAACACCACGTATTGGATCGTCTTCGACCCTCAAGTGCGGGGCCGAATGTGGAGCGTGAACAGTTACACACATGATCTTCCTCGCCCTAAG
>Ga0209006_10001771_pt1 | contig 19581 bp, 13 predicted proteins | sample JacPin_JW_Ref_O2_FD_188567 | JGI IMG/M metagenome (GOLD analysis project Ga0209006, IMG submission 188567) | Forest soil microbial communities from Algoma, Ontario, Canada - Jack Pine, Ontario site 1_JW_Ref_O2 (SPAdes) (version 2) | ecosystem: Environmental > Terrestrial > Soil > Boreal...
ATCGTGGCTAAGCGAATTCTGAGTTTATTTCGGAATCTCTTTCGCAAGCGCGCGATTGAGCAGGCCCTGGATGATGAACTGCGTTCGACGCTGGAAGCCCTGACGCAGGAGAACATTGAGCAAGGGCCTTCGCAGTCAGTGGCCCGACGAAAAGCGCTTATCGAAATTGGCGGTATCGAGCAGGTGAAGGAGGGGGTTCGCGCAGTACGTGTTGGGCACTTTGTGGAGCACCTCGCCGGGGACATCCGCTATGGCCTGCGCCAGTTGCGCCGCAATCGGAGCTTCACCGCCCTAGCCGCCCTGGCGCTTGAGCGTGACCGCCTCCTCCGCCAACATGACGCGGAGATTGCCACCCTGCGAGAGTGCTTCGCATCGCTTACGGGGTGCGAGCAACAGGTTCTGCCTTGGGTGATCTCCAGCCTGCTCAACAAACAGATCGCCGCCGAGATGGGCATGACTGAAGCCACAGTCAAGGTACACCGCAGCCAGCTCATGCGAAAGATGGGTGCGGAGTCCTTACCCGACCTAGTGAGGATGGCGGAGAGAATCGGGATCCCTGTAAAGAGTACTAAACTTTGGTGAAGACTGTCCTTTCGAAAGTAAATCCGGTCTGTACGAACGCCCAATAGATTCGCCTGCCAGGTGCCGCGGCTGCGTTGCGCCAAAACATTGGCGCTCCGCTCACGCCGGCGGCACAAGCCAAGCTGGAAGCAAGTCTGCACGCGGCACGGAAGGCATTGACGAACACGGTAGGTACGAAGACGTGGTTAGAAGGTTGGGCTTTGCCGGTCGAGAAAGCCATTGAAGAGGTGCTGATGCCTGAGACTTCATCTCCCCTGTGTTAATGGTGGGGAAGTCTGGTCGAGCTGGCGCTGATGGCGAAAGCCCACAGCCAAGCTCGAAGTATTCAACCTGCGATTACCCAGCCATTGTTGGGTCGAGAAGTCGCCGCACTGCGGAGATGCGGTTGGCAGGAATGCCTACGCGCTTGGCGTGCTCCTGGATGATAGCTTCGTCAGGCGCGAGGTACACGCAGTAGACTTTGTCGCCGGTTACATAGCTGTGGAGCCACTGGATCTCGGGACCCAATCCGTTCAGAACCTTGACCGACTTTTGAGAGACTTCCCGTAATTGGGCTTCAGTGAGATTTCCGGCGCCTGGGATTTCCCGCTCGATGACAAATTTGGGCATAGCCCTGGCCGGATGCCGTCTTGGTCAGCGAAAAATGCCGAGAATAAAGGAACGAGGTTGCCATGGATATTCGATCGCTTCAAAAGCCGGCTGAAAGAGCAATACCGCAATGACCCGAATGCCGCGAGAATCACAATCCGTGCGAAAGGCGGACAGAAGGATGCGCCCGGTGGCGTGCTCCGTCGATATCGGACGTGCCATCTACCAAGCCGAAGCGCACAGGGGTGTTGGAGGGGCCGGCCCGGTGCCGGCGCCTGTTCCGGTGACCTTTTGCTTGGGGCTTTGGCAGCTTGCGCACAGATCACCTGTCAGATGGTGGCCGCTGCCATCGGCATACCGACCGAACTCATTGAGGTAACGGTGGAGGGAGACTTGGATCTCCGAGGTACCCTCGGCATATCAAAAGAGGTCTCGGTAGGCTTTGAGAGTATTCATCTTCATTTTGATGTTGCTGCGCCTAAGGCAACACCGGAACAACTGCGCGCATTGCAGGGGAAAACAGAACAGTATTGCGTGGTGATGGAGACCTTAATGCGCCCCCCGAGTCTGCAGACCAAGTGGGCTGGTCAAGATTGAACACAGATCGCAAAAATCGGAACATCAGCGAGAATGCCTGCGGTATGAGAGGCAGGAAAAGATGATCATTTCAGAGACCGGGTTTGTTAGAAGTTCTTAATTGCCATCCGGGATGTTGGTGTGCCGGGCCGGCGGCATCGGAAGGGCCCCTTTGCGATCACGCCACAGAATCAAATTGAGCTTTTGGGCATCCGCCGTATCGGCATGGGAGAAGTCCATCTTGGAAGACTCTTCAGCTCCAGTGGCATTTTGTAAATTCATCTTATAGAGCAGCTTGTTGTTGAGATTTTGGTAATCGGCCGCAAAAGGAGCCTGATTGCCCGGTCCGGAAAACAGAGGACCCATAACAGAAGCGTGCGCGTCGTTGTTGTTCATAGGAGGCAAGCCGAGTAATACCTCCATGGTGTGGATCATACTGACTGTGGTGTAAAAATTATGATCTACGAAAGGGCGATCTGCAAAACTAGGTGAATACTTGCTAACTACAAAAGCTATGCTCCGGTGAGCGTCCACGTGGTCGGGACCGTCTTGGGCGTCATCTTCGACGATGAATACGGCGGCGTCATCCCAGTATGGACTATGTGAAATCGCATCGATTACTCGGCCAACTGCCAGATCATTGTCGGCCACCAGCGCAGCGGGTGTCGGATAGCCTGGCGTTGTTCCGGCAGTGTGATCATTGGGCAAGCGCATTACGACAAATTGTGGGAGTTCGTTCCCGCGGCCAGTCTTCCGCGCTTCGACAAAACCCTCAAATTCATTGAGGAATTCGTCGGCACGAAGTTGATCGGGATAAGTGATACGGAATTCCGGAAATCGCAGGTCGACATGCCCCACGATCTCCGGCTTTGTGGGCACGTTGCGGAATACTAGAGGAATGGGCCACGGCCACGGGCTGACTGAGCCGTGCGGCGTCCCCACGTTGTCAGGCAACGGCTTCCCGGGCTGGATGAACTTTTTCGGGCAATGGGTGCCGGGTGGAACTGGGTGATTTTCTTTCGCGTCAGTGACGTGAGAGCTCGAGTCACACCATTGGCTCTCAACATACTCGGCATAATTCCGATGGGTCAGCCCGTGGCGTGCGACATTCGTCCAGATGTATCCGGTGGCAGGTTCATTGGCATCTGGAATTCCCTCAACGAAGGGATAATCATGATCAACGTCTCCCTCATAATCGTAAGGACGTTCCTCACCTCGCTGCATTACCTGCCACGTACGCTCCGTGTAGTCGCTTGAAATGGCTGCCGTGGACCAGACATGTCCGTCTCCGGAGACATTGCCACTGCAATAAAAATTATCCAGAATCCCGAACTGTCTGGCGAGGGCATGCTGATTCGGGGTTATGTCTTCGCCATACATGGTCAAATCTGGATCAGCATCGCCTGGCTTCAGGTCGCCAAAAATCTGGTCGTAAGTCCGATTCTCTTTGACTATGTAGATCACGTGGCGAATGGGATTGTTGCCGCCGGCAAATGGAATTGAAAAGTTGCGCTCGTGCATAAGGTTGCTCTGCTCAACCTGGGCAGTCAGGCTTGCCAAGTCTGCTTCAACTTGACGGATACTCACCCGTGCGACCGATCCGTGCAGCAAAGGAACAATGTAGGGATGCATCGGGTGTCCCCTGGACGCCCATTCGGGCATGAAGCCAGAATTGGGGCCGCTACTGACGCCTTTCCCTGACGCGATTACCAAATCGTCCCCGCGAATCACCAAGGCGGTTGGATACCATTCGGTGGGGATAAATCCCATGGCTGGCCGCGGGACCAATGAGTCCATTGAATCCAAGTCAAACACCGCCACCGCATCCGACCCGGAATTGGCGACGAATAATTGTTTTCCATCAGGACTTTCGGCCAGGGCGGTGGGATAGCTTCCTCCATATTCCTGTCCCGGCAAGAGGGTCGAAAGCAGTCCACTCAATTGACCGCGAGTCGTATCGACTACCGCCACCCTGTCTGCATTTGCGAGCGTTATGTAAAGGCGCTTTTCGTCGCTGCTGAGCAACATCGCAGTGGGATGGGAGCCGGCCGCGGTTGCCGAACTCGGCCGGAGCAATGGGATCCGTTTTACCACCTGCCCGGTCTTGAGATTCAGTTCAACAATCGAGGAGTCATTCCACAACGAACAGTAGGCGCGAATTCCATCTCGAGTTGCCGTGACCGCGTAGGGATAGGTGGCGGGAACATGTTTACCCGTACTCAGGTCAAACGTCCAGAGCAGTCTGCCGTCGCTGGCATCGAGCAGGAGGGCGTTGTCAGAAAGATCATCGGCGACGAGAATCTCATCCCCCTTAGAGGTGGGAATGATCTTTAAGCCCGCCGGATAAGGAATAGCTTTCCCTGGGGGCAAAATGGGCAGCGCCGGATTGTATTTCTTTCCGTTAGGAACGGGCTGCAAGGGTATCTTGATAAACGTCTGCGTCGAAATCACACCCTCTCGAAAACCGTAGACAGCAATGCCATTGCCCAAATCGCCTGCGCTCGCTCCCGCCGGATCGGTGAACGATGCCACAGACACATACAACCGCGAGCCATCAGAACTGAAACCTAAACCAAGAAAATAAGTCTGGTGCGCGTTTACCAGGAAGCGTGAATCCGGAAAATCTTGCAGTTGATCGGTCTCAAGATTCAAGATGCCAATGGATTGCTGGAACCTGGACTCTTCCGTACCGTATCCATTGTTGAGGATGGCTACGTAGCGGCGGCTCGGGTGGAGAGCCAAGGTGGCAGGAAAGCTATTAACCGGTCTCGGCATTCCTGGAACCGGTTCCAGCAGAATCTTGCTCGACGGCAGCATTATCTCTTTCTGGGGGTCTTTACCGCTTGCCGTGGTAACCCAGAGGAAAACGAAGGCACACATCGCAACGCCGACCGCGCCTGCTCGAATCCTCGCCGAAGGCAAATGTACTTGTCGCTTAGAAGACATCGAAGTTCTCACTCTGATGCTGAGCATTCCGTTGGGAACGAATTAGTATCGGCCACGAAGAAGTGTAGCCAGGCCCATCCGGAATGATGAATGAGGACGATCATCACCACCCGGTTCGCAAATTCAACCGCATCCCTGGGGGGCATCCGCGCGGAGGCCCCTTGGGACGCAAGATCCAACAGCGAACTGCCAACGAATCAGAAACTCCACTTCAAGCTGAACTGAATTTCACGCTGATTGTCAGGAAGGGTCGAAGTAATGGACGCTCCTCCAACTGAATCAGGGTTGCTGTTTGGTATCTGGAACTGAGGATGGTTGAATGCATTGAAAAGCTCAGCACGGAAATCAAGTTTGTGGCGATCTGTGAGTTGGAATTGCTTCATGATACCGAAATCAAAGTTAACTTGACCCGGTCCACGTATGTCTCCCTGGCCAGAAACACCGAATACATGCGCATTAACCTGGCCCGGTGCAAGAGCTGGAGTTGCGAAGGCAGCCGGGTTGTACCAGCAAAACAGTGATCGGTGTCCTGGCGTGGGACAGCCGAGCGTCGCTTGCTCTGCGATGCCAAATGAAAAGTCGTAGGGATTTCCAATCTGATCGGGCCGGTAGCCGAAGCTCCCTGTGTTGCTGAGATCGCCAGCCCCCATGTAGGCCGTTTCTGCCTCACCAGTACGAATTGTGACAATGCTGCTTAATTGCCATCCGCCCATCAATCCATTCGCCATGCTCCCCCAGCCGCCACCAAACGCACGTCCTTTGCCAAAAGGAAGCTCGTACAGTCCGCTCAAAGTAAAGCGATGGCGAAAGTCAGGCTCCTCCAGTCCCCGCTCTGGTGCAATATTGTAAGTATTTTGAATGGCACAACCGGGGTCGCCGCAACTGTTGCCGATATCCTTGGCCCAGGTATATGCGGCTTGCAGGTTCAGTCCACCGGAGAACCGTTTGACAAGTTTGGCTTGCAGAGCATTGTAAAAAATATTGAAGTGAGGGTAATCGATAGGCAGAACCACAGAGAGATTCGGATCCTGATTAAAGTATGGTGTGCCGAAGTTAGTGCCATTTTGGAAGTTGGTATCCAGGGGCACGTGCGCCTGGTCAAAATTGCTGGATTCGTTGTCCCAGATATGGACACCGCGGGTGCCAACATAGCCCACTTCGAGCACCCAGTTAGCTGCAAGCTGCTGCTGAATGCCGAAGTTCCATTCCATGAAATATGGAATCTTGCGCTCTGGACCAGTAGTCTTCACCTGGTTCCCGGAGGGTTGAAGGGGATCCGAAGGTTGCTGCTGTGCGGGAAATCCCGCAGAGAAAAGAGACGCCGCAGTAGGAATATTCAATTGATTGGAACGCTGAGCGAATGACTCCAGCACTGGAGGGTTTTCCCCGAGATCATTGAAGACATTCCCCTCTGGCCCGTAGAAAATACCGAAAGCACCGCGCACAACGGTTCGGTCATTGGACAACGGCGACCAGGCAAAACCAACGCGAGGCCCAAAGTTATGTAAATCGTACTTCACTCCTGCATTTGACACCGCGTTAGGTCCGAAGTTGTCGACTACCTTCCCAGTGTTTAGATCGAAGTTGCCCACATGACCACCGACCGGAGAGAAGATTTCGTACCTCAGACCTAGATTCAAGGTAAGGTTATGCGTCACGCGCCAATCATCCTGAAAGAACGCATCAATTTCCTTCTGGTTGGTGCGATCCCTCGTGGACAAGCTATCCTGCGAACGCGATGCAGGTAGGCCGAGAAGAATATCCGCAATGGCGTTTCCGCCGGTATTAGTTTGCAGGTTACTAGTGAATTGTCCGCTCACGTTAAACAGACCGAAGGGCGCCTGTGCCTGGAAGAAGTTTCGGTTTAGGTAGCGGAAGTCCCCACCGAACTTGAGTGCGTGTTTTCCGCGGACCCAACTGACGGTATCGGCAATTTGGCGGGTGTTATCGACGGCGAGTTCTGGAACGAATTGTGAATCACCAAAAGAGCCATTATTGTAGCCATAGCCATTCACAAAGAAGAGTGAAAGCCCGCCGGAGACCCCGTCATGCCGATTGGCGTTGGGGATACCCAGGCTTTCAGAGATGTTTTGGTTTGCATTCACATGGTTGGTATCGATGCGCCAGCGGATAAAGGCTATGCGTACGTCGTTCAACAGGTTGGTTCCGAAGGTGTGGGTCCAACCGACGGCATAGCTTTGTTCTCGCCCATTGATGTTGCTACCGAAGCCCTGGCAACAGCCACCCGCGTTGCCGAGGGGTGCAGCTTTTAGGAAATCGACATTCTGGAGCGAGGCATGCGCGAAAAGTTGATTCCGAGTCGAGATCATGTGGTCGATGCGCGAGTCAAACTGATTTCCGTTGGTTATGTTCTTGGGATTTGAAAGGTAGTTGTTCGTCAGCCCCGATAAATTGGGCAAAGGAAGCAGATTTACGATGTTTTGTCCCACCTGATCGATGCGGTTACTTGGAATAACCGACGGCATTGTCGGGTCAGGATTGATCGGTTGACGAGCTCCGGTTGTGGGATCCGTAGTGTATGGGTCGTATATTGTCGCTCCCGTCGCAGTGAAATCTCCAGAGCGTTCGGCCTGGGTTGGGAGGGTACTGATGTATGTTTCGCCCACGTGAATCCGCGTTCCCTCATAATCGGCAAAGAAGAATGTGCGATCTTTTTTAATCGGACCGCCAAAAAAGAACCCAAATTGATTGCGCTGAAACGGAGGTTTGAACGGTTTGGTTTGACCCGGCAAAGGCTGATCAAAATAGTTGTCAGCGTCAAGGGCAGAGTTGCGCAAATACTCGTAGGCTCCGCCATGGAATTGGTTTGTTCCTGACTTCAGCACGATATTGATTGAAGCGCCGCCGCGACCAAACTCCGCCTTCATGGAGCTTTGCTCAACACGGAATTCCTGAATGGCATCCGGCGGGGGCTGGATGACGATAGTCCCTTGGCCGTATTCGTTGTTGTCGACCCCATCCAGCAAAAAATTGTTGTCAAAGCTAGTTAAACCGTCCACAGCAACCTGGATTCCCGGACGGTTATTGTCGGTGGTGCCGCGCAGGGCGCCGTTTTGCTGAGGTCCCTGGTCAGCTCCCGGACCGAGATACGCCAATTGGATAAAGTTTCTTCCGTTCAACGGAAGCTCTTCGATGCGCCGCTCAGTCTCCAAGGTGCCGACCGAGGACGTTTCGGGATCCACCAAAGACGGAATGGCTTGGACGTCTATTCTTTGGGTGACTGAGCCTACCGACAGCACGAAATTCTCGGTCGACACTTGATTGACGTGTACTTCAACCCCCTGTCTCTCCACCGTTCTAAAACCGGTCGCTTCCACCGCGACGGAATAAATTCCTCCGATGAGGAGCGGGGCCGTGTAATTTCCCTGATCGTCCGTCACGAGTTTTGTCGCTTGGCCGGTGCCCACGTTAACGACGGTCACGTTCGCGCCGCGCAGTACGCCGCCGGCTGTCTCGGTGACGGTACCTCTGATGCTGCCACGATCCACCTGCGCAAAAGCGCTGTGCGTGGAGATGAGCACAAAGAGGAACAGCCCAGCTAGGACCGCCCTTATGGTAAACGGCGGTTGGGCGGCGTTAGGCGTGACTATTGTGTTCATCTCGTCTCTCTTTTCAGCTTCGGCGCAGCGTTTTGCGCGGACTCCGAGACCAGCTGAGACTCGCGCTAAGATTCTTGACCATCATTTTCCTAGTAAATCTTAAAAGCATCAAAGCGGTTATTGAAAAGCTGTATTATCACGCTGCTCAAAATACTGTCAAGAACAAATTTACCCTTAGGGTCGGGGCGTGGTGGAAAACGAAGATTTTGCGGCCGTGGGTTTCGGTCCGCATCTCAGGGTAACGTTCTCGTGGGCCTCGCGATGCCCCCAAAGTGAGGCACTCAATGCTGAAAAGCTGGCCTGGAATTTGCTTCGCGGATCTCCGGACATAAAGTCCATCTAGGCCCACTGCCAGCGGCCCGGTTCGCTGTGCGCAACCCTAGGGATCTGGTAGCCATGGGGTGCCGGTTTCCTTGAAGTTGAAGACCCGCCTGACGACTTGAAGAGTCCGGGGAAACACTATGAGCAAAGGCATACTTAGTTGTTGATCCGGCAAATGTGAAGCCTGTCCCACGGGTGGTTTTATGCTTGACACTGCCCAACCCTTATGATATTTCGAGCGTTCAGGCTAAGCGCTTTGATTCCTGGAAGGCCAGGCTGTTGTTGAGAAAGGCGGCGAATCCTTGATCGGCATTTTCGATCTGCCTTTAGACAGGGACGGTTTTATTGGTGTGCCCGGTACAGTCGCCTTCATACGTCGTTGTCGGAGAAAGAGTTCCGGCAAATCGGAATTCTCGGCGACGGCTCGCAATGGGAAATTCGGAGCTGACAGTGCGCGACAGAGTTATGAGCTACGCCATGAATAAACTAATTATCACTGTAACGTGCGATTCCTCGATGTCGTTTCCGGGCAACCCGTACAACCCCACACCCCGCGGCAGAGATGCCATTGCCGCCGAATATATCGCAAGCGTGAACGCTGGAGCCGCTATTTGTCACCTTCACGGGCCTTACACCGTGGACAAGAAAATCCAAGCCGATGGTACCAAGCTGTCAGACTTGGACCTTCCCGGCTGGGAGTCGTTGCGTGCGGCCATTTTGGCGAAGTGCTCTCCCGTCATTCAGTACGGCATTGCAAATGGGCGGTGCGTTCAGCGGATGGAGTTGATGCGGACACAGAAGCCGGACATGATCTCGGTCTGTTTTAACGCGCACGACGAATGCTTTGACTACGAACCGGGCCGGGAACCTGTGGAGCTCTATGGAATTCATGATCGGGACGAACTGGCAGCGTATTGCTCTAGTTGTCGAGAAGCGGGTGTGAGGATTGAGGTTGAGGCTTTCCATTTCGGCGCAATATGGAACGCCATGCGAATGATTGAAAAAAAGCTTTTGCAACTTCCTACGTGGGTTACTTTTTTTCTTGGGTGGAAAGGCGGCTGCTGGACCCCGCCTACGCCCAAGGCGCTGCAGTACATGGTGGATCATCTCCCCGAAGGCTTTGTCTTCAACACCAGCGTGATGGATCCTCAAAACGCCTGGAGGGTGCTCACCATGGCGATCTCGTTAGGAGGCCATGTGCGAGTAGGAATGGAAGACAATCCTTTCGTGGGTCCCGGGCAGTATGCGCGAAGCAATGCGGAGCTGGTAGATAAAATCGTGAGAATCGCCAGCGAGTTAGGGCGAGAGATTGCCTCACCCGCGGAAGCGCGTCACATCATTGCAGCCGTCGGAAAAGCGGGAGCCTAGCGGAGACGATGGATCTTCTTGGTGCGGGCGATGGGACGGTGAGCAGTCTGACCGCGCGCGCGCTTTATCGCTCCCTGTTTGCCATTGCTTTGAACGTGATGGTTGTTGGGTGTGCTCATCCCAAGCAGGCCAACACAGACAACGTTGTCGAACTGCGCGTATTCGACCGAATAACCACAACGATGGGCGCAGAATACAGCCAGTGGCTTGTGGCCTCTTTCAATTCTCAAAACAGAGGGAAAATTCATGTCACCTGGTCAGGAAGCGACGATGAAATGTTCAAGCCGAAGGTCAACGTAGTTTTAAGGGGCCCGTCTGCACCTGACATTTTTTTTACCTGGGAAGGCGGCTGGGCAAAGTACATGGTCGACTCGGGCTATGCTGAGTCGCTCGACCGATATTACGAGAAGTATGGCTGGGACCGTGAATTGAACCGTGCGGGTACGTCTTTGGCATGGGTGGGATCGCACAGATACTTCGTCCCAACCAAGATGGCGGCATCAATCGTGTGGTACGAACCCGACATCTTCAAGCGCTATGGCCTGTCGGTTCCACGGTCTTGGTCCGAAATGTTGGACGCGGCAAGACAGCTTAAAGCCGCGGGCATCATCCCGTTTCTCATGGCCAATCAAAAGCGTTGGCCAGCACAGTTCATGTGGAGCGCGCTTTTCGTCAACAAGCACGGTCTCGATGCATACAACCGCCTGCTGGCTCGCAAAATACCGTGGACGGATCCAATGGTTGTGGATATTTTCGCCCTCATGAAAAGCCTGAGTGACGAAGGGTTGTTCGAAAGGGAACCGAACGCTTTGGACGTGACGCCTGCAGCCACTCTTTTCGCTTCCGGCCAAACGGGAATGTGGTATCAGGGTTCTTTTCTTCTAACCCGATTCATGGATGACAAAGGTCGTCCGCTTTTTCCATTTGATTTTTTCGAATTTCCCCAAGTGGATGCCGAGCCGCCTACCGTTAGCGTCTTCGTTGAGGATGGGTTGATGCTTAACCGGCATAGTCATCACCTGGATGAAGCAGCCGCGTTCGTGGATTGGGTGCTTTCTCGGGAGGCTCAAAAAAAACAGTTGGAGTTCGGTCTGCCTTTCCCTGCCAACATCAACGTCGATTTAGAGAAACTTCCCGCAGTACCGCAGGAATTGGGGCGACTCATCGCGGCGCACTCCACTCGTACTTTTATGCATATTGATCACGCTCTGAGCCCGGCTATCTCCAATCCGTTTCTGGACTTCTTGCAAGCTGTCTTAGTTGGAGCGATGAGTCCCCAAGAGGCGGCAAAACAGACCGAAGAAGTGGCGGAAGGGGTTGAAGGCGCGTCTTAGCAGCGTCGTTACCGGGCGGGCATTGAACCAGCGGAAGTGGGGATTTTAGTTAAAGTTGTGAGATCGGTCGCTCCTGAGGAAACGATCTTGTTTCCGAGGCCATGAGAGATCCGTCATGGAGCGAGGAGGATTTCGTTGCATTTCGTGGAACTGTTTCGGAAGCACACCTTCGTTTTCATCCTGGGTTTAATCGCCCCTCTAACGGTCTTTACGGTTTTTGCGGGCTATCCGATTCTTTACAATCTTTTTCTAAGTTTCACCAGATGGAACGGTCTCTCGCCCAATATTCAACCGGTCGGCCTTCACAATTACATCGAGTTATCCAGAGATCCAAGATTTATTCTCTCCCTGGTAAATACTTTGAAGTGGACAATTCTTTCTCTGCTCATTTCCTTGGGTCTGGGATTACTGCTGTCGATTGTTCTTTTCTTGGGTAAGGTGTACTTGCCGTCGTTATTCCGACTATTGATCTTTGTACCTGTCACCATGTCCCTGGTCGCAACGGGGATTATGTTTTCCCTGATCCTTAGTCCCGAGTTCGGGTTGTTGGATCAATCTCTTCGCCTCCTCCATTTGACCGGGCTGAGTCACTTCTGGTTGGGGGATTACCGGACCGCACTCTATGTCCTGATCGCCATCGGAGCATGGGGATACGCGGGGATTCCTTTAATGCTCTTTCATGCGGGGTTAAGCGAAATTGACGCGGAATTGTTAGACGCAGCGCGGTTAGACGGCGCAAGCGACTTTCAGCTTGCTCGACACATCATCTTGCCGACACTCCGGCCAGTTTTCGTCATCGTCGCACTTCTTTCTGTAATTCAGTCTCTGAGGACTTTTGATCTCGTCGCTACCATGACTCAAGGGGGACCGGCAGGTTCCACAAAAGTCCTGGGATACTTTATGTATAGCGAGACTTTCTGGAATAACCGCTTCGGCTACGGCGCCGCTATCAGCGTCATCATGCTTGTTCTAAGTAGTGGGTTTGCCTGGACCTATTTACGGAGCGTGGCCAACAATGCGCTGCACGTATCAAAACAATAAGCTACCTGCTCGCGGGGGCCGAATTCTTTGGACGGGAGCCATGATCGCTTTCGTTCTGCTGTGGAGCCTGCCGTTGGTGACCATGGTTTTCACATCGTTCAAACCCGATCAAGAGGTGCTCACCAGGCCGTTTGGGTTACCGCATACGTGGTCGTTGGACGCTTATCGTTATGCGTGGAGAACCTTAGGATACAAAGACCTGCTTTGGAACAGCGCGTTGTATTCCGTCGTGGGCACTGCTCTGGCCATTTTGCTGGCAATGGTTCCAGCTTTTGCCCTCAGCCGGTTTCAGATTAAAGCCCGAGTTGTGATCTTTGTGCTTCTGCTGACCCCGATGATGCTGCCGCAGCAGACTGTGATCATCCCCTTGTTCAATCTGTTCCGCTCTGTCGGCTTAGTCGATTCACGATTTGGACTGATCTTGCTTCACGCCGCCTTCGGCATGCCCCTGGAAATGCTGGTCCTGACCGGTTTCATCAGCAACATTCCAAAGGAACTGGAGCACGCAGCACGTATGGATGGGTGCTCGGACGCGGGCGTGTTGTGGCATATTGTGCTGCCGCTCAGCCTGCCTGCGATCGCGGTAGGGTTCACGTTGAATCTGATCGATGTTTGGAAGGAATACTTCTTTTCTCTGATCTTCCTTTCGAGCGAAAACATCATGCCCGTCACGCTGGGGATTATCAGGGTCACAAACGATCGTTATTTTCGGACGGTCAATCTCCCAGCAGCCGCCGTGATCATGGCACAACTTCCGATCATTCTCTTGTTTGTCGTTGCATACCGTTGGATAACTCGCGGCATTTACACAGGATCAGTCAAAAGCTGACATGTGCGGTTGGGTGTCGGAGGCGGAAATTGCTTGGAAGTGTTTCTGGGAGAGGCAGGCGAGCGTGCAGCCAATAAACCACTTTTTGCCTATTGGTCTTAATAGACACAAACTCTTTTCCGCGATGCAGCGTAGAGGAGTCCGCACCCTCTTGCTGACCTCTCCGGAGGATGTCTTTTATACCACCGGGTACACGGCTCTTCCGAGTAGTGGGAATCCTATTCTTTACACCCTGAGGAACCGGCTTCCGTCGTTCTCTGTCATCGATGCCGATCGCAGACAAGTCACATTGCTGTGCTGGGGCTTCTCCGCGCAAGGAGTTGAATTCGGGGCGGACGAGATTGTGGGGTTTAATCAGTTCGCCGGGGCGCTGGACGCGCTGAAGTCTGTACTGTTGCGCGATCGAACTTCTGAGGGTCTTACCGGCGTGACCTCTTCGTGCCCTTATTTCGTACTAAAAGTCGTCGAGGACTGTGCGCTGAAGCAGAATCTCGCTATGGTTGACGACGTTATGGAGGAAATGCGTCTGATCAAGTCCAGCGAAGAGGTGCTGCGACTACGCCGCAGTGCGGAAATCATGGAGGCGACCTGCGGCGAATTATTTGATCTGCTACGTGTAGGGATGGGGCGTAGTGAGCTCGCCAGAGAAGCAAGATCCAGACTTCTTAGGAATGGCGCGACGGGCATCAGCCACATAACCCTTTCGTTTACGCAGGCGAATCCTGAGGTCGACATTGATGAGCCTTTAGAAAAGAACAGATTGGTCACCATCGATATAGGCGGTATTTACCACGGTTATTGCTCTGATACTCGCCGCTACGCATATACGGGATCGGTACCGGGGCCACTGCAAGATCGATATCAACGGATGGTTGAGATCGTTGACACGGTGGGCGGAGCTTTGGTCCCGGGACGGAGCTTCGAGAGTCTTTTTAAGCTGGCTTTAGAGCAGTACGTCAAACATGGAATCGCCCCGCACGCGCGGTTCAGCCATATAGGCCACAACATCGGCCTGGAGACGGAAGAGCGTTGGCTGGATGCATCGCCCTCTTATTCAGTTAAGACCGGGATGGCAATCACCATTGAACTCTACTCGATCGCTGACACCGGTGAACAGGTCGGTAACGAAGACACCTACGTAATTGAAGAATCGGGCCCCACCAGGATATCCGCTCTTCCCCGGGAAATTCGAGTGGTTGACTCCAGCGTTTAGGATGGCGCCGGTCACTCCGGCGGATATTTGTAAGGCTTGCTGAAGCGCGGTGCTTAGGAGGCAGTGGCGAATGAGTGGCGAGAGAGTAGGCGTCGGAATTATTGGACTTGGCTTGATCAGCCGGGCCCACATTCGGGGATATCAACAGGCAGAAGGGGACGCCAAAATAGTTGCGGTTTGCGATAGTAACGAATCAATTTGTAATTCCGCCGCCACGAACTTAGGAGCGAGAGGGTACTTGCGGCACACTGAACTCCTGCGTGATCCCGAGGTTCAGGTCGTAGATATAACGCTTCCACATAATCTGCATTATCAGGTCGCGAAGGATGCAATTCTTGCGCACAAGCATGTAATCGTCGAAAAGCCGATGACGGCGAAGGCGAACGAGGGTTTCGAACTTATTCAGCTCTCCAAATCCGCCGGTGTCAGGCTGACCGTCGCGGAAAACACTCCCTTCGTGGTGGCGTATCGTGAGGTCGAGAAGCTCATTCGGAAGCAAATCTTAGGCACGCCGCGATTGATTCGCACTTTGATCTATGGCAGTGAAGTCGAGCGCCTTAAAGAGGTTTCAAACTGGAAGGGGCGCACGGCGGGCTCTTGTGGCGGGGTGATCATCGACGCTGGTGCGCATTCATTCTATCTGTTGAAATGGCTGTTCGGAAAGATTGCGACGGTCCAGGCTACCAGCGCTAAGCTCGTCGAAGAGAGCGAAGTCGAAGACCACGCCATCGTCACAGGGAGAATGAAAAGCGGAGCGATATTTTCCACTGAGTATACGTTCACTGCGGAGCTTCCATGGGGAGAGCGCCTTGAGATATACGGCAGTGCGGGCTCCCTCATAATTGATCAGGTCTGCAACCCGCCCGTCGTGCATTTCAGGGGCAAGACCGACACGTCGGGGGTGGCGATTGATACAGTGCCATATGACCCCAAGGAGTGGAAGGGCAAGTCCATCGCCGATGGTGTTCGTGATTTTGTGCAAGCGCTTCGGGAGAATCGCTCGCCGAGCGTGGATCCCTTGGACGGTCACTATGCCCTGTGGGTTGCGGAAAAAGCCTACGAGTCTATTGCCGAGGGGGGCAAGGCCGTACCGGTCTGAAAATGCGTGTGCCAAAAGTCCAGATGGCAACTCTGAGTATTCAAAACGTTTGCAAGTCGTTTGGTTCAGTGGAGGTTGTTCACGGAGCCAGCATTGACGTCCCCGATCGGGCGTTCGTGGTGCTCGTGGGCCCGTCTGGCTGTGGTAAGTCAACATTGCTTCGTCTGATCGCCGGTCTGGAAGACATTACCAGCGGAACGATCACCATTGACGGTGTTGCGGTGAACGCCTTGGCCGCCAAGGACCGGGATATAGCGATGGTGTTTCAGAACTATGCCCTCTATCCGCACATGACCGTGTTCGAAAATATGAGTTTCCAGATGAAGATCAAAGGCCGCCCCAGAAAGGAGATTATCGCCAAGGTCGAAGAGGTCGCAGCAACGCTTGGACTTTCACCTTTCTTGAAGTACTACCCGAGACAGCTTTCCGGCGGCCAGCGACAGCGTGTAGCCATGGGGCGAGCCCTGGTGCGCGAGCCGAAGGTATTTTTGTTCGATGAGCCCCTGTCCAATATCGATGCCAATTTAAGGGCGCAGCTTCGGGCCGAAATTCGTTCTTTACAGCTTCGCCTTCGCATCACAACTGTTTACGTCACGCATGACCAGTTGGAAGCGATGACGATGGGCGACCAAATTGTCGTCATGCGAGACGGGAAGGTGGAGCAGATCGGCACACCTCTTGGCGTTTTTGACCGGCCCACCAATGTTTTTGTTGCAGGCTTTATCGGTTCTCCCACAATGAATTTGTTAGAGGGATCCGTTTTTCGCGCAGGCGATCACACTTGGATTGAAACCGCGGCCGGACGGTTGCGCTTGCCCGAGAACGTGACAGTGTCGACGGGAGCCAAAGTTGTCTACGGTATAAGACCCGCTGCGCTGGTGCTCAGTAACGATTCCACCGCCTTGCGAGCACGGATCGATAACGTTGAGCCGACCGGAGAGTTGACTCAACTTCACCTCACGGCTGGCGCGGAAAAGTTGGTTGTTGTTTTTCATGGGCGCCCGCATTTTGAACGAGGAGCGGAAATCAGGCTTCTTCCAGTCGATTCATCAGCTCACCTGTTTGATGCTGATTCCGGAAAGCGCCTAGAGCCTGCGAGCGAATCACAGGCCCCGCTAAGCTCAGCGTTCTCGCGAGACTAAACCGAAGGCCGATATTCCCAAGAGGATTAACATGCACCAGTCAAGCCGAAAGATTGCCATCGTTACCGGGGCCGCTCGCGGAATCGGTGAGGCGACTGCCCGGAGGTTTCAAAAGGACGGTTACCACGTGGTCGCGGTCGATATTCTGGACGCGCCATCCACAATCCATTCGGCAGGCACGGATGGCTATGACTTCACTCGTTGTGATGTAGCGGACGAGGTTTCAGTAAAAGGTATGGTTGAGCAGGTCGTGGCAACCCACGGGCAAATCGATGTACTCGTCAATATTGCAGGTGTTGTTCTCGTAAAGCCTCTGATCGAGACAACGTGGAGCGAATTTCAGCGCATTGTAAACACCAACCTGGGAGGAGTCTTCTTGCTGCTCAAGCATGTCCTGCCTGTAATGCAGAAGCAACAACGCGGGGCAGTGGTAAATATGGCATCCGTTTCCGGGCATGTTGGTCAAATCGACCACAGTCTTTATGGCGCGACCAAAGCCGCGGTCATTGGGCTGTGTCATGGATTGGCGTGGGAAATGGCTCCTTACAATATTCGCATCAACTCCGTGAGTCCCGGCTCAGTCGATACGCCCATGCTGCGCGGAGACATCGAGATAGAGTCCAAAGCGACAGGGAAGCCCTTCGCTGAAGTACGCAGGATTCGCGAGGCCGAGCAGGCCATGAGACGTTGGGCACACCCCGATGAAATTGCCTCCGCGGTTGCTTTTTTGGCGAGTGCCGATGCTTCGTTCATTACCGGCACGGACCTCCTGGTTGATGGTGGCTGGGTCGCCAGATAGTTGTCCGAACTCCTGGTATGCCGCTCGCGGCCCGGAGTGACAGTTGGGTGCTATTCAAACTTCCAAGACGTGAGGTTCCGGGATGTCCGATATTGAACGACCGCTCTTCGCACCGAGATTGGTGGTATTGGGATTTTACCTGCTCGGATTGATGCCGGGTTGTTGTTGGTGCCAGCAGCCTACCCGTGCCAGGACGCCAATTGATCATGTGGTTGTGATTTTCCAGGAAAACCAGTCGTTTGATCACTATTTTGCCACCTATCCGCACGCAGCGAACCTTCCCGGAGAGCCACCTTTTAAGCCTGCGCCAGGCACTCCGACCGTTAACGGGCTTTCCCAGACGTTGTTAAACCACAATCCAAACTCGGAGCAACCCTGGCGTATCAGCCGCAGCCAATCCACTTCCGTAATTGCCGCCTGTGATAACGATCACGGCTATACAGCCGAACAGAAAGCCTACGATGGGGGACTCCTCGATAAATTCGTTCAGTTCACCGGGCCCAGGGAGCCGCAGTGCCCGAAGAATTTCGTCATGGGCTACGTCGACGGGAACACTGTGACAGCACTCTGGAACTACGCTCAACGCTTTGCCATCAGTGACAACTTTTTCAATTCGACATTTGGACCTTCCATGCCGGGAGCGATCAATCTTGCGTCGGGGCAGACCGGAGGTGCTGTACCAGAAAATTTGCGCGGGCCAGGTGGCGACTATCAGACCGTAAACGGCACGATGATCGGGAATCCCCCGGCCGACTTTGACGATTGCGCCGAAGGCGTGGGCACTGGCGTTCACTTCAAAGGCAAGAACATCGGTGATCTGATGAATGCTCACGGAATTACCTGGGGCTGGTTCGCGGCCGGATTCATCCCCACCGGCAGGACGGCTGACGGCAAGGCGGTTTGCGGTCAGAAGCACGTGGCGGACAATGGTAAGAGTTTGCCGGTGTACGACGATCCTGATCCATTCGAATACTACGAATCAACGGCGAATCCGCATCATCTCCCACCCAGCGACATAAAATTAATCGGGAAGACCGACCAGGCCAATCATCAATACGACCTTGAACTTCTCTGGGAAGCCTCTAAAGCTGGGCGCATGCCTGCCGTGAGTTTTATTCGGGGTCCGGAGTACAGTGACGGCCACGCCGGCTATTCCAGTCCCTTGACAGAGCAGAGGTTCTTGGTCAGCACGATCAACCGCCTGCAGTCCTTGCCCGAGTGGCGCGGCATGGCGATCTTTCTCACCTGGGATGATTCAGACGGCTGGTACGATCACGTCATGCCGCCCATCGTTAATCATTCCCAAAATCCGAGGCTTGATGTACTGGCCGGCTCGGGAGTGTGCGGATCGGGGGCGACACTGGCCGGAATGCAGGGTCGTTGTGCCTACGGCCCCCGCCTTCCCCTTCTTATTATTTCGCCGCTGGCGAAGGTCAATTTCGTTGACCACCACACCTCCGATCAAACGTCCTTGATAAGGTTCGTCGAGGACAATTGGAATCTTGGCAGAATTGGAGATGGATCGCTTGACGAGCTTGCCGGTTCATTGGATGACAGTTTCGATTTCCAGAACCCTCATCCGACTCCGCTCATTCTCGATGCCGATAGGGGAGAGCCCGTTACTTTATCCAGCGCGCGTTGATTAGAACGCTACACTGTCACGGCAGCGCTCTCGGGCGCAACGAACTACTTGATCGGACCGACTGACGTATAGTGAACCCAAGTCAGGAGATTTTAGAGAGCCGATTATCCCCAGATTGCAGTCTCAACCAGTTTGTGAATATCTGCGGATTTCGGGGGGATGAAGTGCAGAGGAAGGGGCACCCAGAGACACCCCCCGGGAGATCATGTTTGAACGGGAACTCATTTCTGCTCTGCCTCAGCTCATCTCCTCTCATCGCATCTCAACTCATTTGTGTCCGGGTCGGCCTCCATTTGTGTCGGGCGCAAGGCGCGGTGGCGCTGAGTGGGAGATGTGTGGATGTTGAGTCGGGGCGTCGGAGTGCGAATGCGTGTGAGCGTTACCGACTAAAACTTGCCTATCCGAATGCTGCCAACTGAAACTACAATCTGAAGGCGTTAAGTGAGGTAATTGCGCTCGATGTTCTAAGGAATTCGATCAT
>Ga0209006_10001772_pt1 | contig 19579 bp, 9 predicted proteins | sample JacPin_JW_Ref_O2_FD_188567 | JGI IMG/M metagenome (GOLD analysis project Ga0209006, IMG submission 188567) | Forest soil microbial communities from Algoma, Ontario, Canada - Jack Pine, Ontario site 1_JW_Ref_O2 (SPAdes) (version 2) | ecosystem: Environmental > Terrestrial > Soil > Boreal...
GCGCCGCCCGACGAGTTCAATGCCCGTGCCGATCTGCTGCGCTAAAGCCTCCGCTGCGCTTCGCGTGCCGTCGGCAATGATTCGTTCCGCGAAGCCCTCGGGAATGATGTTCTTTACCTTCTGTCCGACCAGTTCATCGCGGCTGTATCCAAGCTCTTTTTCCGCCCGAACATTCAGCAAAACGATTTCTCCGGCCTGGTTCACGACCACCATTGCGTCCGGAGCCGCTTCCAACAGTCCTCGATACCTGGCTTCGGACTCCTGGCTCTCGCTGAGATCGTGGCTGAACTCAGAAAATCCACGCAGATTTCCTGCCGCGTCGCGCAAAGCTGTAAACACGACATTCGCCAGGAATCGTGAGCCGTTTCTTCGCACGCGCATGCCTTGCTCTTCATGCCGGCCGCTGGCGGCAGCGATGCGGAGGATCTCCTCCGGTCGGCCCCGCTCGATGTCTGCTGGAGCGAAAAAGCAAGAGAAATTGCGGCCGATAATCTGATCAGCGGTGTAGCCCTTGATTCGCTCGGCACCGGCATTCCAACTGAGGATCTGGCCCCGCGGATCCATGCTGAAGATGGCGTAATTCTGGATTCCGTCGAGGAGCATCCGGTATCTTTCTTCGCTTTCCCGGAGCGCGTCTTCCCCAAGCCGGCGCCTTTCTTCCATCCGAGCCAGATGCTTCTCGGCATTCTTGCGCACGCTAATATCGCGGATCGCCGCTGTTACCAGGATTCCTTCGGCACTTTCGAGCGGGCTGAGCATGATCTCTAGAGGAAACTCGCTTCCGTCCTTGCGCCGCCCCACAAGCTCAATTCCGGCGCCGATCTGTTGTGCCAGTGCCTCCGCCGCGCTTCGGGTGCCGTCAGCGATCAGCCGTTCCGCAAAACCCTGCGGAATGATGTTTCTTACTTCCTGTCCTATCAGCTCGTCTCGGCTGTATCCAAACTGGTTTTCCGCCTGAACATTCAACAGGACGATTTCTCCGGTCGGGTTGACCACGACCATCGCATCCGGAGCCGCCTCCAGCAAGCCTCGGTACCGCGCCTCGGACTGGAGCATCCGCGTTTGGGTTTCGAGGGCTTGCCGCGAGCGGGCGAGTTCCTCGGCTTGTCGCGAAAGTTCCAATGCGTCGCCGACCAAGGCCTCTGCAGCGATTTTGCTTTTCGTGATGTCCGTTTGGATGGAAACGTATTGCCGCGGGTTTCCATCCGGCCCCGGCGATGGAACTATCGTCGTTTCCACCCAGTAGATCGATCCGTCCTTTGCTCGGTTCTTGATCTCACCGTGCCAAACCGTCCCATTCGCGATGGCATGGTACATCTGCTCGAAGAAATCTTTGGAGTGGTAGCCGGATTTTAGAATGCGGTGATTCTGGCCGATCAGCTCGTCCCTGGAAAATTGACTGATAGCGCGGAACTTGTCGTTCACATCGATTATCGTGCCCTGAACGTCGGTCACTGCTAAGCTGGCGTGTTGATCCAGAGCAAACTTTTGATCGGCAAGTTCCTTTAGCCGCCCACTGCTGGTAGCGTTAGCTTCATCTATGGCTTTTTCGATTCGCTTTCCCTCCGCGATTTCGCGGATGGTTGCGGCGACGAGGATTCCTTCTGCGCTTTCCACTGGGATCAGCATGAGTTCTCTCGGAAACCTATTTCCATTCTTTTCACCAAGGGTGAATGTCGAGCCGTGCGGAATGAAGTTGCCGACGCTCCAGATGATGCAGTTGCGATTGACCGAACCCACGGCGACTAGAATCAACATCGCCGTTACTGATGCAAGTTGTACCGTCGTTTCAATATCACTTCTCTGTCAGTTCGCAAATGCTTGGGTGCCGTGAGCGTAACAAGGCTTGCTGTAAGCAGAAAGCGCCTTGCCAAAGCTTTGCCGCCGTTGCCAGGTCCGAGGGAGGGCCCGACACTGCCCTTGCAGTTACCGCACCACTCGGCCCTCAGGGAAATGCCTGTGATTTGCAGCGTTTCGAGGCATTGAAGATCTGCACTCTCAGGTCGAGTTGTACTAAATCGTGAATGCTGTCTGATTACTGAACAACTCTTCGGGTTATGTCCAAGGTATTCAGAAGCGGTGCGATTCTCAGATTGTCAAGGTGCAACACCCATATTTTCTCCAATTTTCTCCACCCACCACTGGCTCACCCATTGCCGGTCGAGTTCGGGCTGAGCGGGGTTTCCAGAACACCCGGCCTCACCTGTGCTCAATTGCGCCATTTTTTCCGGGAACCGCCGCATCATCAACGATTCCGGACGCGTATGACGCTTGATTTCCGAGAGTGCAGTTCCCAGATGCGATGACGGCAGATGCAACCGCTACTTTCGGACCGTCGGCTCATCCCGCGCATTGCTCCAGCGTGGCATACGATTGTTTTCATTGGTATTTTTGTCGGGCTGTCTGTAATGGGCGGCTTCTTCCTAAACTCCGTAAAGCAGCATCCGCAAACAACCGTGCAGAGCGGCAACGGAGCAGACGGCTACATTTCTGTGACCGTCTGTGAATGGCTTCTGGTTCTTTGTGTCCGCATGGGTATGCACAAAGGCGGAGTGCGCCTACGCGATCTCGTTGGCGGGCGGTGGGCTACGCCGATAGCGGTGATGAAGGACATCGCTCTCGGGGCTGTGGGCAGTGTGGATCCGCTCAATGAATCCTCAGGTTCTGGGTGGCGGGATAAATGACGCCCAAGGAATTCTTCAGAGCTTGACGCAGATAAGTATGGTGACGCGTCGAGAAGTAACGAATTTCCGATGCTGAGTTCGTTACGAATCACGAACAAAGCACCATGAGCATAGCTAACTTGAGGACGGGAACGAGTTACAATGGGAACCATTCGTTCGTAAGTCCAACTGATTTCGCGCGGGAGTAGCATAACCACGGCAATGCGCCGGGGCTCCATCCCGGAGATGACGGTTCGATTCCGTTCCTCCCGCCCCACTCCGGCCTATCTACTTTGTAGTGACGAGTGACGCCAGCGCAAATTTTAGGGTCTTAATAGTGGTCGCGTCATCGCCGCAGAAGTCGCTCCAACGCGCCACTCACCCTTGCGGATTCTTCTGATGGCTGGTGACGTGCTATTCGTGATTCGCTGGGCTTGAACGCAAACCTGTTCCAGATCGGTCGTGTACGTGTGCTTGCGACAGGATCGGCTGAGGGGTGCGAACAGTGCCCGAAGGGCCCGGCAATGGCGCGCGCAACCCTTCGTAACTATGGCGACCTACCCACCAGCAGTACAGTTACATTAGGTAAAGCGGTTCAGGAGCACTTAGCTCTCGTGTGCCGATCTTACTAGGGAAGTCAGCCGAAAGTGTAGGCCGAATTGGCATTGAGGATCGGTATCGGTTTGTGGTTTTGAATATTTCCGTGCGGTACCGAGTCATGCGAGCACTTCGCTACGCGACGATCGCCCTGTTTATGGCGGCAAGCTTCGAGGCGCTCGAACATCTTATCGTTCTGCATCTTGCGACTTGGCCCTCACATATTGTGCCAATCTTCGCCTGCGCCGCTGCCGTTTTCCTTCTGACCGCAATGGGCTTCTCCGGCGAACAAAGGCAGCCGCAGCAATTCTCTCGAAGCACCCGACAATTGCATGACATCACCGGGGGAGCGCAAGATGCGACAGCCGAAAGCGAGGCCCGCTATCGCTCGCTGTTTGAGAATATGTTGGAAGGCTTCGCGTACTGCGAGATGCTTTTTGACGACTCCGGCCGTCCCATAGATTTTGTCTATCTCGCTGTCAACGGCGCGTTTGGAACGTTGACCCGCCTGAGAAATGTTGTGGGCAAGCGATTCACCGAGGTTATCCCGAGGGGGAAAGACCCGCAGCCGGAATTGTTGGAAAGATATGGCCAAGTGGTACTGACGGGTAAGCCTGAACGATTCGAGATCGAAATTAGCTCCCTAGGAATGTGGTTCTCCATTTCAGCCTACGGTGCGGAAAAGGGATGCTTTGTTGCAGTTTTCGACAACATTACCGAGCGGAAACACGCTGAGGAAGCGCTGTTATTCAAGACTGCACTGCTGGAGGCGCAGGCTGAGACGACACTGGATGGCATATTGGCTGTCGACGAGTCCGACCATATCGTTCTAGCAAATAGGCAGTTCGGGCTCCACTTCGAAATGCCGAAGGAGATGCTCAGTACACAAGACGACCTTATCGTTTTCCAACACGTGAGAGACCAGGTCGAGGCCCCGGAAGCGTTCGCCGAAAGAGTCAAGTATCTCTACAGCCACCGGGACGAGAAAAGCAGCGATGAGATCAGGCTGAAGAATGGGAGAGTCTTCGACCGATACTCCGCCCCGCTCGTCGATTCCAATGGCCGCTATCGGGGCAGAATCTGGTATTTTCGCGACATCACGGACCGCAGGGTAGCCGAAGACCGCGTCCAATACTTAGCCTACTTCGACGCTTTGACGGGACTTCCCAATCGGACTCTTCTTCAGGATCGCTTGACCAAGGCGCTCGCTGGCGCTCGTCGCTACAAACATAGAGTCGCCCTCCTGTTCCTAGACCTCGACAGGTTCAAAGACATCAACGATTCACTCGGGCACTCGGTCGGCGACCTCCTGCTGCAACAAGTCGCCGAAAGATTAAAGAAATGGGGACGTGACCAGGATACAGTCGCCCGTCTGGGTGGCGATGAATTCCTGATCACGTTGACGCAAGTCAAGGATTCAGTCGATGTAGCGGTTGCGGTCGAACGTCTCATGGACGCAATGACCCCTGCATTCGAAGTCCAAGGACATTCTCTGAATGTTGGTTGCAGCATCGGCGCTAGCATGTTTCCTGAGCACGGTACGGACTGCGAGACACTGATCAGGAATGCCGACGCGGCGATGTACGGTGCCAAGGATAGCGGACGTAACAGCTTCCGGTTCTTCGCAGAAGATATGAACGTTCAGGCTGTCGAGCGCCTGACCTTGGAGAACAGCCTGCGGTTGGCACTCGGCAAAGAGGAACTCTTTCTCGTATATCAGCCACAGATGGAAGTGGCGACAGGCAAGATCACCGGTCTGGAAGCGCTCCTTCGTTGGCAGCATCCCAGCTTGGGCCTTGTGCCACCCGATAAGTTCATACGAATCGCTGAGAACTGCGGACTGATCATACCAATTGGCGAGTGGGTGCTCAGGACAGCCTGTTCTCAAGCGCGAAAATGGCAGGAGGACGGTCTTCCGAACATGACTGTGGCCGTCAATGTCTCAGCGGTCCAGTTTCGCCAAGAGGGTTTCTGTGAGCTCATCAGAAGTGTGCTGCATGAGACTGGCCTCGCCGCGCAATACCTTGAACTGGAACTGACAGAAAGCCTACTGCTCGCCAATGCTGATGTGACGCTGTCAGTCCTCCGAGAGTTAAAGTCTATGGGGCTGACGCTGGCGATTGACGACTTTGGAACTGGCTACTCCAACTTCACATCTTTGAGACGGTTTGGTGTCAGCAAGCTCAAAATCGACCGCTCGTTTATCGGCGATGTCGCCATAAAGCCTGATGATGCTGCGATCACAGCCGCGATTATCAGCATGGCGAAAAGCCTGAATCTTAAGGTGATCGCCGAAGGCGTCGAAGATGAAGCCCAAATGTCGTTCCTGCGAGCACATCATTGTGACGAGATTCAAGGCTACTACTTTAGCAAGCCTCTGGCAGTTGACAAAGTTGCTGACAAGCTGCGAGGCAACGTCGCGGAAATGCAAGCCGGACGCGAGCGAGCGGCAGAGAATCTTGACAACAAACCTCATGAGATGAGTGCTTCACTCATGTCCATAGGACTTGCACTGTTGGTGTCCGCTGATCCGGTTACAATTCAGCAGTTCAGCCTCGCCCTGCGAGAATTGTCTATTTCGCCCGCCGCATGCCAGGACGCAGCCAGCGCGGAGCTCTTGCTGAAGCGCCGAAAGTTCGATGCCGTTATCGTTGATCTTCAACTGGGACAACAGTCCGGGCACATTCTGGACCAGGCGCGTCTCTCCCCATCGAACCGGACGGCGGTCACGTTCGGCATTAGCGATAACGATGCGGAAGTCACGCCGGCGTTTCGCGAGAAGTCGCAGTTCATTTTCGAAAGACCTCTTTCTCCCCAATTAATCCGCCAGACGCTCAAGCCTGCTTATGGGCTCATCCTTAAAGAGCGGCGGCGCTATTTTCGCTGCTCCGTCTCTATGCCTGCCGTCATCCAGAGGGAGAACGGACAGGAGATTCGCTGCCACAGCGTAAATATCAGCGGAGGAGGGATGGCGTTAAGTACGCAGGTTCCGCTGGTTCTCGGAGAAAACGTCCGCGTGCAGTTCACCCTGCCGGATCACGAAGCCCCCCTCTGGGCAGAATCGATGATCTGCTGGTCGAAAACGGGTCATCTGGGAGTTCGGTTTGAATCCATTTCTGATGAGCAAACAACGGAACTACAGGTCTGGCTGTCGCTAAAATTGGAAGAAACTCTTCCAGAATTCTTTGCTGAACAATTCCGGAAGGCAGAACTCTGCTAAATGATCAACACGAGCGCCAAGATCGAGACTATGAATCCTTCTTCCCAGCCCTTCACCGTTCTAGCGGTTGACGATTCCGCCATCTATCGCAAACTGGTCGAGCACTCTCTCGCCGGGCAGGAGTACGAGGTTCTATATGCGAAGAACGGTCGCGAAGCTCTCGATCTATTCGCCGAGCACAAGCCTGCTGTAGTCATTACGGATTGGAGCATGCCGGACATCAGTGGACTTGAACTATGCAGGCGGATTCGCCGCGATTTCCAAGGCCTCCACTCTCATCTCATCCTGCTTACAAGCAACAGCGATAAAGAGCAAGTCGTGGAAGGGCTTGCTGCTGGAGCCGACGACTACCTAACGAAGCCTTTTCACTCCGGCGAGCTCGTGGCGCGGGTCGCAGTGGGCCGCAGGATTGCTGCGCTTCATCGCGAAATCCAAGCGAAAAATCGCTTGCTGGAGCAGATGGCATTGACGGACGCCCTAACGGGTTTGCCAAACCGCCGTGCCGTTGATGTTTGGGCTTCCCGCGAACTCAGTGCCGCCGCCAGACATGACTTTGCTTTTTGGGTAGTGATGGCTGACTTGGACTCGTTCAAGAAAGTCAACGATACCTATGGGCACGATGCAGGAGACTCCGTGCTTAAGACCTTCGCGGAGATTCTCAAGACTCATACACGCCAGTCCGACATTTGTGCCCGTTTAGGAGGAGAGGAATTCCTCGTAATGATGACGCATTCTGACAGAGGCGGCACAAAAACTGCGGTCGAACGAATACGAAAGCAATTTGAAAACACGAACTTTACTCTTGGGGGCTGCATAGTTACGGCGACCGCCAGCTTCGGAATTTCCGGATTTCGAGGGAACAAGCCCCCCGACTGGAACGCTCTTGTGGAATGTGCTGATACCGCTCTTTATGCAGCGAAGCACAAGGGACGTAACCGAATAGAATTCGAGGACTCGGCCAAACACATCTCGCAGGACTTCGTCGTTTCGCGTTAGTTTTCGTTTCCCTCAGGAAGATTACCGCTTCCGTTTGCCCCGAGAACATCTGCATCACCACTGAGTTTCTGGAAGTGGCGATGTTGAAATGAGTGTCCACCTAAAAATAGGTGGACACTTATTTTAAGTGGGTCGGTGCTTCGATTACGCAGCTTTGCCGATTCAGATGCAGCACTAAGACTTCTCGTTACTGATCGCATCCCAATCTGGATTCCTTTCGCGTAGACGATAAGGCGGGCACAATTTTCTCAAGCTTCCGCCGTGGTGGGATCGATCACTGACCTGACTTCCGAGACACGGTTCGCCGGGAAGCCTCCTTGTTCCGCGTGTTCTCGGATCATCTTTTCGTTGGGAGCTTGATAGACGCAATAAATCTTGTCTGCAGTTACGTAGCTGTGCAACCACTGGATCGTCGGTCCGAGTTTATTGAGGACACTGCAGGATTTCTGCGATATGGTCTGGACTTCTTGCTGCGTCGCATTTCCAATTCCGGGGACGTCGCGCTCGATGACGTATTTAGGCATGTTTCTATCCTGTCCTTTCTCTTTTGCTTGATCAGTTTGCAAGCAAATGGCGGGAGGCTGAACGCCTTCTCTGGTTCGGGCGCGCCGCCTCCCCCATCTGTCTTCCCGTTGGCACGTTACTCAGCTGGGCAAGCCACGTCATTGTTCCAGTCCACATAGGCACCCTGAGGGTTTGCCTTCCAGGCCCAGACATGCAACTCAAAGAACGCAGGTATGTTGAAGCGGTTTGGGCTGTCCACGAATTGAAAGACTTGACCATCCAGTACCGGCGGATTGTTGTTGTTATTCTGCAGCCAGGCGTCCGCAAAGACTATGAACTCGACCCCCACCAACCGCATGCCGTTGCTCGATGGCTCGTAGATCAGGGCTTGCGGGTGTGCGGCATCAATGGCGCCCGCGCCGAGCAGCGTGCCATTGACGTAGTGCACGCCCATGGCACCGTGGTCCTGGCCGGCAACGCAGCCGAGGAACGGCGCATAGCCGGCCGCGGTGGCAGAGTTGACATCAACGTACTGCCGCGTGCCGGCGCGGACGAGTTGAACGAGATTGGGTGTGCTGGATGTAGAATCTTGTTGCATTTCATGCTGCGCCAAGGCAAAAGACGACAGCGACAGGACGGCAACAAACAGCAAATAAGCGTGCGGCGTAATCAACCCTTTGGTTTTCATTTATTTCTCCTTATTGTGAGTGCACGCCGAAGATTCCTCCCAGGGAACTTCTTGTGCTCTATCTATAACAGCGTAATGCCGGGGCAAATCTGATCATGCTTTAGAAAAAAATTTCCAGCGACGCTGAATCGCGCGCTCAGCGGCACTTCAGGTGTCTTCACATTGACATCCGATGCGGACACGGCTACGCTTGCTCGCAAACGTTTCGCATTGGGGCTTCCTGGTGGGGCAGAATTCTACACATGAGATTACGAAGCTTTTGCAGGGCTGGCAGGGCCGCGACCGCGCCGCCCTCGATGCCTTGTTGCCAGCTGTTTATGAAGAACTGCGTCGCCTGGCCCACTGCGAACTCCGCCACGAACGTCCGGATCACACTCTGCAAAGTGCAGCGCTGGTGAATGAAGCGTATCTGCGGCTGTTTCGGCTGCAGCCTCCGCAGTGGGAAAGCCGCACTCATTTTTTTGCCGTCGCGGCACAGCTGATACGGCAGATTCTGGTCGACTACGCCCGGCGCCGCCGTGCCGGGAAGCGGGGCGCAGGTCAGGTTGCAGTGCCCCTAGAAGATGCATCCCAGCTCTCCAGTGGTAAAGGCATTGATGTGGTGGTTCTGGACGACGCTCTGAAAGCTCTGGCCGAACTTGATCCACGGAAAGCGAAAGTGGTCGAGCTGCGTTTTTTCGGAGGATTGACCTTCGCGGAGACGGCCGAGGTACTCGACGTATCCGCGGTTACAGTATCTCGCGACTGGGGCACCGCGCGAGCCTGGCTCCATCGGGAAATGAAGCGCGGAACGTAATGGATGCTGAACGCTGGAAACGTGTAGATGAATTATTGCAGGCGGCGGTGCGTTTGCCAGCGGAACAGCGAGAAGCCTTCTTGCGCCAGGCTTGCGCTGGCGACGATCTGCTAGCCGAGGAGGTCAAGTCCCTATTGCGCTCTCACGGGGAATTGGGCGATTTCCTGGAAAAAGCCGCGCTCGATGGGGGGATGCAGAACGTTGACCGGACGGAAGCGCCGGGCAACCGCGACCTCGTCGGCCAAACAGTTGCACACTACGAGGTGCTTCGGCGACTGGGAAGCGGCGGCATGGGCGTGGTTTACGAAGCGAAAGACATACGTCTTGGACGCCGGGTCGCTTTGAAACTCCTGCCAGAAAAGCTGATAGGTGACGAGAGAGCGCTCCGGCGGTTTGCGCGCGAAGCTCGCGCCGCCTCTTCCTTGAATCACCCCAACATCTGCACGATCTACGAAGTGGAAGAGCATGATCATCAGCCGGTGATCGTCATGGAGCTGCTCGAAGGGGTGAGCTTAAACCAGCGAATCCGAGAAGGACCGATTTCAACCGACGAGCTCGTTGATTTTGGGATTCAGGCATGCGACGCCCTGGAAGCGGCCCATGCCAAGGGCATTATCCACCGGGACATAAAGCCGGGAAACATGTTCATCGTCGGCCATAGGCAGATGAAGATCCTGGATTTCGGGTTGGCCAAGGTGTGCGGTCCTTATGTCCTCGAAGACCTATCCGGGGAGGAGCCGCTTACCCAGGATGGCGTTATTCCGGGCACAACTTCTTATATGTCTCCGGAGCAGGTTCGCGGAGAAGAGATAGACGCCCGCAGTGATCTGTTTTCTTTCGGGGTGGTGCTATACGAGATGGCCACCGGCCGCCGCCCCTTCGTTGGCAAGAATCGTGTACTGCTGATGGATGCGATCCTGAATGCCAGGCCAGCCCTTGCTGCAAAGGCGAATTCGTCCTTACCCACCGCGCTCGAAACCATCCTGGCAACAGCGCTGGAAAAAAAACGCGAGAATCGATTCCAGCGTGCCGCCGATATTTGCTTGGCCTTAAAGCGATTCAAGGGGGAAACGGAAAAAGCTCCTTCGGCAGTTGTCAACGCCCCGCCGGTAGTAGCAAACTCCCGCCCGGCAGGAAACATCTTCACCCGCTACTTGGCGCGGGAGCTTGCAGCCATACGAGACCGCTTCTCGGAGAAGCCCGTTGCACACGTCGAAGCCATGACGGCGAATCTTCCTGTGCAGCGAACCGGGTTTGTGGGGAGGGAAAAAGAAATCGCTGCCGTCAAGGACCTGCTGCTGCGTCAGGATGTGCGCCTGGTTACGGTCACGGGTCCGGGCGGGATCGGCAAAACGCGGCTTGCGGTCCAGGTGGCGGGCGGCCTTGTCGAGTGCTTTCCCGGCGGCACTTACTTTGTTCCTCTTTCCGCCCTAAGCGAACCGGGATTGATTGCTTCGACGATCGTCCAAACGTTAGGAATCCGGGAGGCAGGCGGTCAGTCCGCGCTCGACATACTCAAGCGAAATTTACAGGACTCATCGCGCGCTCCCATCCTGCTCCTGCTGGACAATTTCGAGCACCTGGTTCAGGCGGCGCCCACCGTGTCCGATCTCCTGGCAAGTTGTCCCAATCTTAGAATCTTGGTAACCAGCCGCGCAGCGCTGCACGTATACGGAGAACATGAATTTCCGGTGCCACCGCTGGCGTTGCCGGATTCACGGTCCAAGCCGTCAGTGGAGATCCTGTCTCGGTGCCCGGCGGTCGCGCTGTTTGTACAACGCGCCGTCGCCGCCAAGCCAGATTTTGGGCTTAATCCAGAGAACGCGCCGGTGGTTGCCGAGATTTGCGCCCGGTTGGATGGTCTGCCTCTGGCGATTGAACTCGCTGCTGCCCGGGTCAAAGTCCTTTCCCCCTCTTTGATGCTGACGCGCCTGGCGAGCCGGCTGCAACTATTGACCGGAGGCGCGCGGGACCTGCCCCGGCGGCAACAGACGCTTCGTGCTGCGATCGATTGGAGCTACGACCTGCTGAGTGCTGCCGAACAGAAGCTTTTTCGAAGATTATCGGTGTTCGTGGGTGGCTGCAATCTGGAAGGCGTGGAAGCCGTCTGCGACACCAAAGTCGATCTCGATTTGGACCTGCTCGACGGTATGGCATCCATGGTGGACAAAAGCCTGATGCAACAAGTCGAGCCCGCGAAAGAGGAATCGCGGTTTGTGATGCTCGACACGATTCGGGAATACGCTCTGGAAAAGCTGCAGGCAAGCGGGGAGCAGCCCTTGACGAAACGCGCCCACGCCGCCTACTGCCTGGTACTGGCGGAGGAGGAGGCGACGGAAGAATGCCGTGCGCAACCGGCGCAGTGGCAGGAACGCTTCGCGCTTGAATACGACAATTTTCGTGCCGGCCTTGATTGGCTGACAGAAACCGGAGATGCGGAGTGGGGCCTGCGTCTCGGGACAGCCCTGTTCCGCTTTTGGGAGATTCGAGAGTATCTCGCCGAAGGCAGGGACCGGTTGGGTAAGCTGCTGAAGCTCGCCGGAGCCCAGGTTCCCACGAAGCCGCGTGCGCGCGCGCTGTTTGCCGCCGGGGTTCTCGCCGGCGAGCAGGGAGATTTCGCCTCGGCGGATACGCTTATCGGCGAAAGTCAAGACATCGCGCATCAGTTGGGGGACAAAACCGGCGTCGCGGTCTGTCAAAACGCGCTCGCTGTTTTGGCTTGCGACCGAGGAGATGTGGCGAAATCGCGCGCCCTGTTTGAAGAAAGTCTTGTTCTGTGGAGAGAACTGGGCGATCAGACGGCCGTTGCCCGCGCGCTTAGTAACTTGGCCAATGTCTTCAAGTTACAGGGAGATTATGACCGCGTGCGCTCGCTACAGGCGGAATGCCTTTCGATCTTCCGAGAACTAGGCGACCGGACCGGGATCGCCTGGACGCTGAACTACCAAGGGGATGTTGCACGCCATCATGGTGATACCGCCGCGGCGCGGAGATTGTATGAACAAGGGCTCGAAATCTTCCGGGAGCTCGAGGACCGGTGGGGCATAGCTGGAACTCTCGCTGATCTTGGAAGCTTGGCGAGAGAGCAGGAAAACTATTCCGCCGCGCACTCTCTGTACGCCGAAAGCATAAAACTTTTTCAGGAACTGGACCACAAACGCGGAATTGCGCGCCTCTTAGAGTGTTCCGCATGCTCCGCGGCTGCTCAACGCGAAGCCGAGCGTTCGTTGCGGCTGGCAGGTGCCGCAGCCGCATTGCGCCAACATATTGGCGCTCCGCTCACGTCCGCGGAACAAGCCAAACTGGAAACAAGTTTGCAGGCAGCCCGGCAGGCGTTGACCGACACGGTGGCTACAAAGGCGTGGTTAGAAGGTTGGGCGTTGTCGGTCGAAAAAGCTATTGAAGAGGTGCTGATGCCTGAGACATCCTCTCCCTTTTGTTAGTCGTGAGTAAGCCTGGTCGTTCGTCTAGACCTGCAGCACGTCCCCATCGCGCGCCACGATCTGGTAGAGCACCGGGCTTACGATTCGGCCAAGGAATAGCCGCGAAATGAGTCCCGCGACAATGACTATGGCAAACGGTTTCTGTGAATCCGAGCCCACGCCGGTAGAGAGCGCTGCGGGCAGAAGGCCTAGGCAGGCCACTAACGCCGTCATCATGATAGGCCGGAGACGGATCAGCGAACCCTCCAGCGTGGCTTGGCGGATGCCCTGCCCTTCAAGACGTAGCTTATTGATGTAAGAAACGTCGATGATCGCGGTCTCCGCCGAGACGCCCATAAGCACGAGCAGGCCGAGAACCGAGGAGACGCTGAATGTGGTGTGCGTAAGTTTGAGCGCCAGCAGCGCCCCGACCGGCTCGGTCATGACCACGCCGATGACCACCGTGACCGGGAACTTGAAATTGCCGTAGAGCGCGAACAGGATCATAAAGATTAGGAGAATCGCGAGTGGGCCGATCACCGCGAACTGCTCGCGCGCGGCAATGTATTCGCTATACTCTCCTCCCCAGTCCAGCCGGTAACCCTGCGGCAGTTTGACGGATGACGCGACGGCTTTCTGTGCCTCGTTCACGGCGCGGGCCAGGTCGCGCCCCTCGATGCTGAACTGGACTCCGATGTAGCGTGAATTATTCTCGCGATAAATAAACGATGCGCCGTTTCCCTGATGAATCGTGGCGAGTTCTGCGATCGGAACCTGCTGCCCGGAAGGCGTGGGCACGAGCAAATTGCCGATCGCGTGCTCGCTCGAACGGTATTCCGGTTTCATGCGGACCACCAGGTCAAACAACTGCTCGCCCTGAATGACCTGCGTGGCGGCCTGCCCGCCGACCGCGGCCTGGATTACGCCCTCGACGTCAGAGACATTGATGCCATAACGCGCGGTTTTTTCGCGATTCACCTCGATCTGCACGCTGGGCTGCCCTAGCTCACGCACCACAGTGAGCTCGGTAAAGCCAGGCACCTGCTGCAGCACGCGCTTGATCTCGACCGCTTTATCTTCGAGTGTTTGCAGATCGGGGCCGAATATTTTTACCGCCAGCGCGCTCTTCAGGCCGGTGAGCGCCTCATCCACGGCGTCTTCGGCAGGCTGGGTGAAATTGAAAATCACTCCGGGATACTGCTCGACCTTCTTCTGGAGATCCTTGGTTAGCTCGGCTTTGTTGCGGATCGAGCCTTTCGTCCAGGTTGCGTCCTTGTAAGGCTTCAGTCCGACGTAGAACTCGCAGTTGAAAAAGCCGGTGGGATCGGTGCCGTCGTCGGGGCGGGCCAGCTCCGAGCCGACTTCGGTGACCATGGGATAGTTCATCAGAATCTTACGGATCTGCGGAGCGAACCGGGCTGCCTCCTCGAAGGAAATGGTGTAGGGCATGGTGGCGCGGACCCACATGGCGCCTTCGTCGAGGTGAGGCATGAACTCGCCGCCGATGAAGGGAATCAAAATCAACGAAGCCAGGAAAATTATCGTGGCCAGCACCATCGTTAAATTCGGGCGGTCGAGGCACCAGCGGAGTTCCGAAGCGTATTCGTCCTTCAACCAATCGTAGGCGCGGTTTGCTTTCTCCTTCACACCTTTGGTGAACCAGTAGGAGGCGATGACGGGAACGAATGTGAGGGTGAAGATCAGCGAGCCCAGCAGCGCCCAGGACATGGTTTCAGCCATGGGATGGAAGAGCTTGCCGGACGGGCCACTCAGAGCGTAGATGGGAATGTAGCCGGCGAGGATGACGGCGATGGAATAAAAAATGGGACGGTCCACATCGTGTGCCGCGGCGAGGATCACTTCATGAAGTTTGTATTCCTGCCCGTGACGCGCGGCCAACTCGCGGTGAATGTTTTCCATCATCACGACGGTGCCGTCGATGATGATTCCGAAATCGATGGCGCCGATGGAGAGCAGGTTCGCTGGAATGCCGCGCGCGTGGAGGAAAATAAACGAAAACAGCAGGCTCAGCGGAATGGTGAGCGCGACAATGATGGCCGCGCGCACGCTGACGAGAAAGAAAATCAAAACCACCAGAACCAGAGCCATGCCGAGCAGCATGTTGTGTTCGACCGTATCGATGGTCACCTGCACCAGGTCGCTGCGATCATAGTAGGGCCGGACTTTGACGTCAGCCGGGAGCAGGTCGCGATTGATCTCCCGGGTTTTTTCTTCGACCCGTTTGAGGACGTTCTGTGTCTGCTCGCCGGTGAGCATGAGGATGACACCTTCGACCCGATCGTCATCATTCTGGAACCCGAATTCTCCCAGGCGGGGAGCGTGGCCGATGGTGACCTCGCCGATGTCGCGGATGCGTATCGGCACGCCGTTGTTGTTGCCGACCACGACTTCGCCGATGTCTTCGGTTTTATTCACCAGCCCAAGTCCGCGCACGTAGAAAAATTGTGAACCTTGCGAGTAAAAGCCGCCGCCGGCATTGGCATTGTTGGCGGCCAGGGCGTTGAGCACTTGCGGCAAGGGAATGTGGTAGCTGTAAATCTTGGCGGGATCGAGCAACACCTGATATTGCATGACCGTGCCGCCGAAGCCGGAATCGTCGGCCACTCCGGGCACGGATTTGTAGGCGCGCTCGATCACCCAGTCTTCATACGTCTTCAGTTCTTGCGGGGTGCGGTCGGGGCTCTCGATCACGTAGCGATAAACGAGATTGGAGGGGCTCGACAGCGGCGCCAGGCTGCCCGTTACATTCGGGGGGAGCGAGGCCGTCGAGAGCCGCTCAAACACAACTTGCCGCGCGAAATAATCGTCCGTGTTGTCTTCGAACGTCATGATGACGTCGGACAAGCCGTAGAGTGAGATCGAGCGCATGAACACCATGTGGGGCACGCCGTTCATCTGCAACTCGATGGGCAGCGTAACCAGTCGCTCGATTTCCTCCGCCGCGTGCCCGGGCCACTGCGTGATCACCTCGACCAGAGGGGGAGAAAGGTCCGGGTAGGCGTCCACGGGCATGCGCTGAAACGAGAGCGCTCCGACAACCAGCACCAGCAACGCAAACATCAGGATCAGGAATCGCTGGCGAAGCGCGAATTGGACGATGTGGTGAATCATCTGCGGAACGTTTACGTTTGTTACGTTCTAGGTTTGCAGCGCCCTACGTTGGTTCTGTCACGCTTGCTTCGGTCATCCCTTAGTGCTGCAGCGAGTTCTGGAATTGCAGGAAAAGACTGCCGTCGCCGACCACGCGATCGTTGGCCTGCAACCCGGTGAGGATTTGCGTTTTTCCCGCCTGAGTTTCGCCGAGCGTAACGTCGCGCCGGGCGAACTGCCCTTTTCCGGTCTGCAGATAGACGTAGGGCATGTTCTGTTCGTCGCGCAGCACGCCGGAGTTGGGGACGAACAGAGCATTTTGAATGACGCCCGCCTGAACCTGAGCGCTTACATACATTTCCTTCTTCAAGCGCTCGCCGGGATTGGGGGCCTCGATGCGCGCCTGTAGCGTGCGCGTGTTGGGATCGAGCGCGGGAGAAATGTATTCGATCTTGCCGTGCACCGCGCCGGGATACGATTCATTCTCGATGGTCACTGGATCGCCGACGTGCACGTAGGCCACGTCGTTCTGATAGATGTTGATGAGAATCCACACTGAACTCATGTCCGACAACGCGAAACACTGCGTGGCGCCGGCCGCCAGCAATTGCCCTGGAGAGCAGGTGCGGTCCACCACTTCTCCGGCAACCGGCGAGTAGAGAGGGATTTCCGGCGTGGGCGGTTTGGTGACGATGGTTTCCGGGTCGTTGATGCCGAGGATGCGGATGGCGTCGGCGCTGGACTCGAAGTCAGCCTGCGCCTGCGTGCGGTTCGATTGCGCCTGTTCGAGATCGGCCTGGGCGATGGCGTGATGCTCGTAGAGATCTTGGGCGCGGTGGTAGGCTTTGTCGGCCAACTGGAAGGCGTCGCGTGCCTTGAGATACGCCGAGCGCAATAGAGAGTAGTCCGGGCTGGCGATATAGAGCAGCACCTGGCCAGCGTGCACGTGTTCGCCCTGCACCACCACGACGCGGCTCACGGGGCCGCCCACCTGCGTGATCACAGGTGTGGTTTTGAAGTCGTTATACTCGACCGCGCCGCTCAGGCGCAGCGTGCGCGGCAGCGGTCCCCGCTCGACGTTCACGACCTGGATGTGAGACATCTGGTCGGCGGGCAGGGAGAACAGTTCCGCTTTTGACTCGGGATTCTCCGCGGTCGAGAACGATGTCATCTTGCTGGCCTGTTTTTCCGGCCCACCGCAACCGGCCAGCATTACAATGCTCGCCGACCCGATCGCGAACCCGATCGCAAAGATCATGGTGGATAATGAGGCGAGTCGAGTCCACCGCTGCCGAGGATTCTTGCCAAGGTTCATGGCAGGTTCCTCGTTCCCACCGCTTCCTTAAGTTGTTCGAGCGCCGTCATATACGAGGCCAGTGCCTGGCGATAGGCCAGCTGAATGGCCCGGTAGCTGCGCTCGGCGTCGAGAAAATCGAGCAGGCTGGCCGCGCCGCGCCGATATGCATATTCACTGATGTCCCGCGAATCTTCCGCCTGCTTGAGATATCCGGAAATATAAAGTTGCACAATCTCGTCATTGCTCCTCACCGCTTCATAGGCATTGGCAACATCGGAAAGAACCGTATCGCTGGCTGCTTGCTGCTGCTCCTGCGCCTGCGTGAGCGCGTAACCGGTGCGCGCGATTTCCCCTTGATTGCGGTTGAATACCGGCAAGGCAAAATTCACAAAAAGCGAAGCGGTATTCTCACCGGAAACATGCGTAAAGTCGTAGGTGCCGTTGACATCGACCTTGCCATTCGCTTTCGCGAGAAGGATTTGGCTCTGCGCCGCGGTGATCCCCAGTACCGCCGCACGAAAATCGGGACGATCGCGCAAGGCCCTGGTCTGCAAGTCCTCCTGGTTTGTCTTGAGTGGCTGGTAGGCCAGATCTCCGATCACGTCAAAATTGGCCGGCACTGCGTCGTAGCCCAAAAACTCGCGCAGTCCGACAAGCGCCTGCACCCTGGCCAGGCGCGCAGCGGACACGTCGGTCTGAAACTGCAGCAACTGCAGCGAGATCTTTAGGTAATCCCCCTCGCTGATGGAGCCCGCCTTGAGTTGGGCTGCCCCGATATCGACAGTTTTCTGGAAGCTTTGCAAATCCTGCAACGCGAACTGAAGAGTGGATTCTGCCAGCAAAACGCTGACAAACTGCTGGCCCACATTGAAGGCCAGGGTGCGCTCGGCGTCGGCGACCTGGGCGCGAGTGACGGCCGTTTGATCCTGGGCGGCCTGCAAGCGCCGTTGCCGCTTGCGGCCACGTTCGAACAGATAGCTGAGCCCAACGTCGAATTGCTGAGTCTGGTCCAGATTTTCACCAGAAAAATACTGCGGACTGAAAAATGGGACGAACTGAGTATCCGCCCCAAAAGTCGGATTGGGGCGCAAGTTGGCGGTAATCTCCTGCGCTTGGTTCTGCAGAATCAGAGTTCGCGTCGCTTTGATGGAGTGATTGTGCACGAGCGCCAGATCAATGGCCTGATCAAGGCTGATCAGAGTCGAATTTTGCCCACTGGCTGCCGCCACGAGCAGCAGAAGAAACATCGCAGCCGGGGCGAATAGTCGAACATAGCTGGAGTGCATAAGGGTTGAGATCAAAGCGCACTGATTGTGGCGCAACGGATCTCGAACTGGGCCTCAAACCTACGAGCAGTTAGGCAGCACCGTCGTGCGTATCATCCTCCCGGGGAAGACCGCCATTCGGGCTCAGGATGTATTCTAATTCACAATTCGCGATCAACGCCGAATCTACAGGGCCAGGGTGGAGCTTCGCCACGAGGGCAAGATTCCTGATCGGTTTTCGCGGTTCGAGAAACTCGACGGCCAACTGATCGCTGAGGTGTGTGATTTAACAACCGGTGTCGTTCCCGAGCCTCCGGAGAGTCACATTCGAGACTTGCGCACTTGCGCAAAACCTTGGCCGGATTTTGCTTCATGAACCAGGACGAAGAGCTAACCATTCTCACCTACCCCCAGGACCCATCGGCGCACAATGGGTGTGATGTGGGGACGTAGAGAATGGGTGTACGGTCCCCTTGGACGATTACTTCCCCGCAGAATCGGCAGTGCTGGATGCATCCATGCACCCATAGCCGTCTTGGACAAACTCTCCGGCGGATAGAGGCGCTCCACTACGCCTGCACAAAGGGTGGGGATAGATCGCTACTCGTTCCGCAAAAAACCCTGCCACCCCCAGAAGGATGGCAGGGCCATTCAATTACAAAGGAGTGGCTATTGCGCGTAGAAGAAATCGGCGAAGGCCTGCGCGTTCGGCGTTCCCACGCCAGTCACGTTATCCCAGCCCGGCGCAATATTCAGGCCGGGATCCGTACCGAAGGAGACGACAGCCGCCGTGTCTTCATCCGTGAAGATGTCCCACAGAGCGCTGACAAACTGGTGCTCGGTCGGGGTTGCCTCAGCCAACCGCGCCGCACTGTATTTCTTGGTGCCCTGCGAGTCCCGGACCGACCCGGTCACATTCGTCGCCGACGTCACGGGCACGATATCGGAGATGGTTCCGGCCGGTAGGGAATAGAGATAGGGCGCCGCCTGACCGAGTTCCGTTCCGTCTCCAGCCAGCGC
>Ga0209006_10001773_pt1 | contig 19579 bp, 15 predicted proteins | sample JacPin_JW_Ref_O2_FD_188567 | JGI IMG/M metagenome (GOLD analysis project Ga0209006, IMG submission 188567) | Forest soil microbial communities from Algoma, Ontario, Canada - Jack Pine, Ontario site 1_JW_Ref_O2 (SPAdes) (version 2) | ecosystem: Environmental > Terrestrial > Soil > Boreal...
TTCGAACTGCTGAAAAAGTCGTTTGTTCCAGATCTGATCTTTACCCACTTCCGTGATGACTTGCACCAGGACCATCGTTTGATTTGTAATCTTACATGGAACACGTTTCGGAACCACTCGATTTTAGAATATGAAATCCCCAAGTACGATGGTGATTTTGGCACGCCCAATTTTTTCGTGGGACTTTCAGAGTCTCTGTGCAAGCAAAAGATCCAATATGTCCTGCGATGCTTCAAATCGCAAGGAAGCAAGCAATGGTTTACAGAAGACACGTTCCGCGCCACGCTGCGCCTGCGCGGAATCGAGTCTAACGCACAGGAAAAGAATGCCGAAGCCTTTTACTGTCGCAAGCTAGTTATATAGTTAGTTAACACATCCCGGTTGCGGTTAGAAGGGTCAGCGGAGAGAAACGACAGGCTGTCCTTATTGGAGCTTCTAAACTGAGAAGATTTTAATGACGACAGCCATCAGCAAATCTCCGCGAGTCAGCATCGGCGTGGCCGTCTATAACGGGGAACGGTTCCTGCCGCAGACCCTGACCTCCTTGCTCGCACAAACATATCGTGATTTTGAGCTGATCATCTGCGACAACTGCTCCGCCGATCGAACGGAACAGATTTGCCGGTCATTCGTGGCGCGCGATGCCCGCATACGCTACTATCGCAACGCCGCCAACATCGGAGCGCCTCGCAACTTCAACCAGGCTTTCGAGCTTTCTCAGGGCCAGTATTTCAAATGGTCTGGCGCGGACGACCTGTGTGCTCCAGAGATGATCGAGCGCTGTCTTGCGGTCCTCGACCAGCGGCCCGAAGTCGTCCTCGCCTACACGAAAACGCGCCTCATCGACGAAAGTGGCGCTGCCGTGGACGACTATGACGATCGGCTCGATCTCCAGTTCGAAACGCCTCACAAGCGTCTCTCGCATTTGCTGTGGAACGTATGGATGTGTAACGCAGTCTTCGGCTTGATGCGGTCCCGCGTCATGAAGGATGTAGGTTGTTTCGGGACTTACCCAAATTCTGATTTGGCGTTCCTGGCTGCCCTCGCGCTCCATGGCCCGTTCGTAGAGATTCCCGAGCGCCTCTTTCTTCGGCGGATTCACGCTCTCTCTGTGCAACGATACCCATCGGCACATCAACGGATCGTGATGTTTGACCCTGCGAAGGTCGGGCAACTTACCTTTCCCAACTGGAAGCTATTTGCAGCACATCTTTCTGCGATCCATCGCGCGCCGCTCGGCTGGAGGGAAAAGCTCCGATGCTATTCCAAGATGCACGTCTGGCTCAGGCGTTGGGGCAGCGGCCTTTCGATTGATGTGAAGTTCGCTGCTAGATATCTCCTTACCAGGCCGGCACAGCGACACCTATTGGGGAAAGTGGAAACGGACTCGCAAGCTCCATCGCCTACGGAACAGGAACATGGCGCCATTTCAACCAAGCGATAAACTGATGAGCTGCCGGACGGACAAGATCGAGTACCTCATGCGCAGAGCAAAGCCCTCGTGAAATTACAACTCTTGAGCCACGTGAACGGTGACGGTGACCTGCTCGAAGCCTGGTTCAAGTATTACCTTCGATTGGGAGTCACTTCCTTTCATTTGGTTGTCCATGGGCCGCGCGACGAGAATGCCCGCCTCTTTGAACTCAAGGATTCATATCCGGTGACCATTGAGGACAGGTATGAAGGTGTATTTGACTCCGGAGAGAAGGAAAGGCGTCTCAATTCTTTGGTTGCGCGAATCTGCCAACAATGGCTCATGGTTGTCGATAGCGATGAATTCGTTGAGTTCCCCTATCGCCGGATTCCCATGACCATTCGTATGCTCAAACTGGCGGGAGCGAATCTCTTGTTCGCGCCCATGGTTCAGAGGCTCACTCTCGATGGCTCGTTGGATACTCCAGAGGTCGTAGAAGCACCCTTTCGCACATTTCCTTTGTGCTCCGCGGGCTTGTATCAGAAGATGGGAAGCAAGGCTTCGATTAGGAAGTACCCGCTGTTTTATTGTACGGACCGAACGCGGCTTGCAGATGGTGGCAATCACAATCCACCGATCGGTGATCCCACCGTACTGTCAGCCCTTCAGGGTGTCACTCACCACTTCAAATTTCGCAGGAACGTCCTTCAGCGGCTCGACGATCGTATCCATAGCTCTCACCCCTGGCGCCACGAATCGGTCCAATTTCAGGAGTATCTCGAAAGTCATTCCTATCACCTGCCGACGGAGGACTCTTTTTCGTACTCCCGGCGTTCGCTGTTCCGGCGCGGACTCCTTCGCCGGTTCACGGTCGGGGCTGGCCTCCGATTTCTTCGTCGAACTGTCGGATGGAAGGACAAGAGTAAAGGCCCAGGGGATTGTCCGTCGTGACAAGCCCGATGTCGTTTAATGGATTCCCGAGGCAGATATTACCTAATCGAGATTTGGAGACTTTATGCCGACGATAGACCAAAACAAGAGCCTATGGGAGCGGGAGTATGATTGGTCACACGGCGGGGACGAATGGTCCAAACCGTGGGGAGGGTCGGACAATGTCTGGGAATATGTCATCTTTCCTCGCATCAAGTCTTTCCTCCCCGCCCGTACCATCGTTGAAATCGCCCCAGGTTTTGGCCGGTGGACGCAATTCCTGAAGAACCACTGTCAAAGGCTGATCGCGATAGATCTCTCATCTACGTGCGTGAAATCTTGCACTCACCGCTTCGCCGATTCTCCTCACGTCGTGGTCGTACAGAATGACGGTCGCTCGATTCCGATCGCGGAGAATGCGTCCGTCGATTTCGTATTCAGCTTCGATTCCTTGGTGCATGCCGACGCTGAGACCCTCGGGGTTTACGTTCGAGAAATTGCCAGAGTGCTGGCGCAGGACGGAGCGGCATTCATCCATCATTCGAATCTGGGACAGTACCGGACGATTTTGGCTCTCGCGGGAAAGCTCCCACGTTGGGCGCTTCGCGCGTCCCAGAACGCGGAATTGCTGCCGAGCCTGCATCGGCGCGATGTCAGTGTGACGGCTGGATGGTTTGCATCGGCATGCCGTCAAACTGGATTGTCCGTCGCAAGTCAGGAACTGGTGAATTGGCTCAATCGACCTGTATACCTGCTGGATTGCTTTAGCACCCTCAAGGGCTCACCTGGAGGTCCGGAACAAGTCGTTTGTAACCGAAAGTTTATGCAAGAGGCTGAGCAAATCCGATCGGCTCATCCGGCGAGATCCGTGGTCATCAGCTGAGGAAGTCTTGGAAGGCAGAACGTTAATGATGTATTTCCGCGGTTGATTGCCTAACTTTCGACGATTGGCTTTCCGTTGAGGCGACAACAATTCTCGCGGCGCGCGCCATCAGCCAGAAGTCGGCGCTAGGGAGCTCTATGCTAGTGAGCGTCTTGATATGTACGAGAGATCGGCCGGAAAAGCTGAGACGCGCACTTCTGGCAATTGCCCAGCTGAGTGTTCCCTTGGGCGCCGATTTTGAGGTTCTCGTGCTGGATAACGGCTCCCTAAATGACCTAACGGCAAGTACCTGCCGTGATCTCCAGTCGGCTCTCTCCGGGCGCTTGCGGGGGTTTCACCTGCCCATTGCAGGCAAAAGCCGTGCCGCTAACGCGGGCTTTAAGCTCTCCCGAGGTGACATCGTCGCTTTTCTGGATGACGACATCGTGCCTCGCAAGGATTGGCTTGCCGTAATCTGTCAGCATTTTTCGGAGGACCCTGGACTTGGAGTGATCACCGGTCGGGTCGAACTGCTCGATAAAGAAGACTTGCCAGTAGGAGTTCGCCTGTCCGATCGGCGAACTGTGTTGCGGGATCTGGCGGATCTTTATCTTCTTATCGGGTGTAATCTGGCCATTCGACGTGAGGTCGTAGACAGGATTGGGCTGTTTGATGTCAACCTGGGCCCGGGCTCTCGCGCCGGGTTCCATGAGGACCATGATTTCTTTTATAGAGCCTGGCGAGCCGGCGAGAAAGTTGTCTACGAGCCCTCCCTGTTCGTTTACCATGGACATGGAAGACAGTCCGCTGCGCAAGAGGTGAGTATCAAGCGGTCTTATGCAATGGGCAGGGGGGCGTTTTTTGCCAAGCAAATCCTAAAGTGTGACTGGCTGATCTTACGGACGACGTATTGGGAGCTATGGCCAGAGACTCGCAATCTCTTTGGCCGGAGAAGGCAATCAAGCGCCCAACATCTGTCCTGGTTGCTTTCGGGGTTCTACACCTACTGCCTCCTTCGGGCTTCTCGGATTATTAGACCGCAAGATGATCGCTTTCAGGCGAATCAATTCTTGCCTTAACGCACTCGAACTGACCTCGTGCGTAAGCGCCCGGCAAATCCACTTAGCTCAGCTCCACATGAGTTGTTGACGCAGTGATCTGAAAGACCTCGAGCTGGGAACAAGCCCTTCTCGTGGTCGGCCTGACTTCGCGTTGCTTGACGTCCGGGGGAGCAGAACAGGGTTGTCCCAGGCGGTTGTCCTCTCGCGCACTGAATCGATGTAACGCGGGAATAAGCCGTCACCTGGCTGTTCCTCACGATGCGGGCCCCTGAATCTTTCCCCCCGCCAAGAGGTCATTCCCAACCTCCGCTTCTCTTCAAACATTTCAACCTCGCTAGAGGGAGGCCATGCGAGTAGGCTCTTCGACGCGGTCGAGCGCCTTCCCCAAGCGTCGCAGCTTGAGAAGAATGTAGGCGTAAGCGCCCGCTAGTTCCTTAAGAATCGCTAGAGGCTCGTGGTCGCGCAACCTGTTTCTCGCTGACCAGTACCAGTTTTTCAGGAACCGAGATCTCGTCTGCGGGTTCAATATGAACTTTGCGTAATAGGCGCCACAACCATAGTAGTAAGCGTTCATTAGCTTCTTGTAGCCTTCGCCGCGCTTTCGACCATGATGATGCCACACAAGAGGTCCCGGATGGTAAATGCCGGTCGCGCCTGCCTGAGAAGCGCGTGCCTGAAAATCCGTTTCTTCACAGGAACGAAAGGTTGAGCCTGCTCCGAAATCTGGGTCAAAACCGCCAACCTCCGTCACCAGCGACCGGCGAGCCGCCATGTTAGCGCCTTGAAGTTGGCCGGGACGTACAAAACTTTGAGGTGGAATGAGTCCGACCTCGGTTTCCGGTCGGATCGTTTGCGGAACATCTGTTTCGTCATAAAGAAGGACGCGCCCGCCCATGAAGCCGATTTTGGCATCGCGAAATACCTCGAGGATTCTTATCAGAAAATCCGAGCTGACATAGCAATCGTCATCCGTAAAGGCGATAATTTCTCCGCTTGCCTTCGCCACACCTGCATTCCTAGCCCGACCAAGTCCCGGTTTTGGTTCAAAGACCAGCCTTACTCCGAACGGAATGTTTTCGACAAAGGTTTTCAGGAGGTCCCCGGTCCGATCCGTGGAAGCATTATCGACAATGATCAGTTCCCAGTCGCCGGGGGATTCGAGCCGCTTGACATACTCCAGGCAAGTGCGCAGAGACGAACATCGGTTGCGCGTGCATACGATGAGCGAAATCAACACTCGTTTCCTCGCGGGAACAAAGAGAGGAAGAGTTGATTATCCCAGTCCGGTTGACCAAAAGATGCCCTCACTTCAACCGCCAGTCCTGATCGTGAACGAAGAACCCGAGAGACGGTACCTTCCCCGTTCCATAGTAATCGGAGCCTAAAACCTTCAATCGATAAGCATCTTCCACGTAATCCACGCACTTGTCGTCCAGAACCAGCGCTGCCTCGATACGGTATTCCCCCGGGGTGAAGGGAAGCTCCGGTATTTCGCATTCAAACTCTTGGACCCCAGACCGAGGACCCCAATCCCGTTTCGGCTCATAGCTGCTCCTTGCCGCGAAGATGACCTGTCCATACAAATCTAGGAAATTTACTCGCACGTCGAAATTCGTCTTGGGTTCTGGAAGCTCGAATTCGACAAGGACTCGGATGGGATCGCCGGTGGCCAGTTCGCCTTCGAGGGGTTCTCCGCCACCCGCATAGACCTCGAGCTTTCGCAACCAGGGTTGATACTGCGGCAGTCTTCCGCGTGCGTTCCATAGATCCACGATGTGCGTTTCATTCTTGTGTTCGTTTTGCGACATCGCGCCAACGTAATATTCCACAGCGCTCTTGGAGTCCCCCTGGAATGTTAGTCGCCCTTGCTCCAGAACGATTCCCTTTTGGCAGAGATTGAGTACCGCAGCAATATTGTGGGAGACGAACAGAATGGTCCGGCCACTCTGGCCAAACTGTCCCATCTTTCCCAAGCATTTCTTCTGGAAAGCGATATCGCCCACCGCGAGAACTTCGTCGACGATCAGGACTTCCGGATCTAAGTGGGCTGCCACGGCGAAACCTAACCGGACATACATACCACTCGAGTAATGTTTAACCGGTGTATCCAGAAATTTTTCGAGTTCGGCAAACGCAACGATTTCGTCAAATTTGGACTTCATTTCGGCTTTGGTCATGCCCAGCATGGCCCCGTTCAGAAACACGTTTTCTCGGCCAGTGAGGTCGGGATGGAAGCCTGTCCCAACTTCGAGCAGACTCGCCACTCTTCCTCGCAGTCGGACGTAGCCTTCCGTTGGGTCCGTGATTCGTGAGAGGATTTTCAACAGCGTGCTCTTACCGGCGCCGTTGGCCCCGATAATGCCGACGACGTCCCCCTGTTCGACGCGAAAGTTAATGTCGTGCAGAGCCCACATCCATTCAGGACCAGACGAACTATCGCCGTCGCTCCAACCCCGTCGAAGTACCTGCCAGGAGGCGCGCAGACTGTGAACCAGAGCCTCACGCAGGGTGTCCTCCGGGCTCCTTGCGGCACCTAGCTTGAATTTTTTCGATAAGTGGACAGCCTCGATGATCGGAGTCATTCAAATAACATCCGCGAAGCGGCGCTCCATGCGCCGAAAGATGAACAATCCCGCTACGAAGAGCACAACGCTCATGGTGAAAGAAGTGCCAACCAAAGCCCAGTCAACCGCCCCACCAAATATTGAATGCCGGAAGCCCACAATCATTCCCGACATCGGGTTGAGTCCCAAGAGTATTCGGAAACGGGCGGGGATATACGAAAGGGGGTAAATGACGGGGCTGACGAACAACCCCATCTGGACAAAAAAGGGCACCGCATATTTCACGTCTCGAAAGCTGACATTGAGAGCCGAGAGGATCAAACCCAATCCACTCGAAGCCAGCAAGGTGCCCAGAATGTAGAAGGGCATCCAGACGCAACCGGTTGAGAGCGGCCATCGAAAGTGGATCATCAGCCCAAACACGAGAAGCAAACCAATGAACAGGTCGACCACCAGAGCCGCTATGCAAGCGAGTGGAATGAAGACGCGCGGAAAGTATATCTTGGAGACGAGCGCTTGATTGCCCACTAGACTGTTGCTCGAGATCGACACAGAATTTGCGAAAAAGGTCCAAAGAACCAGGCCCGAATAGGTAAAGAGCGAATACGGCGGACCGTCAGTTCGAATGCCTGCGAGACGGCCGAAAACGACAGTGAAGATCAACATAGCCAGCAAAGGCTGGAATAGAGCCCACAGACCGCCCAGGACCGTCTGTTTGTAGCGGATCTTGATGTCGCGCCACACTAGAAACGTGAACAGTTCACGCCCTCGCCAAATTTCCTGGAAATCGACGGGTTGCCATCCCGTGTGCGGCTTCAACATCAGCTCAGGGACCGAGGTCATGCCGACATTATCCGTCGTCATTGAGCCAGATACAAGAATTCACCAGCGCGGACCGTGCGGAAGAAAAGGTCAAACTGTGCATCAATGTCCTTGCGGTATTCGACCATTTTGCGTTGCATGTCTGGCCGTACGGTTTCGCAATTGGCTTTCAACCGTTTGAAGCGCTCCCAGGGCAATGACAAGTCAAATTCCCGAATATTCAGAACATATTCTCTCAAATCCATCTCCGCCATCACGGTCTATCTTGCTCGCAAGGGACACGGCGAGAATTTCAGTGATTACCGTGCGTATCAAAGGACGCTCGCGACACACGCTCGCGCCACAGCAGCATGTCCATCTCCGCTTTCTCGATGACCTCGCGCGGGAGCGTCGCCGCGATGTCGCGCCGCTCGCCCGGGTCTCGATCGAGAGCGTAGCTTTCAGTCGGAGTCCTGCCGAAATTATAGACGAACTTCAGCCCGCCTCTGCGCATCGCCATGAACTCGGAATCCAGGGCGCCTGAAAAATACAGCGGCCGATCTGCCGGCACCGGCTTCAGAAGGGAAGTTCCGGGGAGAGTCGCGTCCTCCGCCGTAAGTCCTAGGAGGTCGAGGACTGTAGGCATAATGTCAACCTGCTGCCTCAACCCGGAGATCGAAGTGGCTGGTGGTATCACGCCATCAGCATACAGAATAGCCGGAATCTTCAAAGTTTCGTCGTACACGACCATCGTATGCAAACGCGGGCCGTGCTCACCGAAAGATTCGCCATGGTCGCCCAGAATGATGACAATCGATGAGCGCAGCACTCCCATCTTCTCCAATCCAGCGATGAAATCTTTGATCACCGAGTCGATATAGCCCAGGCAGTTCAGGTAGCTGCTGTAGGCCGCGTCGATGTTGCCGAAGGATTTCGTCGGCCAATTCGATGGGTACTTGTAGTCGAAATGACCGACATTCGTCATCATGACAAGCAGAAACGGTCTCTGCTTATCGCGCTGATGCTTCACCCAATCCAGCGAGGGCTCAAGCATCATCCGATCTTCGAAGCCCCAAAACGTCGGATGTTCGAAGCCTCGATTGGGAAGCGTATCTCCGTCATACACTGATTCGAACTGCATGTTTCTGATCAAAGGAGCGTCATAAAAAAAAGTCAGATGCGCCGTTGTGAAGAAGGCAGACGCATACCCACGTCTCGCGAGCAGCGCCGGCAAGGCCTTCATGCGCGGTTGCCCCCCTTGGACCCAGTCCACCATCTCGTTGTCAGTCGTTGGCCATATCCCATGTAGAACAGCTACCCATGCCGCGGACGTCCTCGGGATAATCGAGTACATCTCCGGCACGACCGCGCCGCGTTTGGCGAAATCAGCTAGAAACGGTGTAGTTCCCAGGGCTGGCTCGTAGATGGAAGTGGAGCTCGCCCGCGCGGATTCGAGCATAATGATAATGACGTTTCTGGGAGCGGCGGTTGCATCCGCTCGGGCCTGCAGTACGGCTTTCGACGTGTCGAATAGCAGGGGCAGCTGGCGGGCTCGCTTCATGGCTTCAAGCTGCCCGGCCTTGCGCCAGGGGACCATATCCTTCAGGCCGAGATACGTGTTGTCAACGAGGCGATCAAATCGGCGATCGCGCATCACGGGATGGATGAATCCGGTCACCAGCAGTAATGCCAAGACCACGGGGAACAGCGTTGTCAGCCGCCGCGCAGATCCTCGTTCGGCGCGTGCGAACCATCTGTGCACCAGTAGTGCCACTGCCAAGCCCACTACCAGTGGCGCGACCAAGGCAGAAATCGATATAACATCAATCTGCGATTGCAGCATGGGCCAGAGGCCCGCAGCGTTGGTCACAAAGAAACGGAGCAACTGGCCGGTCCCAGTTACACCTGTCTTGCTGTAATGCGCCAGCTCAAGCCCAGACACAAGCAGCAACAAGCCTATAATTGTCCCTAGCAGGATGCGGAGTGCGCGGTGGTACGTGGGGGATACAAGTGTCACCACGGCGTACACAAAGATCGCAAAACTGGCGAGGAACAGGACGTCCAAGCGAATCGCGCTAAAAATAATTCGAATGGCGCCGACAACAAGCGGAGGAATTAGGCGCAATTCTACTTCAGCTTTCTCAAGCAAGTAAGAACGAACCGGCCGCGCTGTCAAGAGTGCTTGGACCAGCTTGTACAGGAGAAAGGCCACGAATGGCAAGGTAGCGACGAGCCATTTCCAGCGTGGACACAGCACCTTGCCGACCAGGAAGCCCCCGGCGATGACTGCCGCAATACGAACCAGCGACGACGAGTAGGTGACGCTTAGCGCAGTTCGTAGTGGGTGAGGCCCAACATCGCCGATGGATGCGAACATTAATTTGCCAAGCTTGATCCCGATGACAACGATCACCAGAGCCAGCGTGCTCTGAACAATCAAACAGTTCTTTTCAGGCGATTGTCCGAGCCGCGTGTTTATCGCCACGAAAAAGCTCCGTAAGCTGGACAACGAGCGGTGGAACGAGAGCCGAGATAGCTCCTCTTGTTTCTCACCCATAGGGTGTGGGCCTCCGCACAGCTTGCATGGCGTTGGGAAGCGCACAAATAGAGAGGTTCGAAGCACTCCCCCAGTTATGACCAAGTATTTGAGATGGGAATTCAGGTGCAGATGACGTCCGCGAAGCGCCGCTCCACGCTCCGAAAGATAAACAATTCTGAAAAAAATAAAAAAAGGCTGGTCGCGAGAGAGAGCGCAACCGTAGCCCAATCGCTCGGGCCGAGGCACCGAATGCCGGAATCCGATCATCCCCGAGATGGGATCGAATCCCAGTCCCAGAAGGGGGCCAATTATTAGGTAGGGCACGAGGGCGCCGATGCTTGCCCAGCGGCATGAATACAGGGGGAAAGTAGATCTTGGATACAAGGTCCTGATTACCTGCCAGATTGTTGCTCGACATGGAGACCGAGTTTGCGAAAAAGGTGCAGTGAACTAGTCTTGAAAGGGTGAACAGCGCGCACGGCCCGTCATCCGTTTGGATGCCGGCCAAGCGTTTTAAAAAAAGTGCAAACACCATCATGGCCGTAAGGGGTTGAAACACGACCGATAATCCGCCCAGGATTGTCTGTTTGTAGCGAATCCCGAGATCGCGCCAAACCAGAAACCCAAACAATTCTCGAGCTGATAGATTCCTCGAGGCTGGCATCCAGTATGGGGTCTTAAGATCAAATTCACGGAAGATTTCATTGGTGCGTTCAGACTACAAGATAGATGAGACGCTCGCCACAAGTTTTTGATTCTCTTAAGGTTAGCCGTGACTTATCCTCACGACCGGTCGAGACCTCGGAGTGAAAGAAAGCTACAGATTCAGAGTCCTGACTGAAACACAAGGTCGAATTGTGTCTCAATGGCCAGTCTGTATCTGGCAACGGCGTGTTGCATTGTCCGCCCGACGATTTCATGATTGGCTTCTAAACTCCGGAACCGGTTGATCAACAGAGGCAATTCGATCCTTCGTATGTTCAAGAGATAGTCCGTCAGTTCCATGTCTTCCATCAACTTGTCGACCTTGCTCGCAGACGAAATGGCCAGCACGGGCGTGCTCACAAGTGAAGCAAGGATGACTCCATGAAGTCGAGAAGTCACCACTGTGTCTAGATTTGAAAGCAAAGCCAAACACTCGTCCACGGTGTCCAATTTTGCATCGCTGAGTCGTGCGTGCAAATTAAGGGGGGCTTGTTCGAGAACCAATGCCTTCAGCTCTCCAATGGCCATTCTGTCCATGCGGATTTGCGTTGCAAAAAGCACGACCTTGTATCCGTCCTCTAACAACCAGGACACGAAGGACGAGAGCTTCTTCAAATAGTCTTGGTAGGTGGAGAGATCTTTGATTGGCCAGAAACGGGGATCGCAGTAGGCCATTGGGCTGACGCCCACCGCTCTTAGGTTCCGATCGGTCGCGGTCCCTGTGCCTCCCACGCGCTCTAGTGTGAAGGCCAAATCGGGAAACACGTGCAGCTCCCCGGTGACACCAATTGCTTCTACTTTTTGCTTGGATTCCGCGTCACGAAACGAGCGGTAGGCCGCAAGAGAGAGTGTGGCTCTACAGAAGAATTTGGCCAGTCGCGTATTGACTTCTTCCACACCGACGCTTAGACATACCAACGGGGTGCCGGCAATCCGCGCGAGCACGGCCCACCGAAAATATGAATAAAGATCTCCCCATTTGCCTCCCCAGACCTCGTCGAACACGCCGCCGAGTCCAACAACAAGCAGCCGAAATTCCTTCGCAAATAGAAGCGCTTCATAGCAGAACGCCAATTCCTCCCGGATTTCCTTTACTTTGGACCAAACAGTCCTCGCCCTGCGCGCTGCGCCCGAGAGTGGAGGCGCCCTCTTAAGCCATTCGCTAATCGCACGAGGTTCCTCCCGAGACTCATCCATCTTTACTCGATTCGGACCGACAGATCGAGACTTCCGAGTCCACGGAACATGACGGTTTAGGGGAAATGGAAAAATCTGACGCGCTTTGGCCGGTTCGCTAAGATCAATGCAGCAACCATAAAACTCGGCGTCGGGGAATCGCTTCTTCAAATGTTCAACAAGCGTTTGTTGCAACGCTGCATTACCCAGGTTTCCAAAACTGAAAGGTCCCAGCAGGCCTATCTTGTTCCTACGAGAATCCGGCTTCAAGAATGACTCCTTTGAGCGTGCACGTTGTATTCTACGCCACCCGGTGGCGTATGATTCCGCACGACAAGTCATCGAGTGCTTGGCTCTTCCTAGGAAGTAGTTCACGACGGCGTAATAAGCAGGTAAGATGTCCTAAGATCGACTTGTCCCGACCTCTAAGTGGACTACCGCGCGTGTCTTGTTATCTTGTTCCCGCCCGTCGGCGTTGCCTGGAGACAGTCGAGCATCGGAGGCAAATTGAATCGCAGATACTACGTCGGCATTTTTCTTGTATCGGCCGCAACTCTTTTGCTCGAGCTTGCCCTTACACGCGCGCTGGCGGTCGCAATGTGGTACCACTTCAGCTTCCTGGTCATCTCGACCGCGCTGCTGGGATTCGGCGTTTCCGGCGTAGCCCTCTCGTTGTGGACAAGTTTGCGGGAACACGCGCGCTTGGACCAATCCCTTTCGGTTCTCTGCCTTGGGTTCGGAGGAACGACGATTCTGAGCTATTGGCTGATGCAGCGCATTCCGTTCGATCCGTTCGGCCTGATCTTTCATTGGTCGCAGTTTCTTTTTATGCCGCTGTACTATCTGAATCTCGTCGTGCCCTTCTTTTTTTCTGGGCTCGTCATCGCCCTGCTCTTTTCACATGGTTCTAGAGAAGTGAATCGTTTGTATGCCGCAGACCTACTGGGAGCCGGAATCGGCTGCGGTGCTATCGCCTTGGTGATGCCCGTGTTCGGAGGCTCAGGTTCGGTTTTGGTGGCTGCGTTGTTGGGTTTCTTGGCCGCTGCGACGTTTGGTTGGTCGCGAGCGCGCCGATTCGCCGTGGCCGGTGGGATACTAGCCGTTTCTTTACTTCCGATTGCATTTCTGGGCGACCACCTAATCCCCATTTCCGTCATTGCGGCAAAGCGGCATCCCCTGCAGCCGGCGAACGCCAAGCCGATTTACTCCGCGTGGAGTGCTCTCTCCAAGGTCGATGTCTTCAAACTCGACCCCGCACCCGATTTGGGACGCCCCGCTGCTGGTTTCAGCATCATCGTAGACGGCGGTTTCGCGGGAACGGAAATCCCTGATTTGAGTGGCGGTGCATCGAACTATCTCGCGCATACTGAAGATTTCCGCAATGCAGGCCTGGCATATGTGGGCAGACTACACCCAAAGGTTCTCATCATCGGGTCCGGTGCCGGTCGCGAGGTTTTGGAGGCTTTGACGTTCGGGGCTTCTTCCATCACAGCTGTCGAGATCAATCCTGTGATCAACAAAATCGTGAGTCAGTCTTTAAGGCCCTACTGGGGAGGGCTTTTCGAGCAGCCGAACGTTCACCTGGTTACCGAGGACGGCCGCAGTTTTGTGCGCCGGTCGCACGACACCTACGACGCCATCATTTCCGTGCAGACAATGACTGATTCCGCTCTCTTGTCGGGCGCCTTGAGCCTTTCTGAGACATACATACTGACGCGCGAAGCGTTCGCCGATTACTATGACCACCTGAGTCTTGACGGCGTCCTGATGATGACCCGGCCAAACTATCAAATCCCCAAACTGATCGCGACGGCCCACGAGGTGTTCGATGAGCGAGGCTTGGGGAGTGTTGCCGACCACCTTTTTGCCTTTCGCGGCCCCGTGCTCCCGTACGGACACACGCGATTCCTCACTTGTTTTATGATGAAAAAGTCAGCGTGGACTCCCCAGGAGACTGCCGCGATGGAAAAGCGATTGGGAATCGGTGAGCCACAGCCCGCCGGCAGCGAAGTCCCGGAAGTCTTTTTCTCGCCATTCCAACCGGCCCCGCAAAATACATTCTTCAGTAGGCGGCTCCATGAACTCGCGGAAACGCAGGATCTTCAAGCAATGTATCGCGGCACGAGCGAGGCCTTGAGCCCGGCCACTGATGATCAGCCGTTTTTCAATCAGCGCTTACGCTGGCGTTCCTTGCGCCCGGATGCGTTCCGCGAAGTACTTTTCCCTGCGAACGGTAGAGGCTCCGGTGGTTACCGGCCCGTAGCTGAAGTGTCCCTCATCGCCCTCTTCGCTCAGTCCATCGCGATTGCCGCAATTTTCATTCTGCTACCGCTGATCCGGTTCTCGCGCACAGGCCTTCGAGCCCCGAGCCGGTGGTCTTTTCTCATCTACTTTGCTTGCCTGGGTTTGGGCTTCATCCTGATAGAAATGGTCCTTCTGCAGCGCTTCACTCTCTTTCTCGGCCAGCCTATATATACGCTTGCGGTTGTCTTGGCGGGGCTGTTGATTTCCACGGGAGCAGGCTCTTACGCGACGAGCGGCTCGCAGGACGCTTTGAAGCGGTCTCTCATTCCCATCACAGTTGTGATTCTGGGAGCTCTCGGCGTGACGGCGCTGGTAACGCCGTACGTGTTTTCGGCAGCGCTTGGCCTTGCTCTGCCATGGCGCGTTCTGGTTTCCCTTTTGCTGATAGTGCCATTGGGATTCGTCCTCGGAATGCCTTTTCCGAGAGGATTGCGAATCGTCGCGCAGGAAGCGCCGGAGCTGGTACCTTGGGCGTGGGGTGTTAATGGGTTCTTTACTGTGATTGGCTCCATAGTTGCGGTAATTCTCGGAATGGCTTTCGGCTTCCGGTTTGTACTGGGCGTCGCAGCGGGTTGCTATCTTTTGGCGTTGGGAGCGATCATTCTGCCGGAGGCCGTAGCGCTGCTGGGCCAAAGACGGGCGGTCGGGGGTGTGACGCTCGAGAAAAGTACGTCGGGCGTCGGAACTGCGACAGATTAGCGTCGCTGAGTTCGGGCAACTCGTGCTCTAGCTCATGGTGGAGTCACCGTCAAGTATGCGGCGCTTGTGCGCGGCATCTGGATCAAATAAACACCGCTCCGTGGAGCTACGCTCTCGTAAGCGCTTGTTCCCTGCGCGGCGCCATCCGGGCTGCCGTCGAAAGTTTGCCCGCCGAAGGTAACTCCCGTTTTCGATTGATATAGAGGCGCAGTCAGCCGTACGAGTGTTCCCGTTCCGTACCCGCCTAGATTGATCGCTACTGTGCCGCTCGCGTTCCGATCCTTGTTAATCAACGACACGCGCACAGTCTTGTCGCCCCCGATCGTAGCCCAGGCCTTCAGGTTCGCGGAGGTTCTCAGCCTTACTGGAAGGAGTTTTGAGCCCGCTGGCGCGGCCTGTTGGAAGAACAGCAGCCCGTAATACTCGGGTCGGACTACATTGATGGAATAGATGTAGGGTTTGGCCGCATTATTTACGTTGAAGAGAAAGGCGCCGTAAACGTCGTCGGTATCCATGTGGAAGTTCACGCCGTCGAGACCTGCGCAGGCCAGTTCGAACGTCGCATCGATCGCCCACAGCGCGGACGCGAAGGTGTCCGTAACGCCCGCTTGGCCATTGCACGCAATCGAGTTCATCTCAGCGATCCGTATCTTCAGACCGACAGCGTGCGCCTGAGAAACGATCGGAGCAATCGCTCTCGCCCCGCTTGTGGCGCTCGAGTCACTCAGAAGGTAGTCCGGCGGAATTGCTCTTCCAGAGCAAGCCGATCCCGCGTACCAATGCTGGCTCACCACACTTAAGGCCGACGAGTTCGTGTGGAGAAAAGATCCCAGCTCTGAACCCCACACCCAGGGCTGCACGCCGCCGAATGAGGGTCCGATGAATTTCATCTCGGGCGCAACGCCGGGGGCGTTGATGGCTCTTTGCCATTCCTGCCACTGAGCCAGGAACTCGCCGTAGGTGTAGCCCGGGGGGCGGCCTTTCTCGAATTGATAATCGTCCGGCTCATTCCCGATCTCAATCGCCAGCAACGAATCCGCCGGCAAATGTTGAAGGAAAAACTTAACCTGGTCGATGGCGATCTTGACTTGGCTGTTTTTGAGATTTACTCCGATATAGAACTTTGCTCCGATGTCTTTGTGGAGCTGAACGAGCGGAGCCGTCTGAGCGGTGGTCGGCGGATCCGGCAAATAGGCAAGATCGTCGGCGTCAGCGCCGACGCGAAAAATGGGAGGGTGGGCACCGTAGGCGAGGAGATTGTTGATGAGTTTTCGGTAGATCGGATTCGTCCCGGTGGCGGGGTCGCCCATCATCTTCTCGGCATCGCCCCAATCATGTGAAATCCCGAGAAACGTCGCAGGGACTTGAAATCCGGGCCGCGTTGCGTCAACGCTGACGGACGCTATGTTCCCGGTGAAGAACGAACGGAGGTTAGAGCATGCGTCACACAGTGCGAGAACGGCTGTTGCCACGGCTGCCGCGGCGAGCAAACCCTTCAGGTTAAAGGTCGGGGGTTGACGTTGTGCGGCTGCACTCGACCCAATTGGCGACAGTTCGAATTTCTGCTGATTGAACAAGAGGCAGGTCCTTTGCATCAGCTTACCTGTGTTTCTTATGCGTGACCGTATGCCGGGGAAGTTTTGATATTTTCATCGGGTAGCTACTACGTTCTATCTGAACATATGCAGTACAAGTTATGTTACATAGGGCGCATGTATTCCGTCCGGCCCCCTGACTGTGAGACCGGCCGTTCTTCTGAGACGAACGCTGCTGGCCAGAGCCAAAAGTTACCTCTTTCTCCCCAGTCAGCACGAGGTGGCTCATGAGCTGGAAACGAGAAGAACGACAACATGTCAACAAAGTCTTCAGACATTTTGAGTACGAGCTAGCCCGATGACCAACCACTCTATATCATCGCTCGCGTCGAATAGCACCTAGCCCGTGGTAATACCCCGGTAGCGCATCACACAATTCTTCAAACAGCGCCGCTTCTGTCTGATCGGAGGCTTTTCATGCCGGTCAGGCCCGGACGATCTGAGTATTTTGTCTACAAAGCCCCACAGACCAAAGGTGCGTCGTGGGTGTTAGGACTCAATTTTTCACGAAACCCGTCACTGGCATTGAAGCCTCAGCTGAGTGATGCTGAGAATCTAAGTCATAGAGGTAAACGGACGCACCCGGAGCACGCGACGATTCTAATCTTGTTCCCACCGTGTCAAGGTAGTCCAGGAATAGCCGCTCTTCATCAACTCCCGCGCCACGATAGATGTGTGAAAACAAGATCCACGCCCGCTTCTTGCCGCGAAGCTGATCCAAGTCCTTTCGATAGGAAGCCCAATTCTGCCTCGATTCGACTCCCGTGATTTCATCCATCGGCGCTATTAGGTGCCGTGCGCTGTAATACTGGAATGGGCGAAGAGCCGCGTAGTAGAGGTAGAGGACATCTCCATCCTGGCGATGGTTCTCAACATATCTTATTACTGGCTTAATCTCTTCTTTAGTCCGTGGCTTGATAAGGCCGGAGCCTGCATCGAGAAGCGGATGCAGGAACAGGAAGCCAATCAGTAGAAAGCTAAAGTAGGGGAGAGTTTCGCTCGTTTGGGTACGTATCCTCTCCAAACCGGCCGCTATCAACAAAATGAGTGAAGGAACTAGAAATAACAGCAGGCGCCCGCGAAAGGGGTAACGATGCAACGTAGACGCTGCCAAGGTGGCCACAAGTGGCGTCAACAAGAGCACGAATCTCGCGAAGTGTTTCGAATAAAACTCGACTAGTCCCACCAAGGCTGCGACCGCCGCAATCCCCACGAGGGTGAGACCGACGGGATCCGAAAAGATACCAAGAGACGAGTCAATGAACCAACGGACATCCGCCCCGGACAGCGGTGGAAAGGGGGCAAAGGCACCTTGCCAATAGTCCAGCAGTACGGCGTCGTGCGTCAGCCCCCGAAGCGACACAAGGAACGAAAGTAGGAAGCTGGCCGGCCACAAGACTCCGGGGATCGAGAGCAAGACCAGTCCGTGCCGGTCATGCCTGAGTATTGAATCCAGGAGCCAGCTCACTCCCACAGCTGCCAAAATAAAGGCCGCTGGTTGCGAAAACCAAAGCACAATCGCCCCAATGATGGAGACAATGACAACACGAACGACCGTGGAGTCGCGCTCGAGGAGATGGCCTGCCAGCCAGAAAAGGAGTATGGCGACCGCAACGTCGCTTGAATACTGCTTAGCTTCCGTAGAGTAGTAAATCAGCGGGTCGGAAACGGCGAACAGACCGACCGCAACCACAGATGCGGCCGGAGCGAGGAAGCGCCGCGAGACGATTACGAAGAGGATCATCGAAAGGATGCCGGAAAGAAAAGGGACCAAGCGAAGCACTGATTCACTGGTGCCGAAGCCGAGTACAGCGGCCTTTTGGAGTGCTAGGAAGCCAAGCGGAGCGCCTTGATGATAGTCGAGCGGCTTTAAGAGTTCGCTCGGAGACCGCCCCATGATATTCAGAACGACGAGAGCTTCGTCCAGCCAAAGTGACCGATCGAAGAGATACTGTCTAAGACGAAAGAGAATTCCGAGAGTGGCGAAGCCCCAAACGACCACCTCCCAGGGAGGCGCTTGTGCCCATTTCATCGCGTCAGGTCTTCTCATCGAGTTCGTTCTTCGCAGTATGCTACAGTCCATGTCGCAATACGTCAAAGGTGTCGTTCAGACGTTTAACGAGTCACGCACGCCGCCTTTTCCTTGCGCTGGTTGTTCGGGGTGTTGGATGACCAAGCAAATGGCGGTGATCAAATACGAAAGGCGCTGACTATGTAAGGCCGGCAGAGAACGTTCTTCACGGCCAGGGATTCTGTGGCTTGATGGACCGTGAGGAGCTGCTAGATCCGCCGGGCGATGCGATTCTTATTGCTGGCGTGACATTTCTCGTTCGCAACTCTGCAGCGCCTGGATCGAGCGGTCCAGGCGCTGTTCCACTTTTGTTACGGAGCTACAGTAAGCAGCGCGGCGCTTGTGGGTGCGATCGTGAAAGTATACACGCCCGAGGTGGGCGTCACCGTCGGCGTCGAGAGAGTTCCCTGGATTGTTCCGTCGGTAGACCCGTCGAAAGTCTGGCCGCCATAGCTCACGCCCGTCGTCGCCGTCACGCTCGCAGCCGAAAGGGTTTTGAGTGAGGCGCTTCCGTAGCCCGCGAGCGTGATGTTGACCGTGCCGCTGTGCGTCTCGTCCTTGTTCAGAACAACGACACGTACGATTCCAGCTGTATCAATCGTCGCCCAGATGGAAACGTTGGCCGATGTCGTGGTCGATACGGGCAACAACTTCGCGCCATTTTGCGTTGCCTCTTGGAACATGTAGAAGCCGTAATAATTTGGGCGCAGGATGCAGCCGGTCGTCATGGAGCCGAAGAGCAGGTTGCCGCTGCCGAAGAGGAACGCCAGCAAGGAACAGAAATGCGAGGTGTTAAAAGCAATCTTCTCCGCCATGACGATCGCCAGCGGGGGTAACACGGCCCAGAGAAGTGCCGCG
>Ga0209006_10001774_pt1 | contig 19565 bp, 19 predicted proteins | sample JacPin_JW_Ref_O2_FD_188567 | JGI IMG/M metagenome (GOLD analysis project Ga0209006, IMG submission 188567) | Forest soil microbial communities from Algoma, Ontario, Canada - Jack Pine, Ontario site 1_JW_Ref_O2 (SPAdes) (version 2) | ecosystem: Environmental > Terrestrial > Soil > Boreal...
AGGTGACCTTCTTCCAGTCAGCACCCTGCTGGGTCATCCATTTCCCGGAACAGCACATGCAAGAAGCCGTTGAGCCCTGGTGTCGCAACTTTCTTCCCCTCGAAATCCTTCGCGGTCTTGATGCCCGACCCCTCACGGGCAAGAACCCCAACTTCGGTCGAGCCCCGGACGGTGACGGCACCGCCCGAAAGAACGACCAGATCAAGCCCGGCCTCAATGGCCTGCAGCGTCACAGGCGCCGTCGGCGTTGCGACCTGAAGGCTGTCCGAGACAAGGGCTGCGGGCGTGGTGGATGAGTTCGGGACCAGGATTAACTCGACATCCAGATCGTGCTTGGCAAAGATTCCTTCATCCGCAGCAACAAATGCGTTCGAGAATCCAGCTGCCGCGGAATATCCGAGCTTTATTTTCGTTGCCGCGACCGACGACCCGCAGGTGATTCCAGCGGCGAGAACGAACGTGCCGATCCACCTCACCGCACAATATGGAGTCATGTCGTTTCCTCGCTGGTTCTGAATTGAGATTGTCCCGAACGTCTAATTCGCTCCTGGTGCAACGATCTTGTTGCGCAGCACGCCGAGCCCGGTCACTTCCAATTCCATCACGTCGCCGGGCTCCAGGAACCCGCCGATCTCCAGCGCGCAGCCGCTTCCTACCGTTCCAGAACCGAAGAACTCCCCGGCGCGGATGGTTTCGTCGCGCGAAACGTGCGCCAGAATATCCTCGAACTTGTGGTGCATTTCGCCGCTGTTGCCGCGTGAGCGTTGCTTGCCGTTCACCCGAACGGTCATCGTAAGATTGTAGGGATCTGGAATCTCGTCAGCGGTCACGAGCCAGGGCCCGATCACGTTGCCGGTGTCGAAGTCCTTGCCTTTGGCTGGCCCGAGCATGCCCGCCATTTCCGCGCCCTGGGCGTCGCGCGCGCTGATGTCGTTGAAGATCGAATAGCCGAAGATGTGGTCGCGTGCCGCCTCTGGCTTGATGTTCTTGCCGCCCTTCCCGGTGAAAATGCAAAACTCCATTTCGTAATCCAGAAGTTTGCTGTAGCTCGGCCACTGCACGTCCGCTTCCGGGCCGACGACGCTGAATCGATTGCCCTTGTAATAGATCGGCTGTTTGTACCAGATCGCCGGGAGCGTCATCGTTTCCGGATCGACGGTGGTGCCGGGATTTTCGCGCATCCGCATCGATGCGCTCGCCTGCTTCAGATGCTTTTCGAAGCACAGGCAATCGCGCATCTGGCGCGGCTCCGGCACCGGAGCGAGGAGCCTCTGTCCCGCCGCCGGCACGACGACCGCTTTGGCGCTTTCCCGGAGCGCCCGCGCCTGGTCGAGCGCCTTCGGGCCGCCATCGATGAGACCGAGCATATCGCGAAAATGCGGGGCAGGATCGGTCTTGGTAAAATCGACGATCAGCGTCTCATCGTTGCCAAGCGCGCCGATATGCTGTTCGTTTGCGGACGTCAGGAAGGTCACGAGTTTCATGGAGGTATGCCTCAGCTTGCCTTGAACACGCCATGCTGGCGCCCGCAATTGCAAAGTCCGGCGTTGTGAAATTGCGACATGTTGGTCCACAGCGCGAGTGGCGTGATCTCCTCCTTCATGCCGTACTCCTTGTAGAGGGACGCCACGTTGATCACGATGCGCTCGGAATCGATCCAGTCCATGAAGGGATCCATCTTGATTTCGGTCGCTGCCGTGTAGGGATCCATGCCGGCGTTGTAGCGCTTCCGGGCCTCGGTGTTGATGTATTCGAGATAACTCTTGAAGCGCGCGACACCGCTCTTGTCGGTGATCGGGCCATGTCCGGGAACGACAACATCGACGTCCCAGCCAAGGATCAGATCACAGGCCTTGATCCAGTTGCCGACCGGCCCCGCCCAAATCACCGGATGGCCCCCGACAAACAACAGATCACCGGCGAATACGGTCTTGTCCTTTGGCACATAGACCAGCGTATCGCCCTTGGTGTGCGCCGGCCCTGCATAGATCAGTTGCACGTCCTTGTCCCCGACCTTCAGATCGAGGCGCTCGGAGAAGGTCCGCGTCGGCGGCGTGTAGACGACATCGTCCCAATCGAAGTTCTTCGCCATCATATCGTAGAGAAATTCAGCTCCCTCGCCGAGTTGGGCTCGCGCCGCCTTCAGCTCTTTGATACGCTCGGGTTGAAACTCGAACATTTCCTCGGCGGTTTGCTTGGTCGCAATGATCTCGGCACCGGCCACAAGCTGGTTGCCGAACGTGTGATCGCCGTTCGCATGGGTGTTGACGAGCGTCTTTATCTTTCTTGCCGACGGCACCTTGTCGCGCATCTCGTCGAGCATTTCCCGGGTCAATTTGAGGTCGAACAAGGTATCGACCAGCAGATTCTCGCTGCCGTCGACGATCAATCCCGCATTGCTCCAGCCCCAGCCGCCATCGGGCTGCAGATAGGCCAGACAGCCGTTACCGAGATCGTGCAAGCCCTTGGTGTATTGCCATTTCGACATCAGGTTTTTTCCTCTTGCGCACTGATTTGCCCGCCGGCGCCGCGTTCGAAGGCGCCGACCACGTAATCGATGATCTGTTGAACAAGTTGCTGCCGGTCCGAGGCGTCCGCGGCTCCAGCCGACAACCTCTTGAGGCGATTGTCCGGTCCGCAGTCCGACACCACCCACAAGACCGCCGCGAGCGAAAGATTGTATCGCCAGCTCACCTCGCGCATCGAAAGGTGGGGACACGCCTTGCTGAGCATCGCGATCGTGCGAAGCGCGATCTGATCGAGATATTTCTCTCCGATTTCTTGAGCGAGATCCAAGCGAGCCAAGTGACGTTGCTGCAGGATATAGATCAGGAGTTGCCGGCGGTTCTCGTCACCTTCCAAATAGGGCCTGAACAGCGTGCGAAATATTGCGTCGACCGGCACCGGCCCGTCGCCCGCGGCGGCTTCGAGGGCGTCGTAGGCCAGGTTTCTCTCTTCACACGCCTGCCATGCCACCCTTTCGAAGACGTCGTAAGCGAGGCCCAGCTTCGAGCCAAAATGATAGTTGATCGTGCCGAGACTAATTCCAGCGTCTCGCACGATGTCGCGCATCGTCGTTTCATCGATCCCGTGTTTGGCAAACTGCCGGGCAGCCGCCTTCGCGATCGAGTCCCGGGTAACGCTCTCTGGGGCATCAATTATGCGTTTTGAACACATGTTCAGAACATTGCATTGAAGAAATGCGCCGTCAAGGGGTGCTTGCCGAGCCTGGACATTCAGTTCTGTTGGGCGCGTCCGATGGTTGTGGAATGTTACCGCGCCGGATGTCCGCCATTCCCCAAAGGCAACTGCGGATCAAGAAGCGACGGATGTCCGCTAAGTGCTGCCACGAGCAGACTTATGCTATGCAGCAATGCCAAGGATATCAGCGACCCGGGTCCTTCTCGCCGGCGACCCACACGTCGCTTTGTTTGATCCGCTGAATGAGGGTCTGAGGGTCGAATTTTCGCAAGCCTGGCGGAATTTCGAACAACTGCGCGGGTTGCGGCTCGTCCCGAACGTTCTCGGCGGTGATGGTAGAACCGTCCTCCATTTTGATCCGCAGCGGAAATTGGCGCGCGGTATCGATCCAGCCGAATAGTTCGCGGCCCGGAGTCGAGACCATCCGGTATGCAATGGTGCTCCGCCCGCCGATCGTCCCCTCTCCGACGCGCTCGCACCGCCAATCGCTCTGATCCGCGGCGCCAGCCAGTCTCGCCATGATCTGCCACTGCCGGCATGGGTCACCTGGATCAACGGTTATGAATATCCGAGTGAGCCGGCTCGATCGCCGGGCTTCCATGAACGTCCCCTCGGCGGTCCGTACGAAATACGCGGTCGGTCTTGCACCGTTGACCAGAAAGAAACCGTCAGCAAACTCCGGCGTTTCGATTCGCACGTTATCGTTTGAGACGCGCAGCTTGCCCGCGGCAACTGCCGTCTCACCATCACCCCGCGTGATGACGAGATCGGCGGAAAACTGCTGCGCCCGTGCCGGCGCCCGGCCGCACACCAGAAGGCCGAAAACAGCCAGCAAACTCAGCCACGCTCTATTGGGTGGCATAACAATCATCGGACCCTTGGGCATCGTCAATATCCGCTGCAAGAAACGTCATCGTCGGGCCGGCACACAAACAGCAGCGCCGAGCGAGCCATCAGCCCGATCGGCGCCGCCACAACGAGGTCAGATCGCCGCCCCCTGGCGATCGCAGTTGGGATCACTCGGTGTAAGGCTGAGTCACCGCATGATCAAAGTCGAACGCGTCGAACAGGTCGTCGAGTGCCGGGCTGTTGGTCGGCACATACAGATTGTTCTTCGCCATCTTCGGATTGGGAAGGTTGTCGCGGCTGCGGTTGGTGAGCGGCCGGAGAGACCAGTTGCGCTCGATGAACTTCAGCAGCGAAACGTGGTCGCCATAGTTATGGTAGACCTTTCCACCGGTCGAATACGGCGACAGGATCAGCATCGGAATCCGCGGTCCGTCGCCGAAGAAGTCAATCGACTGAACGAAGCCCGAATCCCAGTAACCGCCGGCCTCGTCCCAGGTGATGAACACGGCCGTTTCCGCCTTCAGCTTCGGATTGGCATCGAGGGCGCTGAGGACGTCGAGCGTGTAGGCTTCGAACAGATCGACTTTCGAGCTTTGCGGATGACCGTCGAGCAGGCCATCGGGCTTGCCGAACGACACCGAAGGCAGCGAGTCGTTCTGGATCGCCGTGATCAGGTCAGCGGTGTCCTTGACATGCGCCGTCCGGACAGTCGGGTTGGCCATGATCGAGGTGGCATACTGGAACGGATTGCAGATCTGGCAGTAGGCCACGCCGAGAGCATGCGCCGGATCGGCGATGGCCGCCGCCGTCAGGTTCGGACTGGTCGGATTGGCGGCGACCGCTTCATTCGAAAGCGCCACGGCGTCATTATAGGCACCGCCATAATACGCCCACGAAATCTGCTTCTCGATCAGGGCATCTCCGATGGTCCGCACCGGCGAGGGCGGAATATTGCCCGCTCCCGATAGCGCACCATTCGGCAGATAGCCCGGATTGGTGTTGTTGAGCATGTAGTAGTGGTTGGGCTGGCAGTTCGGTTCGGCCGCATAGGGTAGGTTTTCCAGATAGCTGACGATCGGCTTGACGCCGGGCTGGAACACGTCAGCGCAAGCGCTGAAGTTGCCGTCGACCGTGTACTGGTTGACGGTGTTCGGAGCCGGATTCGGGTTCGCAATCACGCTCGCGGGCGGCGTGGCCGGGTTGCCGTTGCCGTCGCTCCAGAAGGCCGCATCGCCGGTGCCGAGCATGAAGTGGTTGGCGCCGGTACCACCGTGAAACGACTGATGGAAGTTGTCGCTCAGGGTAAAGCGGTCAGCCAACCCCTTCAGAACCGGAGCCTGCTCCTGCTCCGCATTGTAGAACCCCATTGAATTGCCGAGGCTCTTGTTGCTCGCCGAGTAGGTCGCCATCACAAACGGGAACAAATCGGCCTTGCAGCCGGAGGAATTGTCCTTGGTGGCGTTGGCGACGCTGCAGTCCTCTTGCTGCCAGTCCGAGTAGAAGCGATGCGTGGTGTCGCCGGTGTAATCGTCATCGGTGAGGTTCGGGCCTTGAAGCGGAAACGGTCCGGCCAATGTCCCGGCGCCGGGAACGCGGGTGTCGAGATTGCCGGTCGGCAGACCGGTGAAGCCGGTTGTCAGGATGTCAAGGTCAGCCGGATTCATGTCTTTTTCAACGCCGGCTTCGGCAATGGTCTTGAACGGAGCCCCGGTATCGCTCTGCGCCATCGGCGCGCCGTTGGTGTTGGGCTGCGGCATTCCGTTGGTGGCGCTGTAAGGCGCCTTGGCGATGGCTGGAGCGCCGATGTAGTAAGACGGCTGCCCCGCAACCGAGAACTGCTGCGCCTGTGCGAAGTTCGGACCCGGCGTGCCGTCTTCGTTGACGATGCCCTTTGACAACAGGTTGGAGATGGTCTGCCCCGCGCCCTTCGGCTTGTACACACCGAAGGTGTGATCGAGCCCGCGGTTTTCGCCGATCAGGATAATCACATGCTTGATCGGAGTTGCGGTCTTCGTCTTGTCCGACGCATGGTTGCCCTTGTCGTCGCCGTCGTGGTCGTTCTGATTCTGATTGCCGGCGTGGGAATGCGGACGCTTGTCCCAGCTGCTTCGGCCCAAATCCGCGGCGTAGGCGGCCGTTCCGACGGCCAGCGTCGATACGATGCAAAGCGCCGTGGTGGCGCGCCATTTTTTTCTAAGTTCGAAGTTCGTTTTCACCGTCGACTCCTGAAAAGTTAAGTTCACGCCCACCTCTTAATTGCCGAACGTGACGCTGGCGTTGCCGACTCTTGAATCGTGAAAAAATTCCCGCGAACAAAAAAATATCTTCAAAAATTCGCAACGTGATTCCACATCGAACGGGTCACCCGCTCGGCGGGCCGGCTCGTCCGGAAAATACGTCAACGGTGTCGCGGAGAAATCATCAGCGCACGATCAGTGCGCGGCCTGCTTTGTCTGCAGGACTTGCCGCAGCGCTGCGTAGTGAGCATCATGAACCGCCGGATTGAACAGCGACCACCGTTCGGCGCCCGCCAGCAGCGCGGGCACGGCCGCGGTCATCAGATTGCGATAGTTTTTGTACTCGGCCGCTGCGTCTGCGAGGTGGCTTTCGGCGGCGGCCATATCGATGCGGCGGAGCATGAGAACAAGTTCCTTGAGCCCGACACGGGCGAGAACGCGTTCTTGCTGGCCGCCCGACACACTGGTGTTCTTCCGATCCGGGTAGCGCTCGGTGAGCTCGCGCAGCTCGTTGCCGATCGTATCGACCGCAAGCGCAATGATCTCCTTGTCATTTGCCTCAATTGCGGCGCCGAGCACGGCGGTGAAGTCGTTGATCTCCTTGAGCGTGGCGCCGGCACCATCGTGCTCGTAGGGTTGCGTTCCGTCGCCGATCGCGGTGAGGAAGGCGACCAGATCGCGCCGATCCTGCGCCGACAAACCGAGATCGAATACGCGATCGAAATGCGCCACGACCTGGTCGTAGCTGTCGAAACGTCCGTCATGGAAATACGGCGCGTTGAAATCGGCGTTGCGCAGCGTCGGGGTCTTGAAAAGACCGCCCGAACCGACATCGTGCTGCCGGTGATCGACGAAGGCGGCCGACGGCACATGACAGCCGGCACAGCTCAGGCCCGGATCGTGCGGGAACGGCTTCATGAACAGGGTCTCGCCGCGCCGCTCGGCTTCGTTGATCTGCCCGGTCAGCCGGCCGCCGGGACCAAGACTGGGATTTGGCAGAAAGTCGATGTCGTTGATATAGGCGACGATGGCGTCGACAATGTCCGGCGACGGTTCGGAGCCGGCAAACTCGTTGACGATGACGTTGCGGACGAAGTCGCGCAACGACGGCATCCGGCCATCATTGCCATAGGGAGCGAGATAGCGCGCGCCGCGCAGACTGGGGATCCTTACCGGATCCAGCACAAAGTTGTCGGCTTTCGGATTGAAGAGCGGTCCGGTGGTGTCGAAATTGCCGGGACGCGTCGACATTTTCGGCATGAAGAATTTGGCGTTGCCGGCACCATTGACGTGGCAGGTGCCGCAGCTCAGGCCGGCCTGCCGCGCTGCGCCGCCGAGAATGCCGGGCGAACTGAAGGCCAGATTGCCCAGATTGACCATATACGACTTGCCGCCGGCAACTTCGGACCTGAACACTTCGCGCGGCTTGTCGAGCGCATCTTCGTTGAGTTCGGTCTTCGGAGGAAGCGTGGCCTGATCGCCATCGACCGGAAAAGCGGCGACGCGTCCGTCAAATGGCGCGAGCAGAAACCCGAGCACTAGCGCGATGATCCTTGAATACCGGAGCATCATCGCGGCGCGGCCTCCAGTGAGGGCCACAGCAACCCGATGCGATTGGCACCGAACGGTTTCGCCTCGCGCTCCGCCGCGTCATCAAGCGGCGCGGCATTGGTCGCTGGCATCAGCAACGGAACCAAGGCCGCAGTCGGAGCACTGTTCATTGTCTTGATCCCCGCCGCCGCGAACCAGCGACTGCTGCAACATCGCGAAACAGCGCGCAATATCGTTCGGATTGGCATGCTGTTTTGTGACGAAATCACGTTGCGTCGTGATTTTTGCGTCAACAAAAATTTTTCAGATGAAGTTTCTGCGGATACATTCCGCAGAAAATATAATACCATTGAGAAAAAACATGAGCGACGACTCGAACGCGTTCGCTGCACAAAAATAATTTATTCAAACAATTTGCGTATTCCGGTCATAAAACCGAGATTTATTCTATCGACGCTTTTCCGGCGATCCTGCATCAGGCCGTCGCGATTTCTCCAGGCAACGGTCGCATGCCCGCCGATACCTTATTCATTGGATTTTTCGTAACGCTCTCATTGCTCGGCATTGTTCTTGCCTGGATCGACATCCGCGACGGTATCATTCCGGACTGGCTGAACCTGACCGTCGCCGGGTTGGGGCTGGCGAAAGCCGCCATTGTCGGCGGCTTCCTGGCCGGCATCGAAGCCGCGGCTGCGGGGATAGTCAGCGGATTGATTTTCTGGTTGTTGCGAAGGCTGTATTTTGGATTGCGAAAAATCCAGGGCCTTGGCCTGGGCGACGTCAAGTTCCTTGCCGCCGCGGGAATATGGATCGGCCTCGCCGGGCTTCCCACCCTGTTGCTGACCGCCGCGCTGACGGCGCTCACTGCTGCGGCCGTCATGCAATGTGCCGGGCGAGACATGAAACGGGGAACGCCGTTGCCGTTCGGACCGTTTTTGACGATCGGCCTGCTACTGGCGCTGGTCGTTCAACAAATCATCGACAGGGTCTGACGCGAGTTCACCAGAGCGTTTTCCAGCGAAGTGGATACCGGTTTGCGTGAAGAAAACGCGTCAAATGAAGAAATAGAGCCTCCGTTCCGATTCAATCGGAACGGAAAGGGCTCTAGTGGCGCTCCGCTGGTGGAATTCTCTCCACGCTCGCCGGCAGCAGACGAACTTCGCCGCCGGGCTGCGCGGCGCCGGGCGGCGGCAATGTCAGAACGGCAGCCCGTTGATCCTTTTCCATGGTTACTTCCCGGCCGCGGATCGCACGCAGCCTCCAGCCCTGAAAGTCCTCGCCGACTTTGAGCCGGAGCGCACCCTTGGTCGATTGATCGAGAAAAATCCCAAACCCCTGTTCGTTGCTCGCGATGGTGCCGACCAGGGCGAGTTGCGGGACTTCAGGTTCCCTCTTGCGAACCACCGGTGCCTTGACGGTCGGGGACTCGGCTGCGACCGCGGCGGGCGGCGGCCGGCGCGACGGTGAGAAGATCGGCCGATCGCGCGTCGTCGACAATTGTGTCAACGGAATCGCCCACAGCGGATTGGCGCTCAGCGTCCGCTCCGGCGCGGCTACTGTCGGCGGCGCGACGACGCGCACCGCCGTGACTGGAGGCACAACCGGAACTGCCGTCACCCCAGGCAACCCGGTGGCCCGGGCATCGTCCAGACCGGCGTCCAGAACATCGTCCGAACCGGTCGACTTCGCCGCGGCGGCAGCATGGAGGGACAGCAGCAGTAACGCAGCGCCGATGAAGAAGTTGCGCATCATTTGGCTCCCGGCCATTGCCCTGACACTGCCAGCAGAATTCGCAGTCTTCCGCCTCCGGTGCCGGACGAGGCAAGGGCGGTTTGGACCACGAGTTGATCGACGAACAAGAACGGCATCCCGGCTTCGAGATCGTAGAGCAGCTTTTGCAACTCCGGCTGGTCAATCTCGCAACTGGCGATCATGCTGAGAAATCCCGTTCTCGATTGCGTGCCCTGCAGATCAAGTTGGGTCGACAACACATTGCCGCCGAATTTCGTCACCGCAGCAGACACGCGCTGCAGCAGGGTTGCACCAGCGATAGTGACCGTAGCACCTTCCAGAAACGGCGAACCCGACGGCGTCGTCACGTCGCTGGATGGACCGCGAACCGCGGCGGGATTGTGACCCTCAAGCTGCGCCAGCATGGTCGTCAACGACGCCACCTCGTCGCGCTGGCCGGCGACGTCCGTAATCGAGGTCACCACCGCGAACACCAGCACCACCACAAGACCGAGATAGATCGTCGCTGACAGCAGCGGCGACCTGGTGATGGCTTTTCCCGAAGCTGCGAACGTGCTCATGTGCCTGATCCAAAATAGGCCGTGATATGTGCCTCGATGTGGAACCGCTCGCCCGGCTCGTTCTGCGCGTGCGTGGTCGGCGCAAAGAATGTGGCACGCGTGAACTGCGGCGACTGCTCCATCAAGCGGATCAAAGAGGGAGCATCCTGCGTCATGCCGACGACCTGGATCTTGTCGCCCTCGATCCGCAACTCCGTTACGTAGGTGGAGTCGGGCAGAACCCGGGAGACGGCTTCCAGTACCATGACGCTCGACGGCGTCGTCTGTTTGCGCTTCGCCAGCAGGCTCAGGGCCGATCCGCCCGCATTCGGATCGAGCCGCAGCGCGGCCCGGCGCTGCGAAATCCGGTGCTGCAGCTCCTGCTGCTCGGATTGAAGCGAGCTGCCGAGATAGGCTGCGACAAGCAGGGAGGCCGCCGCGGCAAGACCGGCGGAGAGCAGTACGGTGCGCAAAATGCGCGGCACATTCACCGTTCGCCCGATCGCGCTCAGCTGCGACTCATCGAACAATTTGATCCTGGTGGGCGTGCCTTCGCCGCCGGAAGCGGTGGCGAATACGGCGATGGACCGAACATCCAGCGCCTGGACCAACTGGAGCAGCGGCTGAATCTTGAGTTTCGACGTTGCGGCGAAAGTCACCTCGATCCGGTCGTTCGCCGTGTTGATCGGCTGGCTCCATCCGAAAATGGCTTCCTTGACGTTCCAGGGCGTCAAGCGGTCGACCTGTTCGCGGAGCATGCCATCGAGAAAATCGCCGGCCTGACTTGGAAAGTCGAGCGGCGAGAACATGACATGATCGGATTGCAGCACCGCTTCGACACGACTGCCGCGGAAGGCCGTCTTCCAGTCCGCCGGCAACGGCGGGGTGGGCCTGCCTTGGTCCAGACGAAACGATACCTCAGGCAACGCCGGCGCGTTTCGCACCGAGATCGCCTGGGCCACCACCATGTCGTCCTTGCCTTCGCGCAGCAAAATCTGGCGCGAGCGCAGGAAGCGGCCTGCGATGGTGTCGACGGCCCGGGCGACGGTCGCGATCCATTCGCCAAACAAATCCTTCAGCTCTGACATTGTCGCCATCACAGGCCCGTTCGTTTGCGTACAACCACACGTGGCTCCAGATCATCCTGCCAGGACAGCACGCGATACGGATCTTCTTTGTCTTTGTCGCCGATCGCGATCACAACTTCCGAATCCGCACGGCGGCCGTCGTTGAAATTAATCGTCGTCTCAATCCGATAGGCCGAGCTTTTTGCCGTGGTCGCATTGCTCGGCGCCGGCCCGGACGAATCCGCGGTGGCAACAGGAGCGTTGTTCGTTGACGGAGGCTGTTGGCCAAGAATGTCATTCGGATTGGCCGACGTCTTGCCGGGTAGTGCTGCGATCACCTCCGGGGCGGCGATCTTGGGATCGACATCGGAGGATCCATTGAACACCGTCACGAACGGCAACGCACGGTCCACCAGTGCCGGAGCGAGGCCGACAACGAGAGCGAGTTCGTTGACATGGGTGAACAGCGACTGCCGCGGAGAATAGCCCAGCCCCGCGGCACCGTAGAGCGCCTCCTCGTTATTGGTGGCACCCGGCGCCGGACGGGTGCGCCATCCGATAATCCGGTCGGCGTATTCCTGAGCGACCGCCTCGTCCGCACCGAACTCGGCAAACAATTTGGCCAGCACGTCTTTGGGAGCGAAATTCAGGTCGATGCGGGCGGCCTCGGATTTGAAGGCGACAACAATGTCCGCATTGTCCATTCGGAAGTGAAACGACCCCTGGGCGGGACGCGCGTCGTCGCCGGGCAGCAACAGTTGATAGGTTGTGAGTTCGAGACTGGCCGATACCAGCGCCTCGGTCCGTAACGCTGTATCATTAACCGAAAGCGCGCGCGCCGAACCGGACAGGTACAACGAAAAAATCACGGCCAACGCCGACAAGGCCATGAGGATCCATAACACGGCGATGATCACGAAGCCGCGCTCCGAGGACATCGCCGTCACGGGCGCCCGATCTTGCCTCATTGTGACCCTCCCTGCCTCGCGGCGGTGGTCCCGGGTCGGGTCTCGTCCGGCGTTTTTTGCGAAGCATCGGTTTTGCTGTCGCAGCCACCGTCGGGCCGCACGCACTCACTCGCCAGCTGGACGTGTATCGGCGCCACGGTCGACACCGAGAGCACGCGTTCGGTTGCCGCATCACGAACCGTCAGCCTGACCATCGTCGGCAGCGTGTCGGACTCACGCCAGGTGTTTTTCCAGATCCGGTCCTGGCCGGCATAGGCAAACGATAGCCGGAATGGCGCTCGCAACAGCACCACCGGGTCGCTGAAATGCAGTTGTTCGGACAATGACGACCCGGGCGGCAACGGCGTGAACCGCGCCCGCGTACGAACCGAGATGAATTCCCGGCGTTCGTTGATCTCGCCCAGGCGCACGACGTCAAGCCCCGGCCCGGCGTTCGGACCGAGGGCCGTGCGGACAAAGATCACCGACAGCTCGGTTCCGTCAAACAGCGGACGGCGCGAGTCGCGATTGGCGGGAACATATTCGGCCGCTGCGAGATCGGCGCCGATCCGCTGCAGCGCAATTCCCATCAATTCGCTGCGCTGGATGCGGTCGACGCCGCGATTCCAGCTCGGCAGCCATTGCGCGGTGATGCTGGCCAGCGCCGACAGCACCAGCCCCGTCAGTGCCAGCGCGACGATGGTCTCAATCAACGTGAAACCACGCTCACCAGGCCGATGCTGTGCAGGCGCAACCGTCATTCGGCAGGCCTGTGGATCAGCCGTACGGTGCGAATGTCGGACGTTGCGCCGGAGGGAGACCGGACGCGGATCCTGACTAGCTCAGGGACCCAGGCAACGTCAGCTCCCGGCACGGCCCAATCGCTGCCGAGTGGCCCAACCTCGATCGTCCACCGATAGTTATCGGTCTGCCCCGACAATGCACCGGGTCCGAGTTTGGCACGCGCCGGAATGCCTGCCGCCATGACGGTCCGCGTCGCCTGCATCAGCGCGACATGCTGCTCGAGCGACCGCACACCCCGCACATTGGTCGCCATCACCGACCCGATTGCAACAATGCCGACGGCCACGATCGCAAGCGCGATCAGCACTTCGATGATCGTGAAGCCGGCATCGCGGCGGTCAGTTGGAGGCGGTGTTGCGGGAAACAATCTCGATCCTCCCGGTCAGCCAGTTAACGCGAATTTCAAAGCCCGCATCGAGGCGCGTTAGCGCGATGGTGCCGCCGCATGACGTGCCGTTGGCAAAGAAGCTGATATTCGACAACACCGCCTGCCGCCGGCAGGTCTGCGGCAGGATGGCGTCAAAGCGGACATCGTCGGGGATGCGGATTGAAGCCGCCGTCGCGCCCGAGTGGATCGCACGTGCCCCCGCATCGACGAACGTTGCGACGCTGGTCCGGCGATTGATCGCCGCGACGCGATCCGCCTTCAGAAGCGTCGCGGTCTGCAGCGCATAGGCCTGCAAACGGGCCCGCGACGTCTGTCGTGGAATGAACGGCAACAGCACCGCCGCCAGCAACGCGATGATCGCGAGCACGCATACCATTTCCAGCAAGGTAAAGCCGCGTTCCGCGCCATCATTCATTTTTCGCACTGGTCATGTTCTCCAGTGAGATGTCGGCCGCGACCCCGCTGCCGCCTTCCTGGCCGTCGGCACCGTACGATACGATCTCATAGGGCCCGTGCTCCCCGGGCGAACGGTACACGTAGCCGTGGCTCCAGGGATCGTTGGGGATGCTGCCGCCCTTGAGATAGGGCCCGTTCCAGGCGGCGACGCCCGGCGTCGGCCGAACCAGCGCCGTCAGGCCTTCGGCCGTCGATGGAAACCGGCCGGCGTCGAGATAAAAAAGGTCGAGCGCGCCCCCGAAGCTTTGCAACTGAATCTTTGCCGCCTTGACCTTGGATTCGCTGAGATAGTTCAGAACGCGCGGACCAATCAGACCCATGATGAGGCCGATGATGGTGATCACCACCAGCATTTCCACCAGCGTAAAACCCTGCTGGTCCGTTTGCCGACGGTTCATTTCCCCCGCGCGTTCGCGCTTTGCGTGCCGGACGAGGGAACCACCGATGTTTTTGATCGCTATCATGACGAAACAACCTTTGATCTAGCCGACAAGTTGAGTGACCGACAGCAGCGCGGTCATGACCGATACGATCAGGCCGCCGACCACTGTGCTGATGGTGACGATGGCAAGCGGCCCGACGATGCCGACGATACGGTCGAGGCTGCGCTGCAATTTCGCTTCGTAGAATTCGGCGACCCGGGCCGCCAGCGCCGGCAGTTGCCCGGTTTCTTCGCCCAGCCGCAGCATGCGCACCGCCATTGGCGGCAGACTGCTCGCAGCGGACAGCGCATCCGACAACTTGCCGCCATGACGCACGCGATCGGCGGCCGCGCTCCACGTCGCCTCGCCCCCGGTCACCGCCATGATATCGACCAGGATACGCAGGGTTGCGGTCAGGTTGACACCGCTGCCAAGCAAGACACCGAGATTTCGACAAAAAAGACTCGTGCGATAGAACAGAAAGACGCCGGCGATCCCCGGCACGCGGGAGATCGCGCTCATGACCACCGCGCCGGTGCCGGGCCGGCGCAACAGCCACCAGATGCCGGCCACCGTCGCTGCAGAGGTGAGCAACGCTGTGGTCGCGTTGGCTCGCAGGAAGTCCGACAGCCGGATAAAGACGCTCAGCGCGGTGTCGGACTTCGCGCCGAAATCCTGCAGCACCGACGAAAATTGCGGCAGCACGAACAGGATAAAGAACAGCATGACGCAGGCGGCTGCGATCAGCACGAAGATCGGATACTGCATCGCGTCCGTGAGCTTGCGGCGCATCTGTTCGGATCGCGCCCGTTCCGTTCCTAAGAGGTCGAGCACCTGGTCGAGGGTACCCGAGACTTCGCCGACGCGGACCAGCGCGCCGTACATCGGGGGAAACAGCGCCGGATGACCAGCGACCGCATCCGCCAGACTTTCGCCGCTGAGCAGCGCCGCGCGCAGCTTGCCGACCACCGGACGCAACCGGCCGACATCGGTATCGCTGGAAAGCAATTCGAGAGCGTCATCGAGACGTGCACCTGCCTTCAAGAGCAGCGCCAGATCGCGGGTGAAGGTCGTTACCTCGGCCGTACTCGGCCGGCCGAACAGGCCAAAACCGCCGGAGCCTGCGGTCGTTCGCTTATCCTCGATGGTCTCGATCGGCAGCAGCCGGAGATATTCGATCCGGCGCGCGACCTCGGCAGGCGTCGGCGCCGACAGCGTGCCATGCACGACCTCGCCGTTTTGAGTCAGGGCCCGGTAGCGATAATTCGGCACGGCTCACCGTATGGTTGTGACGCGGAGAATCTCCGCGGGCGAGGTCAATCCGGCGCGGCATTTCGCGACGCCGTCATCGAGCATCGTCGTCATCCCGGCACGGATCGCCATCTCGTCGATCTTCAGCCCGTCGGTCTTCTCTCCGATCAATTCGCGAAGATCGTTGGAGAGTTCGAGAATTTCGAATACGCCCAGCCGCCCGCGATACCCGAGGCCGCCGCAACGCTCACAACCGCACGGTTGGTGCAGCGTCTCGCCGGGGCGGAACCCGAACGCGCCGAGCCGCGGGTCTTCGGCGAAATCCGCCTCGGTAAGCGTTTTTGGTGATTTGCAACGCTCGCATAGCTGGCGAACCAGTCGCTGTGCGATAACCGCCCGCAACACCGATCGCAACAGATAGCCTTCGACGCCGAGATCGAGCAGGCGCGGTACCGCCGCGGCAGCGGTTTCGGTGTGCAACGTCGTCAGCACCAGATGCCCGGTGAGCGCCGCATGGACGGCGACATGCGCGGTCTCCGAATCGCGCACCTCGCCGACCATGATGACGTCGGGATCCTGGCGAACGAACGAGCGCAGCGCAGCCGCGAAGGTCAGCCCGATCGCCGGCTTGATCTGCGACTGATTGACCCCGGGGATTTCATACTCGACCGGATCCTCGATGGTCAGGATTTTGCGAATGGGCTCGTTCAGAATCGACAACACGGTCGCCAGCGTCGTGGTCTTGCCGCTGCCGGTCGGGCCGGTGATGACGACCATGCCGTGTGGCATCTTCAGCATCCGCCGGAGCGTGGCGTCGTCGGCCGATGAAAATCCCAATTTTTCGACGACGAGCAGTCCGCGATCCTTGGGCAGGATGCGGATGACGGCGGATTCGCCGTATTGGGTTGGCATGATCGCGACGCGAATGTCGACATCCGAACGCCCGGCGCGCAACCGCGCGGCGCCGTCCTGCGGTAGTCGACGCTCCGCGATGTTGAGGCTGGCGATGATCTTGATGCGGGAAATAACGGCTTGCGGCAAGACGCCGGCGGGCGCCGCGACCGGACGGAGCAAGCCGTCGATGCGCATGCGGACTACCAGTCCGGTATGGAACGGTTCGATATGAATGTCGCTGGCACGCAGTTCGACCGCTTTCTCGAGCAGATCATTGACGGCGCGCACGACGGGCGCGCCGCTGGCGAGATCGCGCAGGCTCTCGATATCGTCCTCGCGCAGTTGGGCAGTTTCGCCGCTACCCATGGCCTCGACGTCGTCCTCACCGAGGCGCTGGCCGAGGACGACCGCAAGATCGTCGAATGCCGCAACCTTGATGACGACGTCTGCGCCGAGCACAATTTGAGCGGCACGCCGCGCTGCCATGTCGGTCGGATCCGCGACCGCGAGCACGGCGCCACCGTCAGCGGATCGATAGGGAAATACCGTCATTTCGCGCAGGAATCGTTGCGAGAACGACGTTACTAGCGGCACGGCGGACACCATGTCCTGCAGTGTCACACGCTCCAGGCCGAGGAAACGCGCCGCTTCATCCGCGAATTCACTGGCTGAGAGGTTGGTAAGTTCCCAAAGCTTGCCTTGGCGGCGAACCGAAGGCTGCTGCTCGGCGGCAGCGTCGCGCTCGTCCGCCCTCGTCAAATGTTTATTCTGACGCAGATGTTCCACGAACTGCGACGACAGGTCGGTGGTCATTCGTCTTTCCAGTCGCGACCGAGAGTTAGCGGCAACCGGAAGGTTATTGATCCGAAGTGTGACAGCCGTACGAAGCGCACAGTTCAAAAAAAATTGGCAACCTCGATTCAGTCGCAACATCGCGTTGCAAGTTCCGTTCGATGAATGAATCATCGATGACGGTTGGAGATAATAATTCCTGTCATACTCCGCCGTTAGATATTGCCATCCGGATCGAAACAGATTGTCACAAACAATCCGCGAGTCCAGAACACAGGTAGAACGGCGGAAACATGGTACGCGTCGGCAAGCTGGGCCGGTACCCCACGATCGGTCGCGGAATTTGCGCTGCCCTTATTTTACTGTCGACGGGTCTGTTGGTCTCATGTAACTCGGCAATCATCGGGTCATCAAATGACGGATCCCAGCTTGATATCATGGACAAGGTACGCTCGCTGGACCTGCTGCCACGTCAGCCCCAGCCGGTAAACGGCGGCCTCGCGACATCCGGACAAAACAGGGGCAGCAGCCGCCCGGCGATGTATGAAGGCACGGATGTGACCGCTGTCTCCGACGAGCGGCCGCAACCGGCTTCGAGCGGAAACGGCTTCGATCTCAATTTTGAAAACACCCCGGTCGCGACCGTTGCCAAGGTAGTGCTCGGCGACATCCTTGGCGTCGGCTACACGATTGATCCGCGCGTGCAGGGGACCGTCAGCCTGGTTTCGGTGCGGCCGGTTGCGAAATCTGACATCGTCTTTGTGCTGGAAAACGCCTTGCGCTTGAGCGGCGTTGTCTTGATCCGCGATACCGCAGGCTATCGCCTGACACCGCTCGGCGATGCTGTGGGTGCCGGGCATGTCGACGCAGCCGACGCCAGCCCCGAACCCGGTTTCGGCGTGTCCGTCGTGCCACTACAACATGTGTCGGCGCAGACGTTGTTAAAGTTGATGGACAGCTTTGCGACCAAGGCTGGCACGGTTCGCGCCGACGCCACGCGAAACCTCCTGCTCATTCAAGGCACCGGCGCGGAACGCCGCACCGCGGTCGACACTGCGCTGAGCTTCGACGTCGACTGGATGCGTGGACAATCGGTCGGCGTTTTTCCGGTTTCGAGCGGACCGCCGGCTCCGATCATCACGGAACTGGAAAAGATCGTCGATTCCGGCGAAAATGGCCTCAACCAGAACGTCATCAAATTTCAGCCGATCGTCCGTCTCAACGCCATCATGGTCGTAAGCAAGCGGCCGGAGATGTTGCGTACGGCCGCAACCTGGATCAAGCGGCTCGATCGAGCCGACACCGAAAGAACCAGCGTTCACGTCTACCAGGTGAAATATGGCGATGCGCGCCAGATCGCGCGGGTGCTGACCGACATGTTCATCGGCGGCTCAGGCTCCAGTCTGCTGGACAACGCCGCCGACCAGGTCGCGCCGGGATCCGGCACCTCCGCGACCTCAAGCGGCGACCGCCTGTCGATGAATGGCAACGCTTCATCGACGACGAACGGATTCGGCGCCGGCGGTGGATCCGGAACTGCGAGCACGTCGGGATTCGGCAAGCCGGCGGCGGCTGGCGGGACGAGCGCGGCAGCGGGAGCCGGGAACGCAGCGCTCGACGGCCGTTCCTCAGGTTCGGGTGGCGGCGGCCAACCGGTCTTGCAAGACGTCCGGATCACGCCCGACACCGTCAACAATTCCCTGCTGATCTACGCCGATCAGGCCAATTATCGCATTATCGAGTCCACTCTGTTGCAGGTCGACAAACCGCAGATTCAGGTCGCGATCGACGCGACGATCGCCGAGGTGACGCTAACCAACGACCTCAGCTATGGCGTGCAAAGCTACCTTACCAGCCGGAATGTCGGACTGAAGCCGGACACGGGCTCCATCCTCAATACCCAGGCGACGACCGCGCCGGCTACCACCACCGATCCGACCACGGGAGCGGTTTCGGTGGCGGGATCGCTTACCAACGCATTCATCAACCGCGCCTTTCCCGGGTTTAACTTCCTGGTCGGTAGCGGGACGCAGCCGACCGCCATTCTCGACGCGCTGCATGCCGTCACCAGTGTCAAGGTGTTGTCCAATCCATCTCTCGTGGTGATCAACAACCAGGTTGCCACGCTTCAGGTCGGTGACTCCGTACCGATCTCGACCGGCAGCGCGACCGTGCTGACGACAAGCAACACGGTCGTGAACACGATCGATTATCGCAACACCGGCATTATTCTGCGGGTGTCGCCGCGCATCAGCGTCAACGGTAACGTCCGCCTCGACGTCGAACAGGAAATCAGCAACGTTCCAACGAGCAGCAGCAACACCCCCAACCTGACGCCGACTGTGTCGGAACGAAAGGTCAAGAGTTCGATCCTGGTAGCGAACGGACAGACGGTGCTGCTGGCTGGATTGATCA
>Ga0209006_10001775_pt1 | contig 19539 bp, 11 predicted proteins | sample JacPin_JW_Ref_O2_FD_188567 | JGI IMG/M metagenome (GOLD analysis project Ga0209006, IMG submission 188567) | Forest soil microbial communities from Algoma, Ontario, Canada - Jack Pine, Ontario site 1_JW_Ref_O2 (SPAdes) (version 2) | ecosystem: Environmental > Terrestrial > Soil > Boreal...
TGGCGCGATGACCCGGTCGAAGCTGTTGTCTCGCATCCTGAACCTCCTCCCATATGGAGACCCAATCAACGAATTCGTGAACCTGCACAGCAATGACGGTGAAGCGGTTTCGATAGAAAGCGGCACATCTAGCGCGATGAAAACGCCCGCGGCAGCGGGGCGCAGTCGAGCGATGACGCGCCGACAACCTGATTGCGCCCGGCGCGCTTGGCGGCGTAGAGCGCGCGATCGGCGGTTTGCACGAGTTCGTCAGCGCCCAAAAGCGCCGCGCCGGGCGCGACCGAGGCGGCGCCGGCGCTGATCGTCACGCGATTCCCGCGCGTTCCCGAATGCTCGCGTTTCAGATCCTGCACCGCCAGGCGGATGCGCTCGGCGACTTCGATCGCGCCCGCTTCGTCGGTGTTAGGCAACAGGATGGCGAATTCCTCGCCGCCATAGCGCGCCGCGCAATCGCCGGGGCGCTGCAACAGTCCGGCGATCGCGGCCTGACCGCGCGAAGGCAGGCGTCGCCGGCCGGATGGCCGTAGAGATCGTTGAACGACTTGAACTTGTCGATGTCGAGCATGACGAGGCCGAGCGGCTTGGATTCGCGTTTCGACCTGCGGAATTCCCGCTTCAGCGCTTCATCGAAGGAGCGGCGGTTGAGCAGACCCGTCAGCCCGTCTCTGGCGGCCTCGGAGGCGAGCTTGCGATTGTCCTCCTCGAGGCGATCCTCCGCCTCCTTGCGCTTGGAAACGTCGCGCAGGGAGACGAGAATGCCGGTCGGCATTGCCCGTTGCGAATCGCGCAACAGCCTGAATTCGGCGTCGACCCAAAGCCAATGGCCGTTGCGATGGCGCATCCGGCAAGACATCGAGGCGCGGTCCTGCTCGCCTGAAATCAGCGACCGGAGGACGCCAAGGAGCGCCTCCGCATCGTCGGGATGGGCCGCCCCAGCGGCTTTCACCCCCACCAGTTCCTCGGGCTCATAGCCGAGGATTTCGCGGCAGGCCGGAGAGACATAGCGGCGAACGAGGTCGCGATCGAGCTGGAACACGATGTCGGTGGCGAATTCCGCCAGCAGGCGATAGCGCGCCTCGCTGTCCTTCAATTTCTGCTCGGCGGCGACGCGCCGGTCGATGTCGCGCACGACGAGGATGCGTTCGGGCCTTTCACCCGGCACGACCGGCAGCGCGCGCGAGATCGATTCGACCCAGACGTAAGAAGCGTCCTTGCGGCGCATCCGATAGGTCAGCACCATCGCCTCGTCGCTTTCGAAGCCGCCGAGCCATTGTTCCGTTAGCGAGGCGACATCGTCGGGGTGAAGCGCGCCGGCGGTCGGGATATCGAGCATTTCCTCGGGCTCCCAGCCGAGCAGGCCGCGGCAGGCGGGGGAGACATAGACGCGCCGGCCGCTCTTGCGCACGCGCATGATCATGTCGGTGGAATTGTCGGCGAGCAGCCGGTAGCGCTCGCCCGCCTCGCGGATCGCGTCATCGGCGGCCTTGCGCGCGCTGATGTCGGTATGGGTGCCGATCATGCGCAAGGGGCGGCCGTCGGCGGCGCGCGCAACGACCTTGCCGCGGTCCAATATCCAGACCCAATGGCCCTGCTTGTGGCGCATGCGGAATTCGCATTCGAAATAGGGCGTGCGTCCGGCGAGGTGATCCTTGTCGGACGCCATCACGCGGGGAAGATCGTCGGGATGGACGAAGCTCTGCCAGAGATCGCCGGCGTCGGAGATTTCGTTCTCCGCATAGCCGATGATCGCTTTCCAGGTTTCGGAATAGAAGGTCCAGCCCTCGGCGACGCGATGGTCCCAGACGCCCTGCCCGGCCGATTCCAGCGCGAAGCTCCAGCGGTTCTCGGCCTCGGCGAGCGCGAATTCGGCTTTCTTGCGCGCATCGATGTCCTGGATCATCGAGGCGAAATACTGCGGCTCGCCGCTCTGCGGATCGCAGAGAATGGCGCCCGACAATTGCGCCCAGAAATGGCTGCCGTCGCGGCGCAGATAGCGCTTTTCCAGACTATAATTCCTGATCTCGCCCGCGATCGCCTGGCGCATCAGTTCCCGGCCGAGATCGCGGTCTTCGGGATAAGTGACGTCGAGCACTTTTTTGCCGACGAGATCGCCCGCGGCATAGCCGAGCATTTCGCAGAACGATTGATTGGCCGCCAGAATCAGGCCGCTGAAATCGAGGATGGCGAGCGAGCCAAGCTGCAGCAGCGGCGCGAAGCGGCTGTCAAGGCGCGATTCCTGAAGCCAATTGTCCGCGCCCATCCGGCCCGCCCTGAACGCTTGCTTGCCGACGCAAAACCGACGAAGGGCAATAAGCCACGGAGTCGTTAACAAAATTAATTTGCGGATGATTAGAATGTGAGGAATTTGGCGCGCCGAGGCGAGCGTGTGTCCCGCCGTCTTCAAAGCCCGACGCCAGCCGTGACAAGGCGGGTCGATTGTGGATCAATGCGCGGGCGACACGCGGAGAGGAGGCATGGCGGCGGGGAGGGATGGGGAGCGCGCGCGGCAACGCCCCTATGCGTTCGCGAAGCCGGCATCCCCATATTGATCGCATTGGCGCCGAAGGCCAGCGCGAAGCCTTCGGTCTTGGGCGGTGTGTTCGGCAAGCGCTGACGGCGATTTTCGACGCAGAGCTCGCCGGCCGGCGGCCGGCGCCAATTCGATCAAGGAGAGCCCATGGAGCAGCGCTTCACCTTCGACCAGGCAGCGGGCGTTTACGGCAAGGCGCGTCCCGACTATCCCGACGCGCTTGTCGACGATGTCGTCTCCTATGCCGAGTTGAAGCCGACAGACAGGATTTTCGAAGTCGGCTGTGGAACCGGTCAGGCGACGAAGGGTTTCGCCAGGCGAGGCTTTGCGATCCTCGCAACCGACCCTGGAGCGGCAATGATTCGTGGGGCGCGCGAGATCCTTGCCGACTTCGGCAACGTCGAATATCTGGAGACCGCTTTCGAAGAATGGGCCGTTGAGCGGGCGGCGTTCCGGCTGATCATCGCAGCGCAATCCTGGCACTGGGTGTCGCCGGCGGCGCGGTTTTCGAAAGCCGCCGAGGCGCTGTCGCGCGGCGGCTCGCTGGCGGTGTTCGGCCATGTTCCGGTGGGACTGCCGGCGCCATTGCTCGACAGGTTCAGGCAAATCTATCTCCGTCAGATCGGCAAATGGGGCCCGCCGCCCGAGGCCTGGTACCTGCCAAGCGGCCCGTTCAAAGCATGGTTTGACGAATCAGGCCTGTTCGACCAGGTGGAGCACAGAAGCTATCCCTGGAAATGGCGACACGATGCATCGAGCTATGTCGATTTTCTGCGCACGAAGTCGGATCATCGAATGATGGAGCCGGTAAAACGCGATGCGCTGCTCGGCGAAGTGGCTCAGGCGATCAAGGAGCACGGGGAGGCGTTCGAAGTGGATTACGAGAGCCATCTCTATGTCGCGCGACGGGCGGAGCGGGAGTAGGCGAGGGTTTCGACGTGTTACCAGATTCGAGCGCGTCCGATACAGCCGCCACTCATGGCGACAGCAATTCATTGATTGCATGGAGGCCATTATGCGCGAGAGGAATTCGAACTCAAGGATGATCGCAAAGCGATCACCGCCCATAGCAGTCAGCATGCTGACTGCGTTGACTTGTCAGCAATGGCGGCGACGGCTTCGCCGTCGTCCTTGACTTCGAATGCCTTTCGCGCTCCGCTCCGCCATGCAAACAATGAGCAAATCTGCTCTCGGTCGGTTCTCTCCTCGGGAGTGAGCGTACACAATGCATGAGTGACTCAAGACCGCCGCAACAGCGATCTCAAATCGAGATTGCGGAATCTATGGGACACAAAAGAGCCACGCCCTCACTCCGCGATCGAACGAATGATCCTCGCCGGGTTTCCGCCGACAAGCATATTCGGCGGAACGCTCTTCGTGACCACCGCCCCCGCCGCCACGACAGAGTTTTCGCCGACCGTCACGCCGCCGATGATCGTCGCGCCGGCGGCGATCCAGACGTTTCTTTCAATGACGATCGGCTTGGCGACAGTGAAGGCGCGCCGCCGGGACGGCTCCAGCGGATGGCCTGACGTGATGAGGCTGACGTTCGGCCCGATCAGCACATCGTCGGCGATGTCGAGGCCGCCGAGGTCATAAAAAGTGCAGTTCTGATTGACGAAGACATTGCGCCCGACGCGGATGTCGGGCCCGCCGGTCGTGTAGAACGGCGGGATCAGGAGGAAACTGTCGTCCACCTGCTTGCCGATCAGTTCGCTGAACAGGGCCCGGACTTCGTCGGCGTCGTTGAATGTCAGACGGTTGAGCCTCGCGGTGATCGTCGCCGCCCGTTTGACGTTCGCCAGCATCGCGGCGGATTCCGGCGTTCTCCTGGCGATGAGCTTGGCGCGATCGTCAGTCGGCATGCGGCTATTGTCCTCCGGGCGCGGTTGAACGAATGTCGCGCGCGGGACGCGCCGCGCTGCGAATCGCCGAGTATAGCCGCATGGCGTCGAGCCTTCAGCAACGGAGACCCGCGCCGTCTGTGCGATGATCGCGGGGCTGGTTGACGAGGTGCGGGGCTCGCGGGGCTAGGCGGTGAGTTTCGATGAGCCGGTGGCGGGGTAAGGTTCTCGCGCGGAGTTCGAGATATTTGGAGCCAACCCGGCGGCCTGAGTTGATTTCACTTTACAGTCCCAGAATCAACGTATGATCTACCGCGATGCGTAGCGTTTCGAGCGACCCCCGGGACTTCACCAGGGCGCCCCGATCGTCTACTAGTTTGCGTCCGCTGAATTGACGCGGCGCTCCTTCCCCCCTTGCGGGGGAAGGTGGCCCGACGTAGTCGGGTCGGATGAGGGGTGGTCGAGCGAAGCGAGACGGCTTCCTCGATGACAGTCGCCAAGCCGTCTCGCTTCGCTCGACCACCCCTCATCCGTCATGCTTCGCATGACGCCTTCCCGCAAGGGGGGAAGGAGCGTGCGTTGATTTAGCCGATGCAAACCCCGGGAGGGCGAACCTAAGATGGCGCTCTTCTCAATCCCCGCCGGCGCGCCATTCCTCGCCACGCTTGCCCGCGCCCTGCTCGACGGCGCGCTCGTCCCAGGTTTCCCCGGCGACCGCGGCCCGCTCGCGCTCGCCCGTGCGACCATCTATGTGCCGACCCGTCGCGCCGCGCGCGAGCTCAGCAGAGCGCTGGTCGCGGCGGGCGGCGGCGGCAGCCTCATCCTGCCACGCATCGCCCCTCTCGGCGCTTTCGAGGCCGAGCAGGAAGGGTTGCTGTTCGAGGCGCCAGACGCCGCCGATGTCGAGGCGCCGGATGCGGTTTCCGAGCTCACGCGGCGGATGATTCTGGCGCGGCTGACGCGCGCCTGGGGGCAGGCGTTGCGCGGGGCGATTGCGCGGATCGACGCGGATGGGCAATTGCTGTTCCATGAAAGCGAGGCGCCGCTGGTCGCCGCCAGTCCGGCGCAGGCGTTCTATCTGGCGCGCGATCTCGGCGCGTTGATCGACGACATGATCATCGAGGGAATCGCCTGGGAGCGGCTGAAGAATCTCGCGCCCGGCGATTTCGACGCCTATTGGCGCATCACCCTCGACTTCCTCAAAATCGCGATTGCGCAATGGCCGGCCTGGCTCGCCGAGCGCGGCCTCGTCGACCAGGCGACGCGGGGCGCGCTGCTGGTGGCGCGGGAGGTCGCGCGGCTCGCCGCCGGCGCGATGACCGGGCCTGTCATCATCGCTGGCTCGACCGGCACCAATCGCGCCACCGCCGAGCTGATCGCGGGAATCGCACGGGCGCCGCAAGGCGCCGTCGTGCTGCCTGATCTTGATCGCGAACTCGACGAGCCTTCCTGGCGGATGATCGGCGGCGGCGGCGAGACGATCGCCGGCCATCCGCAGGCGGCTCTGTTCCGGCTGCTGGGAATCATCAAGGCCGAACGCACGGATGTCACGCCCTTGGGCGATGTCGCGCCCGCGTTGCGGCGGCGCGCACGTTTCCTCAGCGACGCGCTGCGCCCCGCCGACTCTACCGACCTCTGGCAGGACCAAACCGAGAAGGGCGAGGGCGCGCACGTCGAGCCGCTGGCTGGGATCGCGATCATCGAGGCGAGCGACGAAATCGAGGAAGCGCTGGCGCTCGCCATCGCCATGCGCGCGACGCTGGAAATTCCCGGCAGGACGGCGGCGCTGATCGCTTCCGATCCGCAGATCAGCCGGCGCGTGAAAGAAGAGCTGACGCGCTGGGGCATCGAGGTCGAGGATTCGGCGGGCATGCGGCTCGGCGAGACCGCCGCCGGCGCCCTGGCGCGACTGACCTTAGGCGCGGCGTTCGACCGGCGCGCGCTCGATCTGCTGGCGCTGTTGGCGCATCCGCTGGCGCTGCTGTCGCGGCCGCGCAACGAAGTCGAGGCGGCGGCGCGCGCGCTGGAGGTCGGCGCCTTACGTGGCGTGTTGCCGGCCGGCGGACTTGACGATGTCGAGGCGCTGTTTGCCGCCGCGAAAGAAATGGCGAGGGATCGCCATGCCCATGATTCACGAAAGCGATTGAACGGGGCCGAATGGGACGCCGCGCAGAGCCTGCTGCGCGATGCGTTGGCGGCGTTGGCGCCCTTGCGCGCGTTGCCTGCGAGCGCGCCGCTCGCCGATTTCGTCGCGGCGCATGCAGGGGCGATGAACGCCTTCGCCGGCGATGCGCTCGCCGCGGCGGCGGGCGGCGAAACGCTGATCACGCTGATGAGCGAATGGGCCGAGGCGGCCGCGCATGGCTTCGCCTGCGAGCGGATCGACTATGCCGCTTTGTTCGACGCCGTCGCCAGCGAGCAGCGCGCGCCGGAGGCCGGCGACGCGCATCCGCGCCTACACATACTTGGGCTTCTGGAAGCGCGGCTGCTGTCCTTCGATCTGACCCTGATCGCTGGGCTCGACGAGACGGTATGGCCGCCGCGGGCCGAGACCGACGCCTTTCTCAACCGGCCGATGCGCGCCGCGCTCGGCCTCTCGGCGCCGGAGCGGCGCATCGGCCAGACCGCGCATGATTTCGTCGCCGCGCTTGGCGCGCCGGAAGCGATCCTCAGCCGCGCCAAAAAACGCGGCGGCGCGCCGACCGTCGCCTCGCGTTTCCTGCAACGCATCGGCGCCGTCGCCGGCCAAGAAGCCTATGGCGAAGCTTGCGCGCGGGGCGGGGAATGGCTCGCCCTGGCGCGCGAGATTGACAGGCCGGAAATGGTGGCGCCGATCCGGCGGCCCGAGCCGCGCCCGCCGCTGGCGCTGCGCCCCGCGAGCCTCAGCGTCACCCGCATCGAGACGCTGCGGCGCGACCCTTATGCGATCTATGCCGAGCGCATCCTGAAGCTGGCGCCGCTGGAGCCGATCGGCGCGATTTTTGGCGCGCGCGAGATCGGCACACATTGGCATGACGCGCTGAGCGCGTTTTCGGCGGCCTTTCCTGGCGGCGCGTTGCCTGGCGATGCGCGCGAGACCTTGACGCGCATTGCACACGAGCGTTTCGCGCCGATGCTCGCCGATCCCTCCTTTCGCGCGCTGGCGTGGCCGCGCGTCCTGGCTGGCCTCGATTATTTCCTGGAATTCGACCAGGCGCAGCGCGCCATCGTCGAGCGCATTCTGGTCGAGAAGGACGGTGCGCTGACAATTCCCCTGGCGGGCGGCGCGTCGTTCAAATTGACGGCGCGCGCCGATCGCATCGACCTCCTCAAGGGCGGCGGCGCGATCCTGATCGATTACAAGACCGGCGCGCCGCCTGGACTTGGCGAAGTGCAGGTCGGCTTTGCGCCGCAACTCACGCTGGAGGCGGCGATGCTGGCGCGGGGCGCTTTCGCTGAAGCCGGCGGCGTCAGGGCGATCGGTGCGCTTTACCTGAAGCTTGGCGGCGCGCATGGCGGCGAGACGCGCGAACTTAGCTTCAAGGATGTCAGTTTCGCCGATGTCGTCGACAAGCACTTCACCGAACTCGTAGCTCTGCTCGAGCAATTCGCGCTGGCGGAGACGCCTTATCTGTCGCGGCCCTATCCCAAATTCGCCAGCCGTTTCGGCGCCTATGATCATCTGGCGCGCGTCAAGGAATGGTCGGCGACCGGCGGCCTGGAAAGCGACGGAGGCGCGCCATGAGCGCGACGGAGCGGCCCGAGATTCCGCTGGAAACGCGCATCGCGCAGGCGCGCGCTTCCGACCCCGCCGCCTCGGCCTGGGTTTCGGCCAATGCCGGCTCGGGCAAGACGCATGTGCTGGCGCAAAGGGTGCTGCGCCTGCTGCTCGGCGGGGCGCCGCCTTCGCGAATCCTGTGCCTGACCTTCACCAAGGCGGCGGCGGCCAATATGGCCGAACGGGTGTTCCGGACGCTCGCCAGATGGACACGGCTTGCCGACGAAGACCTGCGCGCCGCGATCATCGAGGCGGGCGCGGCGGCGCCCGATGCGGCGCGGCTCGCTTTTTCGCGACGGCTGTTCGCGCGCACGATCGAGACGCCCGGCGGCCTCAAAATCCAGACCATCCACGCCTTTTGCGAGCGGCTGCTGCATCTCTTCCCGTTCGAGGCCAATGTCGCCGCCGGTTTTCGCGTCGTCGAGGAGCGCGAAGCGGCGCTGCTGCTGGAGCGCGCCCGCGGCGAGGCGCTGACCGCAGCGCTGCGCGAAGAAGGCGGCGGCGAGCGGCTGGCGGCCATGGCGCGCGAGGCGGGGACCGACGGATTCGACAAATTGCTGCGCGAGGCGCTGGGTCTGCGCGCCGAAATCGCCGAGTCCCTGGGCTTTTACGGGGATTTCGAGGGCTATCGCGAGGCTTTGGCCGAGCGGCTCGGCCTCGCGCCCGGGGAGGATGTCGCGACGCTTGAAACAGCGATGCTGGCAGGATTGGGCGGGCGCGCCAAATGGGTCGGCATCGCTGACCAATTGGATCAAGGCAGCAAGCGAGACAATGACTTGGCCGGCCTCCTCCGCGACGCCGTGTCCGTCAAGGACTCGGCGTTGGATCGCTATCTATCCGTGTTCTTCACCAAATCAGGCGAACCGCGCGGCGGCGCCGATCGCAGGCTCGTCACCAAGCCGCTGGAAGCCCGCTTCCCCGGCCTCCTCGCCAGGCTGCAAGCCGAACAGGCCCGTCTGATCGGCCTGCGCGACAAGCGCAAAGGGGCCGAAACGCTTTCGCGCAGCCTCGCCTTGATTACCCTTTCCCAGGCGATTCTCACAGCTTACGCCAGATCGAAGGCGCAGCGCGGTCTGCTCGATTTCGATGATCTGATCGAGCGCACCCTGTCGCTGCTCACCCGCTCCGACGCCGCCTGGGTGCTCTACAAGCTCGATTCCGGCATCGACCACATTCTCGTCGACGAAGCGCAGGACACGTCCGAAGCGCAATGGGAAATCCTCAAGCGCCTCGCTGAGGACTTCACATCCGGCAAAGGCGCGCGCGAAATCATCCGCACGTTCTTCGCGGTCGGCGACGAGAAGCAATCGATCTATTCGTTCCAGGGCGCGGCGCCGAAAATGTTCGCCGAGATGCGCCGGGAATTTGCTACGCGCCATCAACGCGCCGAACTTAGCTTCGCCGAAGTGCCGCTGCATCTTTCGTTTCGCTCGGCGCCGACCGTGCTCGAAGGCGTCGACCGGACCTTCGGCATCGCCGAGACGTGGCGCGGCATGGCGGCCGATGAAGAAAAGGCGCCGCCGCATGTCGCCTTTCGCGCCGCTCTGCCGGGACTTGTCGAAGTCTGGGAGCCGATCGCGGGGACGAGCGAGGCCGCCTCCGACAATTGGCTGATGCCGGTCGATGCCCCTTCCAGCCAGGATCCGGCGGTGCAGCTTGCGCGCCGCATCGCCAAGGTCATTAAGGATTGGCTTATCCCCGGCTCGGCCGAGCGGATACACGACCAGGCGGGTCGCGACGGCCGTCCTGTCGCGCCCGGCGACGTCATGATCCTCGTGCGTTCGCGCGGCGCTTTCTTCGAGGCGATGATCCGCGCGCTGAAGGAAGCGGGCGTTAAAGCCGCCGGCGCCGATCGCCTCGCTTTGGGCGAGCATATCGCGACGATGGATCTCGTCGCGGCGGGGCGCGCCGCGCTTTTGCCCGACGACGATCTGGCGCTCGCCTGCGCGCTGAAATCGCCGCTGTTCGGGTTCGACGACGAGGCGCTGATGGCTCTGGCGCCGCTGCGTAAGGGATCGCTCGCTGCGGCGCTGGCGGACGCTTCAGAGCCGCGTTTCGCACAGGCGCAGCAACGGCTCGAGGCCTGGCGCCAGCGCGCGCGCGACCTTTCGCCCTTCGCTTTTTACGCCCGCCTGCTTGGCGAGGACGGCGGCAGGCGGGCGATCCTGTCGCGCCTGGGGGCCGAGGCTGGCGATGCGATCGACGAATTCCTTTCGCTCGCCCTCGCCTTCGAACAGGCCAACGCCCCCTCGCTGCTCGCCTTTCTCGACGAAATCGAAAGCGCCGACATTTCGGTCAAGCGCGACATGGAGGCGAGCGGCGACAGCGTCCGCGTGATGACCATCCACGCCGCCAAAGGCTTGGAGGCGCCGATCGTTTTCCTGCCTGACGCCTGCGGCGGCCCGAGCGGCCGACATGACCCTAAGCTCTTTGAGCTGAAGTCCGCGGGGCCCGGCGAACCGCCGTTGATCGCCTGGTCGCCGCGCGAGGCGAGCGATCCGCCGGATGTCGCGCTCGCCCGCGCCGCCGCGCGCGAAAACGCGGCTGGCGAACACCGGCGCTTGCTTTATGTCGCGATGACGCGCGCGGCCGAGCGGTTGATCGTCGCCGGATTCCACGGTCCGCGCGGCAAGGCCAGAGATTGCTGGTATGATATGGCGCGCGCCGGGCTCGACGGGGCGATGAAAGCCGCTCCATCGCCCTGGAGCGCAGACGAGAATATCTGGAGGCTCGGCGAGTCCTGGCGCGCGGCGGCGAGCGGCGGGGCCGGCGACGCCGTCCAAAAGCGGGCGGAACCGCCGGCTTGGTTGCGCGCCCGCGCCAGGCGCGAACGCGCGCCGGCGGCGCTCAATCCTTCGCGCGCCGTCGTCGCGCCGCCAAAAACGACGGACGGAGCGGAGCGCGGGAAGCGGCTCGAGGCGGGGCGCCTGGCCCATTCCCTTCTGCAATATCTGCCTGACATCGCTGAAGCCGACCGGCGCGATGCGGCGCAGCGCTTTCTGGCCAGACGCGGCGCCGACTTGTCCCTCGAAGAACGCGGCGTGATCGCCGAACGCGTGCTGGCGATCATCGCGGACAAGCGCCTTGGCGCGCTGTTTGGCCCCAATTCGCGGGCGGAGGTCGCGATTGCGGCGAGCGTGCCCCGGCCCGGCCAGCCGGCGACGCCGTTTGCCGGTCGCATCGACCGTATCGCGATCGCGGAAGAGGGCGTTCTGATCGCCGATTTCAAGAGCGGCGCGGCGCACGGCGAGCCGCCGCCTCAATATCTCGCGCAGCTCGCCCTCTACCGCGCGGCCCTGACGCCGCTCTATCCGGGACGGCCGTTGCGCTCGTTCCTGGTCTGGCTCGACAGGCCCGATATCGTGGAACTCGACCCCGACGCGCTCGACGCCGCGCTTGCCAAGCTTCTGGCGTTAATATGAAAATTGCAATCCTTGTTTTCATCGCGACAATTGGCCGATAGGCTGTTTGCCTTGATGAGGTCGCATTTTGCGGGGAATGCTGTTCGTATGACCAATGGAGTTCAGCGTCCCGACACGCCCTCGCGCGAGCAAAAGAGCGGTTTGTGGACGATCTCAGGCGGCATGCGGGGACATGCGTTTGGCTGCGGATCGCCGCGGGCGGCCATCACGAGCGTGATTTTCGCCGCCGCGCTTGCATGGCCGCCAGCCGCCAACGCGATCCCTTTGCTGCCGGTTCAACCGCAGCACGCCCAACCCGCGCCGGAGCCCGCCGCCGCACAGACCAGCGATACCAAGGTCACCGCGAGCGCAACGTGGACAAGGCGGGGCGGCATGATGCGTTATGACCGGCCCGTATTTCACAATGGGCATCGGGTTCTTTGGCACGGCGCGTGGCGCAATGCCGGACGCGGCGGCGAAGCTGGCGCCCGGCCGGCGCCGGCAAGAGCAGTAGCGGCGCCCACCCCGCCACCCGCGGACGGGCGCGACATTGTCGTTCTGGCCGACGCCGCCGACGCCTCGGCGACACGCATGGCCGCCGAATTCGTTCAGGCGATGCAGGGCAATGGTCTGCACATCAAGGCCGTCGCCGGCAAAACCTCGATCGCTGCGCTGGACAAGGCCGTCAGCGGCGATGCCGCCGATCTCGCCATTGTGCCGATGGACACGCTCAGCAATTCCAGCGGCGAAGGGGCGGACAAGATCGTCGGCTGGCGCGCCCGCGCGCCCTATCTCGCCCGGCTCGCCAACGAACCCATCGCTCTGGTCGCGCCGCGCGCGATCGCCGACATTCATCAGCTTGCCGGCCGCAAGGTTAATGTGGCGGCGGCGGACGGCGCCATAGCGGCAAGCGCGGCGATCGTCTTTTCGCGCCTCAATATCGCGCCGACTATGACCAACGAGCCCTTGCCGGATGCGCTTTCGCGCCTCGCGCGCGGCGAAATCGACGCCGTCTTCGTCGTCGGCGCCGACGATTCCAAAGCTTTGGCCGGTTTTGGCAAGGATGGGCGCTTCCACGTCGTGCCCATTCCTTATGTCCCGGCGCTGCAGGCCCTCTATTGCCCCATGCGGCTGACCGCGCGCGATGAGGCCAATCTCATCGGCGCCGACGACAGGGTCGACACGATTGGCGTGCCGACAGCGCTGCTGGCGCTCGACGCGGCGCCGGATTCGCCGCGCGCCAGCCGGCTTGCCCCGCTCATCGATCGTCTGTTCGCGCAATTCGACCAGAGCGTGGGCTCTCTTCAAAGCTCCCACTGGCAAGACGTCAATTTGGCCGCAAAGATCGCCGGATGGCCGCGCTTTGGCGCAAGCCAGGCCTGGCTCGATCAGAACCAGGGGACGCCGAACGCCGCGCTTGATTCGTTCCGCGGCGGGGCGGAAGCCGCAGCGAGCGCGAGCGACGGGCCCAGCAGCGCGGATTCCGACAAACTTTATGAGAGCCTGATGAAATTAAGCGGGGCGGCGCAATGACGGGAGACCGAAAATGCCCAATCTGATCGGACTCGGCGCAGGCGCAGGCGCGACGGCCCTCACTCTGATCCTCGGCCTCGCGTTCTGGCTGCCGTTGGGGAAGGCGCCGCTGCTCGGCAAAGCCGTGGTGACGCAGCCGGTCTTCGTCGCCAATCCGACTCCCGCCAAGCCGAATGCGAGCGCCGCCTCAACCGGCGCGGAGGCGGCGGCGACAGCGCCGGCGGCGAGCGCGACGGCCGATGCTTCCGCAATGGCTAAATTGGCGGTCGCGCTGCAATTCAATTCGGCGCCCGTCTCATCCGGCGAGGGCCTGGCGACGCGCTCCATAACCATCGCCGCCGCTCCTCCCAGCGGCGCGGCGCCGGCGAGCGAGGCGGCGCGGCGGCTCTGCGCGCAGGGGCTGGTCGCAATGGCTTCCGGCGACATCGCCGGCGCCCGCCTCTATCTCGAACGCGCCGCGGAAGCCGGCGACACCAGGGCTTTGATGGTGCTTGGCGAAAGCTACGATCCGACCACGCTCGCCCGCATGGGCGCTCTCGGCATCAAGGGCGACGCCGGCAAGGCGCGCGATTATTACGCCAAGGCTTTGGCGGCCGGCATGGGCGCCGCGCGCGAGCGTATGGCCGCCCTGGAAGCGCCGTAACCTTCGCGGACTCTGCCGTCCGGGACAATGCGCCAATCACCCACCCGAGCCGATGTCGCAAGAAAGGCGCTCAGCGCTGACGCCGCGCCTTACGATTTGGTTTCCGGCTTGCTCGGCATCGGTTGGACCGGCATTCCCGGGCCGATCTTCTGCAAATTGCCGACGATGACCTGATCGCCCTCGGCGACGCCGCTGACGATCGCGACGAGATCGCCGTCGGTCTGACCAAGGGAAACCAGGCGCTTGTCGACTTTATTGCCGTCGCCAATGACATAAATGTATTTGCCCAGCTGGCTCGATCCGAGAGCGACCTGGGGCGCCATCAGCGCGTCGGGCTGCTCCCTGACGTGCAGTTGGATGCGAACATACTGGCCAGGCAACAGATGAAAGTCGGCGTTGGCGATCGTCGCGCGCGCAGCGATCGTGCCCGTCGCGCGATCGACGGCATTGTCGATGAATGTCAGTTCGCCTTTGTCGGACGCCTGCGTTTCGCCGGGCAGAAAGATCTCCGCCTCGACTTTACCCGCGCTCCGCGCCTTCTGCAGTGCGATGAGATCGGTTTCGCTGGGGTTGAACGTGACGTAAATCGGATCGAGCTGCACCAGATTGTTGAGCGCCGGGCCGCCAGGGCTGACCAGCGTTCCGATCGGCGCCTGGTTGCGCCCGAGACGGCCCGCGAAGGGTGCCCGGATCTCCGTGTAACCGAGATTCAACTGGGCGCCGCGGATCGCCGCCTGATCCATCAACAGAGACGCCTCGCCCTGGCGCACGTTGCTGCCGCGCTGGTCGAAAGCGTCCTTGGCGAGAAAGCCGCTCTTGGCGAGGTCAACGCCGCGATTCAGATTGGAGCGCAGATATTCGAGCGAGGCGGCGTCACGCTCGGCCTGCGCATTCGCCTGGTCCAGGGCGGCCTGGAAGTCGCGCGGATCTATCTTATAAAGCAGATCGCCCTGCTTGACGTCGGCGCCATCGGGCGTGAGCTGTTCCTTGAGATAGCCCGACACTTTCGCCTGCAACGCCACATTGCCGATCGATTCGGTTCGGGCGGAATATTCGAGATAGACGGGCAACGTCTTCTTGATGATTTTCGCCACCGGCACCGGCATCAGAAAGGGCGCGCCAGGCGGCGTGGCCGCGGCGCCGATGTTGCCGCCGCTCCGATCGAGGGCATGCCAGGCCGCCGCCGCGGCGGCGACGGCGCCTATTCCAAAAACGACTTTCCAGATTCGCATCGCGGCAATCTCCAAATTCACTCGGCCGCCTGGGGCTCGGCCCGCGGCGGATATTTCGTCGAGGCGGCGGCCGCCGCCGGCGCTTTGGCAGGTCCGCGCTCCCGCCATTGTTCAATGACGGCGTAGAAAACGGGAACGAAGATCAGCGTCAGGACCGTCGCGGCGAGCATGCCGCCAAACACCGTCGTTCCGATCGATTGCCGGCTCGCAGCGCCGGCGCCCGTGGCGAACACCAGGGGCAGAACGCCGAGGATGAAGGCGAAGGCGGTCATCAGGATGGGACGCAGGCGAAGACGACCCGCCTCCATTGCCGCTTCGACGATCTCCAGCCCCTCTTCGCGTCGCCGCTTGGCGAATTCAACGATCAGAATGGCGTTCTTGGCGGCAAGGCCGATCAGCATGACAAAACCGATCTGGGAATAGACGTCGATCTGCATCTGCCGCACCCATAGCGCCAGAAAGGCGCCAAACAAGGCGAGCGGCACGGCGAACAGGACCATGAACGGCATGGTCCAGCTTTCATATTGAGCGGCCAGGATCAGGAAGACGAAAACGATCGCCAGTCCGAACACGACAGTGGCGATCGAACCCGCCTTGAGCTCCTGGAAGGTAATGCCCGTCCATTCAAAACCAAAGTCGTTCGGCAGCGCTGCGGCGGCCGCGCGTTGCATCGCCACTACCGCTTGCCCCGAACTGAAGCCGGGCGCCGCGGCGCCGTTGATGAGCGCCGCCCCATAATTGTTGTAATGGGGAACCGTTTCGGGTCCGACGATCGGATGCAACTGGCCGAGCGTGCTGAGCGGCACCATGCCGCCGGAAGCATTGCGCACATAGAGCCGCGAAATATCGGTCGCCAAGGCGCGCGCGTCCTTATCGGCCTGCATCGTGACCCGGAAGGTGCGGCCGAACAGATTGAAGTCGTTCACGTAGAGCGAGCCGAGATAAATCTGCAGCGTGTTGAATACGTCGGGCAGGTTGAGGCCGAGCAATTTCGCCTTGCTGCGGTCGAGGTCATAGGTGAATTGCGGCGTCGAAGTGCTGAAGGAGGTGAACAATTGCTGCGCGCTCAGCTCCGGCTGTTTGCGCGCCTCGGCGATCAAGGCCTGCGTCGCATCGTTAAGCGCGAAGGCGCCGCGGCCGGCAAGATCCTCAACCTGGAATTCGAAACCGCCCATCGTGCCGAGCCCGTTAATCGACGGCGGATCGAAGCTCAGGGCAAAGCCGTCGGGGAGGCCCAGAAGCTTGGGCCGCACCGAGGCGACGATCTCCGAGGCGCTCAGCCCCGGTCCACGCTGGTCCCATGGCTTCAGCACCGCGAATTCGATGGCTGAATTCGACTGGGCGGCGTTGGTCAGAAAGTTGAGGCCGCTGATGAAGCCGGCGATTTCGACGCCCGGCGTATTCTGCAGCATCCCGCGAACTTGTTGGGCGACGGCGTCGGTGCGCTGCAGCGAGGCGCCGTCCGGCAATTGAACGATGACCAGGAAATAACCCTGATCCTCGACAGGGAGAAAAGTCGAGGAAAGGCGCAGCGACAAGGCATAGGTCGCAGCCAAGCCAGCGACAAACAGGACGAGCATCGCCCAGCGGAAGCGGATCAGCCCGCGGACGGCGCCGGCATAGGCATGCGACAGCCAATGGAAGCCGGCGTTGAACCAACGGAACAGGATAAAATGCCCTTCTTCCGGCCGCGCGCGCAGGAAAGCGGCGCTGAGCGCCGGGCTCAGCGTCAGCGAATTGAACGCGGAAATGGCGACGGAAATCGCCACCGTCAGCGCGAATTGATTGTAGAGGCTGCCGGCGACGCCGGGGATGAACGCCACCGGCACGAACACCGCCATCAGCACGCCGGTCGTCGCGATGATCGGGCCGGTGACTTCGCTCATTGCCTTGCGCGCCGCCGCCAGAGGCGGCAGGCCCGCCTCGAGCTGGCGCTCGACATTCTCGACGACGACAATCGCATCGTCGACGACAAGGCCGATCGCCAGGACCATGCCCAGCATGCTGAGCATGTTCAGCGAGAAGCCGAGCATTTCCATGATGACCAGCGTCGCGATCAGCGACACGGGAATCGCGATGGTCGGAATGATCGTCGTGCGCCAGTTTTGCAGAAAAACGAACACCACGGCGACGACGAGGGCCAGAGCTTCGGCGAGCGTGATCAGCACGTCATGCATCGCCGCCGAGACGAAGCGCGTCGTGTCGTAATGCATGGCGTAAGCGATGCCCTTGGGAAAGCGCTTCGACAATTCCTGCATCTTGTCCTTGACGCGCTGCCGCAGATCGAGAGCGTTCGAGCCCGGCGCCTGAAAGACGGCGACGACGACGGTGGGCTTGTCGCCGAAAAAGGCGGAGGACGAATATTGCAGGGCGCCGAGTTCGATCCGCGCCACGTCGCGCAGACGCACGACGGAGCCGTCGGCGGGGTTGGCGCGCACGACGATATCGCCAAACTCCTTGGGATCGCTGAGACGGCCGGCGGCGTTGACCTGCATTTCGAACGGCGTGCCGGCCGGGGCCGGCGATTGGCCGATCTTGCCCGCCGCCACCTGGAGATTCTGTTCGGCGATCGCGTTCTGCACGTCGACAGCGGTGACGCCAAGATTGGCGAGCTTGTCGGGATCGAGCCAGACGCGCATCGAATATCGTCGTTCGCCGAATATCTTGGTGTCGCCGACGCCCTGCAGGCGCTTCAGGGGATCGACGATTTGCAGATAGGCGTAATTGCTCAGCGAGATCGGATCGACGGAGCCGTCGGGCGAGGTCAGATCGACGATCAGGACGAAATTGGGATTCTGCTTGGTGATCGTCACACCGCCCTGATTGACGATCGCCGGCAGCGACGAAGCCGCCTGGGAAACGCGATTCTGGACATCGATGGCGGCGGTATTGATGGAATAGCCGACGTCAAAAGTGATGGTGATCGTCGACGATCCGTCATTCGAACTGGCGGAGGACATGTAGGTCATGCCCTCGACGCCGTTGATCTGCTGTTCGAGCGGCGTCGTCACCGTATCGGCGACGACCTGTGCGCTGGCGCCGGGATAATTGGCGCTCACCACCACCTGAGGCGGCGTGATGTTGGGAAATTGCGCAACGGGCAGCATGAAATAGCAAATCGCCCCGGCGAGCACCATGACCATGGCGAGCGCCGAGGCGAAAATGGGACGTTGGATAAAGAAACTCACCATGAACAGTGCGACCCGCGAACAATGCCTGATATCTTCGATGCAACCGTCCCATGCACAGATCGCGCCGCGTCTGACCCGAGGTTGCGGTCGACGCAGGTCCAGGTGAGATAGTCGGGGACCGACGGGTCAGATCTGACGCCGGCGCTCGCCTTCACAGCCACGACAGGTTGGGTCGCGATTCGACCGACGGTCCGGAAACGGCCGGCGACCGAATCCAGCATATGCTCGAAGGCTGGAATATCGACATGGTCGGCTTTCATCAAGATGCGCGTCAACGGATCGGCGAGAAGCTCGCTGATCGTCGGCTCCTTGAAGCAAGCGTAATGGAAGTCGGCGCCCTTGTCGGGGGGCGATAAATGGCTGCTTGTCGCATCCATGGCTTGGCCTTTCTGTTGCGACGCCGCCCAAAGCAGCGGCGGGACCCTGTGAGCTGGCGAGAGCGAGCCAAAGCGCGATGTTGACACTCGCCACAGCGGGTGTTACCGGTAAGTAACAACGCTAGGGATACAGACCGGTCACACCCTAGTCAAGAGCGACGACGAACAAATTTCGGAAAACAGGAGAAGTCCAGTTGGTTGAGGAATGCGCCGCGACGAGGCCCCGCCCGCGCGATCGGATCGCCGGGGCCGCCAGAGGCCTTTTCCACAAGCACGGGATTCGAGGCATTGGCGTCGATGCGATCGCCGAAGCGGCCGGCACCAACAAGATGACCCTCTATCGTCACTTCGGATCGAAGGACGATCTGATCATCCAATGCCTGCGCGACGCGGCGCAGGAAGCGGAAGTCTGGTGGGCCCAGATCGCATCGGACCATCCCGGCGATCCCCTGGCGCAATTGCATGCCTGGATCTTCGGCGCCGCCGAATGCGTTTTGAGCGACGATCGCGGTTGCGAGCTCGCCAACGCCGCCGTCGAACTGGCCGAGACCGATCATCCCGCGCGGCGGGTGATCGAAGAAATCAAGACCGAGCACCGTAATCGTCTGGCGCGACTCTGCGAGAGGGCGGGCATCGTGCAAGCCGATCTTCTCGCCGACACGCTGTCGCTTTTGTTCGAGGGCGCCCGCGTCAGTCGGCAAAGCGCCGGGATTGACGGACCGTGCGGAAGATTCGTCGGCGTTTGCGAGGCGGTCATCGCATCGTTCCAGCTTCAAAAAGCGGAAGAACGATTGAGCGAGCCGGCGCTCTAAAGCGCGCCCCTTTCTATTGGAATCACTCTCCGTCATTGCTGTGCAGGTCACAAGGCGAATGCGAAGCATTCGTCCGGTCCGGTTCTCAGGAAGAAGTCGCGGGCCGCGCCAGCGCGAGATCAACACCAACTGAAACGGTCGAGTGTGATCCATCGTTTCGCATGGCGGAGCGTGTTTCACCGCTGAGACCTTTGTCAATGATGGCCTTTCAGGCCAAAG
>Ga0209006_10001777_pt1 | contig 19512 bp, 17 predicted proteins | sample JacPin_JW_Ref_O2_FD_188567 | JGI IMG/M metagenome (GOLD analysis project Ga0209006, IMG submission 188567) | Forest soil microbial communities from Algoma, Ontario, Canada - Jack Pine, Ontario site 1_JW_Ref_O2 (SPAdes) (version 2) | ecosystem: Environmental > Terrestrial > Soil > Boreal...
TGTTCGCCAGCATCCAGGCCGCGCCCTCCTTCCAGACCACCGGCGTCATTAACGGCGCGAGCTTCATCGCCGGACCGATTGCTCCGAATGCGTGGGTCTCGATCAAGGGATCTGGATTGTCCGCGACCACGGGCACCTGGCAGGTTACGGGCAGCGCACTGCCCACCGCGGTCAACGATGTGGGCGTCACCATCAACGGCACGGCGGTCCCTGTAAGCTTCGTGAGCAATACGCAGGTGAACTTTCTGGTTCCATCCACGGTATCGACCGGCCCGGCGCAGATCCAGACCACGAATAATGGCTTGACCAGCGCGGCCGTGACGGTGAACGTGGATCCGCTGGCGCCGGCGTTCTTCACGCTCGGGACCAACGCGACCAACGGCGATAATTATGTGGCCGCCGAGCACGCCAATGGCACCCTTATTGGACCGGCGGCGACCATCCAGAGCGCTACGCCGGCCGAGCCGGGCGAGACCATTATGTTGTTCGCTACCGGTTTCGGAGCGCCGCTCGCTTCGGGCGAAGCACTCGCGCAGGCGCCGGTAATCGTGATCGATGGAATCGATGCAGACGTTACCTTCGCGGGCCTGGTGGGACCGGGGCTGTATCAGTTCAACGTGGTGGTGCCCTCCACAGTTACGCTCGGCCAGGACGTCCTAGTGGTCGGGCTGTCAAGCAATTTTGAAACGCAGCCCAATGCGTTTCTCACGATCGCCGCTCAGTAGTGGCGCGGGGCGTTCCCTCTCCTCAGGACGCCCCGGTTCCCATTTCTGTCAAGTTGTATCTGAAACGTAGATCCACTTTCTGTCGAGCGTCAGTCCGAGTGCTGTTGGTGGCTCTGAGTGCGAATCGACGGGTGTAGCGCAGACCGCAGCGCTACACCCAAAACAAACTGCCGTGCCTCAGATCAGGCCCTCCACACTAGCGGATTCTGCGCTCAGCGGCATCTGGCTCTTCAGCTAAAGCCACCAGTAGTTGCAAGAATTCCGGCCACTGGCAGACTGGAGCTGATAAATTTGCAGGGCACGGGAAAGATCAGGTCCGTCTCCAGCAGCAGGTTTACCGTCACATCTGAACTGAGCCCGGAGGAGTTACGCGCCTCGAAGTGGCGCTGAAGAAAATCGGCAAGCGCGCAATCGCACTGCCGAGAAAGGACGGCGATGTTAAATGAACTCTGTCTTGTAACAGAAGTGGTTGTTGGTGCAGAACCCGACCCGTCGTCGAGACCCACAAACAAGAACGGCGGCCCTAATGCGCCGCCGTTTCTTCATTGCCATTGTGCGCCGTTATTACTTCGCGTCTTTGAGGTCGAAGCGATCGAGGTTCATCACCTTGACCCAGGAGTTCACGAAGTCCTGCACGAAGCGCTGCTGCCCATCGGATTCGGCGTAGACTTCAGCGACCGCGCGCAACTCCGAGTTCGAGCCGAAGATCAGATCCACCGGGGTCGCCGTCCACTTCACAGCGCCGCTCTTGCGGTCCTTGCCTTCGTAGATCCCTTCCTTCGCGGTCGACTTCTCCCACTTCGTCCCCATGTCAAGCAGGTTGAGGAAGAAGTCATTCGTGAGCGTGCCCGGACGACTCGTTAACACACCGTTCGCCGATCCGCCTTCATTCGCGTTCAGCGCACGCATGCCGCCCACCAACACCGTCATCTCCGGCACTGACAGCGACAGCAGGTTGGCGCGCTCGACAAGCAGTTCCGCCGGCGAACCGGAGAGGCCCGCACCGTAATAGTTGCGGAAGGCATCGGCCTTCGGCTCGAGCATGGCAAGGGAGGTTACGTCGATCTGCGCCTGCGTTGCGTCGACGCGGCCTGGTGTGAACGGTACACTCGCCGTGACGCCCGCCTTTTTCGCGGCGTCTTCAATTGCGGTGCTGCCGCCGAGCACAATCAAATCCGCCAGCGAAACCTGCTTAGTACCGGACTTCTGGTTGAAGTCCTGCTGGATCGTTTCAAGTCGCGCAATAACTTTCGAGAGTTCCGCCGGATCATTCACCGGCCAATCCTTCTGCGGAGCGAGACGGATGCGCGCGCCGTTTGCGCCACCGCGCATATCGGTGTAGCGGAACGTCGCGGCCGAGGCCCATGCCGTGCGAACGAGTTCGGGAACCGTCAGGCCGGAGCCAAGAATCTTCACCTTCAGCGCGGCGATGTCCTTCGCATCGATCTGCGCATAGTCAGCCTTCGGCAGCGGGTCCTGCCAGATCAGCTGTTCCTGCGGAATTTCGGAGCCAAGGTAGCGCGAACTCGGGCCCATGTCGCGATGCGTCAGCTTGAACCAGGCCTTCGCGAACGCAAGTTCGAATTCGGCCGGGTTTTCGCGGAAGCGCATGGCGATGGCGCGATAGGCGGGGTCTTCCTTGAGCGCGAGGTCCGTGGTGAACATGATCGGAGCATGACGTTTATTCGGGTCGTAGGCATCCGGCACGAGGTTCGCACCCTGATTGTTGGCGGGGATCCACTGCGTGGCGCCCGCCGGGCTTTTGGTCTTCACCCAGTCATAGGTGAAAAGGTTATTGAGATACTGCATGCTCCACTTGGTCGGGCTTGCTGACCAGGCGCCCTCCAGCCCGCTCGTGATCGTGTCCGCGCCCTTGCCGCTGCCGCAGCTGTTCTGCCAGCCGAGGCCCTGCTGCTCAATTGGCCCCGCGGCGGGCTCCGAACCGGCGCACTTCGAAGGATCGGCGGCGCCGTGGGCCTTGCCGAAGCTGTGGCCACCGGCGATGAGCGCGAGCGTCTCTTCGTCATTCATGGCCATGCGGCCGAAGGTTTCACGGATGTCCTTCGCGGCGGCCAGCGGGTCGGGATTGCCGTTCGGTCCCTCGGGATTTACGTAGATGAGACCCATCTGCACGGCGGCGAGAGGCTTCATCAGCTGGCGGTCGCCGCTGTAGCGTTCATCGGCGAGGAACTTCTTTTCGGGACCCCAGTAGACCGTGTCCGGTTCCCAGTCGTCCCTGCGGCCGCCCGCGAAGCCAAAGGTTTTGAAGCCCATCTGTTCGAGGGAAACATTGCCGGCGAGAACCATCAGATCGCCCCAGGAAATCCTTTGGCCGTACTTCTGCTTGATGGGCCAGAGCAGGCGGCGGGCTTTATCGAGATTGGCGTTGTCGGGCCAGCTATTGAGCGGATCGAAACGCTGCTGGCCGCCTTCACCGCCGCCGCGTCCGTCCGTGACTCGGTAGGTGCCGGCGCTGTGCCAGGCCATGCGGATGAAGAACGGTCCGTAGTTGCCGTAATCGGCGGGCCACCAGTCCTGCGGTGTGGTGAGGACTTTGGCGATGTCCTGCTTGACAGCCTTGAGGTCCAGCGTGGCGAAAGCTTTCGCGTAATCGAAGTCCTTGCCGAGCGGGTTGGATTCGGCGGAGTGCTGTCGGAGCGGCGAAAGATCAAGCTTTTCGGGCCACCAGAACTGGGCGGTCTGGGGCGGCTGCGCGACAGCGGATGAGACAAGGATCACCGGGGCCGCAGCCATCGCCCATCGAGAATAGAACGGTCTGAGGTTCATAGTTGCGAGTCTAGGGCTGGACTTGACATAGGTCAATACGGCGGTGACTATCGTATATATAGGATCGACCTATGGATCAACCGACGCGGTCAAGAGGCTTTGATTTACGGCAGTTGGAGTATTTCTGCGCGGTGGCGCGGACGGGCAGTTTCACCAAGGCTGCCGAAGATCTGGGGATGGCGCAGCCCTCCCTTTCCGAGCAGATTGCGCGGCTCGAACATAGGCTGGGCGCGCCGCTGTTCGAACGCCTGCACCGGCGCATCGAGCTGACGCCGCTCGGAGAGGCGATTCTGGGTAAGGCGAAGGCGCTGGTGGAAGATGCGGCGGCGCTGCCCGACTTGTTCGACCAGGCGCGCGCAGGTGTGCGCGGGCCGCTGCGGATCGGGTCGATTCCCACGATTCTGCCTTACTATCTGGCGCCAAAGCTGCGCGGGTTTCTGGATCGGTATCCGGAGGTGGATCTGCAGGTGCGCGAAGGCAGGACGGCGGAACTGGCGGAGCAGGTGATCGACGGAGTGATCGACGTGGCGGTGGTGAGCCTACCGGTGGCGGGCGCGGGGCTGGTGATGAAAGAGCTGTTCCGCGATCCGTTGTATCTGGCGGTGCCGGAGCACCATGCACTGGCAAAGGCAAACACAGTGCATCTGCGCCAGTTCACGGAGGAGCGGCTGCTGATTCTCAAGGACGGCCACTGTCTGCGAGACGAGACGCTCTCGCTCTGCGATCACGCGCGCATGCGCTTCGTGGCGCAGTGCGAAGTGGATCAGTTTCTAACGATCTTCGAACTGATCCGCGCCGGGTTCGGCGTGAGCATCGTGCCTGATATGGCGAGAAGCCTGAGCCATGGTTGCCGGCTGGTCGAGCTTGAACCGAAGGCCAGCAGGAAGGTGGGTTACATCCGGCTGGAGAGACGCTATGTGTCGAAGGCGATCGAGGCGTTTACGAGATACTTGAAAGGTAGAGACCTATACCTCCGATAGGTCACTGCGGATCAGATGCCGACTCTTCGCTTGGACATATTCAGACAGCCCTGAGGAATGCGGATGGCGTGGTTGATGGCCCGAAAGGCGTGGCCAAATCCTGAATCTCCCTCCGCCCACCGCCGGTCGTGATTCTCTCCTCGACGCGCGCCTCCGCCTACCAAATATGGTGGCTGCCGTGTCCTTTTACCGATGGCTCGCGTAAAGAAACCCTTGGTCTTCAATACGGTCTCCAATTCTTAATCCGATTGTAATTGGCATACCGACTGCTTATGTCAGCGCAGTGTACGGGGTGCGGAATGAAGATAACTGTTGTCGAGTCGTCAAGTCAGGGGGTGAGACTCAGGGTGGAAGGTCGGTTGACGGGCCGCTGGGTCGAGGAGCTAAGAAGAACCTGCGATCTGCATGCTCTTAGCGACGGGATCCGGTTGACGCTGGATCTGGCGGACGTTTCATTCGCCGATGCCGCGGGAATTGAGCTGCTCAAGGAACTGAGGATTCGTTTGGTTACCCTCCTCAGCCCCTCGTCGTTGGTGGCCGAGCAACTCAAAGCGTAAGGAGCAACGTCCTCCGTGGCGGTCAGATTGCCACGCAGAGCCAAACACCCGAAGGAGGGTACTCAATATGCTAGAAGGCTCGGAACAGCGCGCCACAAAGATGCTCGATGCGCCTCCGATTCAGATGGACTTCAATGAGAACCGGGCCACTGGGACGTTTTCCCTCCCTTTGCGCTCAGAGAGCTGGCCAAAACGCATCTCCAGCATAGGTTGGCTTTCAACTTCGATCCTTCATGACCTCCGGAATCCCCTGGGGACAGTCTTCGCAGGCGCTGAAATGTTGATGCAACTCGATCCTGCGTCGACCCAGGGCAAGCGCCTGGCGGCTAATATTTACCGCGCCGCCGGTCGCATGCGCGAATTGTTGGCAGACCTCGCTGGCGCGAGCCGTGGGAATAATTCGACATGTGAAATTTGCAAAATCCACGATGTCATCGCTGCGGCATCGGAGGCGGCATTACTGGCAGCGGAATCGCAGGGTGTTCAGATCTTGCACGAGGTGCCCGATGGTCTCGAGATAGCTGTGCAGCGCTCTCGTATAGAACGCGTATTCTTCAACCTGATTACCAACGCTCTCGAAGCGATGCCGCACGGCGGGCAAATCCGAATTGACGCGAGGAAGGAGGAGAATCGCGTGTTGATCGAAGTGGAGGACACGGGTCCCGGAATTCCGCGTGCGATTCGCGACCGGTTGTTCGAGCCGTTCGTTACGGCAGGCAAGGCCCACGGCCTGGGACTGGGGTTAGCGCTCTCTCGCCAGACTCTGCTCGATCACGGCGGCGACATGTGGACCGAACCTGCCGGCGGCGCTCGATTTGTAATCAGCCTGCCTCTGAGCAGAGTACTGACGACGACATTCAACGGAAGGACCTAGCCGAGCAGGAAGAGAGAAAAAAATGATAAAGAGTGAATTGAACAAATACAGAAACGTGCTGGAAGCCAAGCAGTCAGAGCTGGTGCAACTGGTACGCAATCGCGACGGAATCGTCATCGAAAAGAGTGCCGATGCTTTCGATGAAGTGCAGTACGCTACCGAGCGCGAGCTGGCAATCCGCAGCCTGGACCGCGACTCCAATCTGTTGCGGAACGTCCGGGCGGCGCTCGACCGCATCGAAGAGGGAGGTTTCGGCGTCTGTCTGTCTTGCGAAGAGGACATCAGTCCGAAACGCTTGGCGGCGGTGCCGTTTACGGCATACTGCATCGTGTGCCAGGAACTCGCCGACCGCGGCCAGCACGAAGGCGCTGAGGACCTCGATGAGTTGCTGACCCCCGCCTAATCGGACCTTCGCTGAGCTCAGGATGACCAACGAAGGAGTACTTGTGCGGGAGGCCCGCAGCGCTTTGGAGGGAGTCAAAGAGCGGCACGCGCTCGGCGGCGTCGCCGGCTTGTCGATCAGAGCAAGATCATTCATAAGGCGGAAAAATCAATGGGACACTCTACGATAACCGGCCAAGAATCGGCGGAGGCAACGACGGAGATAATTTTAGAGAGGGCAACTCGAATCCTGGATTCGACTAAGGAGAGCGTAGACCGTACGGAAACCGAAGCGATCGAGGCGGCAAGGAGAGGTGGCTTCCGGCAGACTATCGTGGAGCGTATTGGCCTTGCGGTTCGTGAAATTATGATCAATAGTGTCATCCACGGAAACGGGTGCAACCCTCACAAGAAGGTGGTCGTAACCATCTCGCGGACTCCAGACAAGTTGAAGATTGTAATTTCCGATGAAGGTGAGGGTTTCGACCCTGATCAGCTTCCCGATCCCCTTTCACCGGAAGGCGTTCTTAGGGGTTCCGGCCGTGGTGTCTTCCTGGCTCGCGCGTTTATGGATGAATTGGAAGTGCGACGTGACGCCGGGGGCTGGACAACCGTAACCATGACCAAGCTTGTCGATTCGGTGGGTGCCGGCTAAAGGTGCGCGAACCCGATTGCCGCGATCGAACTCCCGAACCCCTGTAGGGCAAACATCCGATCCAAAGGGTGCCAACGCTGGCCACCGTTTTACGCCTCGAGTGTTAACTCAAATTGGAGTCGTCCAAGTGCGGCCCTGGGCTATTTGAACGAATCCGAGGTGGGCATCCCGCGATCCTGAATCCACTCGAGGATGTCGTACCTCGGGACCCGGCGATCGGGAAAGAAACTGTTCACAGCATCCTGCTCGTCCGAAAATACCTCGAACACAGTGTGGAGTTTTGCCGCAACCATCGCGTTCAAATGGGAGGGACTCAGGTTCAGCAGTTTCAACGATCCATTCAGGCGCACGATGTGCGCATGACAGAACACCACCTTGCCAAGGCCGTCAGCATCAATCTCAGACAAGCCAGCGAAGTTGAGTACGACTTTTAGGGGACCGCCTCCCGTCATGGTTAATATCGCCCGGCGCAGAATCGCCTCTGAATCGCTGAGGCGGCCTCGCAGATCGAGAATCCAGATTCCCTCTTTTTGGCGTATCGTAAAAGTTTGACCCATACCTCTTTACACAGCATTTACTGTTCCTCTTCAAATTGCGTTGGTGACCGCGGACTCCCCTCCGAGGATCTCGCCGGAAGTATTCGTAACGTCTGAACCGGCGCGGACGTAGTCTCCTGGGTCAACCGAAGAAGCATGACACGCGCTCGGAACAGCCTCGTCTTCACCGCCGGAACCGTCGAGCGCACAAAGCGGGCAATCTCCTCCATGCTGAATTGCCCGAATTCGCGGAGGACTAGAACCCGCCTGTAGGTCATAGGCAATTGTGCGACAGCGCAGCGCAGCACTTGTCGCGCTTCACTCCGAGCCAGGCATTGAAGAGGCGAGTCGATTGCCGACGCGAATTTGTCCAGATCCTCAATGGTCTGCCAGTTTGGCCGGCGGTGATTTCGCCGGCACAAGTTCAACGCTTCATTGATTGCAACCCGTGTGACCCATGTACCAAATGCAGACTCCTCGCGGAATGTTGAAAGATGCCGCCAAGTCTTGAAGAAGACCTCCTGGGAGAGATCTTCAACGTCAGCGCTATTAGCCACAATGCATCTGATGCGCCTTTGCACCGCGGGCAAGTAACGGTGCATCAGGACCTCAAAGCATTCGGTTCTACCTGACAACACCATTTTGATGAGGGCGCTATCGCCCAATGCTGCGAGTGGTGGGTCCATTGGTGGGTACTCCCAATTCCTCACGGTGCAAGCGATTTACCATCAGGCGTCAGCAGGCTACGGCTACGGCTTCAGCGTCCGTTCGGGATCGGCGCGCCCATCCCGACGCGTGTGCGGTGGCTCCGTATGTTTCAGCTCACCTCATTGCCTTCGCTTCCGGACTCACAGCGATCTTCCCGTGAGAATTGTCCCGCCCGATGAGTTGCGACCGCGCAATGATACCGCTCGTTCCTCTACCGGGGCCACTCCGACAAAGGACTGCAGCTGAGGTGGGCGCGGCCATTACAAGCGAATCGCTCGCCTTCCCGATCTCCTCTTGGCCGGTTATCCGCTTTGACTGCCGAAAAGACCGAGAGAGTGACGATGGCAAGTGCCGACATCGGCGCGAAAACATGACCTCCGATGGCGGGATAGATCGGCTGACGAAATGCTCGGGAACGCGGTCGTAGAAAGAAATCAAAATGTTGCGGGTCAGCAAGCGTGAGGAGCGATCGCGTACGGTTCTGATTGTTGATGGCCGCCTATGGGCAGACTACGTCCAAGTCGTAGAGACCTGCTGCAACGAAGCGATATCAACTGGGGCGGTCATTCATCTCTATTTACGTGACGTCACCACTGTCGATGGTGCCGGCCGCGCACTGCTATCGCGGCTGGCAGCCAAAGGCGTACATTTGAGCGCTAGTGGCGTATACACGTCGCATCTCATACGAGACTTGATTGCAACCGCCAAACAATCCGCGAACTGTGGCCATCAGGAGGCGCCCCGGCGGCCAAGAACAGACGGCCCTTCGGATGATTAGACCGTTATGCTCGGCCGGCGAACGCTGGGACTCTCACGTTCAGCAACACCGGTTATCGGTAGCTTGGCCCATGGGCTGCTGTTCGTAAGAGCACTGGAACATTATTGAACCGAGTCAAGGAGAAGTCCGCCAGGGGTATAGGCGTCAACCAACTCGCGTCTGGCGAAACACTCCTTCTCAGAATGGATACGGAAGGTGTCGCACTGAAACCCGCATCGAGTTGCGCAGTACTGCTCGCGCTTCTATTCGCCGCAATGGGCTACGGTCAGACATCGTTACTCGTCGGGCCCTCCCAACGCGAAGAAGCCGGACTGGTGGTAGAGGACGCTGCTCCGGCACTGGCGTTCGGAAGGTACCTCGAGTCCCTCCAAGAGCGCAATCCATTCGCGGAGTTGGGGCCAATCTGCCTTGAGGTTGAAGCCTCCATCCCTGGTCTCGCCAAACAGGCCAGTCTGCTTGCGATCCGACAGCCCGGAACCTCCGAACTCACCGAATACACCGTGAAGAAGCTTGATGGGGACTCGCTGGTAAAGCAGCAGGTCATCGCACGCTATCTCGCAGCTGAGAAACAAGCCGAAAGAATCCCATATTCTACCGTCGCCATCACTCCTACAAACTATAAGTTTCACTACGCGGGATCCTTCGTGAACGACAAGATTCCGGTGTATATCTTCAAGATCACTCCCAGAAAGAAGCGCGAGGGTCTGATTCGCGGCGAGATCTGGATCGATTCTGCAACCGGCTTCGCCGTGCACCAAGCCGGCCGATTCGTCAAACGGCCCTCGGTTTTCATCCGCCGGATCGACGTCTCACGCGATACGAACATAACGGATGGAGTCCCTACTAGCCGTATCACACGTCTCACGTTACGAACCAGACTTGTGGGGCTTGTTCAGTTGACAGTGACGGAGCGTCCAATCGCAGCCAACGCTCGGTAGTCACGCGCTCATTGGCGCGGGCTTTCTCAGACACTAGTGAGCTACTACCTGCGATCGTGGCCCGCGCGGATTATTCCTCCTGAGCATAAATGACAGTAAGAACATGACTCCTGCCGCAATTCCTAACATCCAGAACGCGTCGATATAAGACAGGGTTGACGCTTGATTCTGCATAGATTCATAGAGTCGACCGTAAGCCTGCATCTGCGGTTGATCGACACCACCCTGTCTAAGTCGAGCCGCAAGCGAGGCCGCAGAATCTCGAAAGGCCGGATCGCTGAGGCTGGTGTGGCTCGCCAACATCGCTTGGTGAAGCTGCGCACGCCTGGCGAGTATCGTTGTGACGGCGGAGGTCCCGACGCTGCTACCCATATTGCGGACGAAGTTGACCAAGCCGGCTACTGCGTTGCTTTTCTCTTGTGGTAACCCAAGATACGCCACCATGGTCGCTGGGATGAAGATAAATCCGATTGGCACATACTGCGCAATACGCAGCCAGGTGGCCGAAGCGAAACTGATTTGGAGATCGATCCGGTGTGTGGAGAAAAACATAGCAACGGTAAGAAGTGCCCATCCGAAAGCCATTAAGTAGCGCGCCTGGATTCTACCAGTCAATCGCCCAACTAACGGGAGCTCTATCAACAAAATTACCGCAGCTGCAGAAAGGACCATGCCGGCGCTTTGGGCGGAGTATCCCATGAGGCTCTGCAAAAACTGCGGCATCAAGACAGTGGTCGAAAAGGAAGCTGCGCCGACCATGAACATCATCAGACAGGAAGTAGCGAAATTGAGGTTCTTAAACAGGCGAACGTCAACAATGGGGTCTTTGACATGCAGTTCCCATAGGACGAGACAGACAAGAGCGATGACGGAAATAATCGAGAGCGTGAGGATAAAGTTGGATCCGAACCAATCGTCTTCCTGCCCTTTATCGAGCACGATTTGAAGAAAGGCAATTCCAATGGCCAGGAATCCAAATCCGACATAGTCAACGGTACTCTCCTTGAGAGTCATTCGCTTGAGGAATGGAGGATCTTCAACAAAAGTAAACACCAGGAACATGGCTAGGATTCCGACCGGCAGATTCATCAGAAAGATCCAGCGCCACGTGTAGTTATCTGTGATCCACCCGCCAAGAGTTGGTCCAATGGAAGGAGCAACCACAGCAGTCACCCCGTATAGAGAAAATGCCAACCCCCTCTTTGCAGGTGGAAACGTGTCAGCAAGAATGGCTTGGGCCATCGGTTGCAGACCGCCGCCTCCAGCACCCTGAATCACACGGGATATCAATAGAATCGCCAGAGTTGGCGCTATGCCGCAGAGTAGCGAACTCACCGTGAACAAAGCGATGCATATGAGAAAGAATCGCTTTCGTCCCATCAGTGACACCAGCCAGCCTGTGATCGGCAGAACGATTGCGTTTGAGACCAAGTAAGAGGTCAGAACCCAGGTGCTCTCTTCGCTACTCGCTCCCAAGTTTCCCGCAATATGCGGAAGGGCAACGTTCGCGATGCTGGTATCGAGCACTTCCATAAAGGCCGCCAGAGACACCACAAATGCAATTAACCAAGGATTCGCCTTGGGCTTCCATCCCGAGGGCGAATCGGAGGAAGCGGCAGTTGCTACCGTGGTCCGAGAGTCATGCTGATCTGTAGCCATTAACTTGTGAAAACGTCCTGCTATCGCAATTCGACGGTTGGAGTTACTGACATGCCCTGCCGTAGCATGTGGTCGCTATTCTGGCCGGGATCGAGCGCAAGGCGCACGGGAATCCGTTGCACAACTTTGACGTAATTTCCGGTGGCGTTTTCCGGCGGCAGCAGACTGAACCGCGCTCCGCTGGCGCCAGCGATTCGCTCTACTTTCCCCATATACTCGCGATCGTACGCGTCCACGCTAATCTTCACGGGCTGCCCCACGTGCATTTTCTTAAGCTGTGTCTCTTTGAAATTTGCCGTCACCCAGAGGCCTTCGAGGGGTACCACCTGCATCAATAGCTGACCCGGGGAAATGTTTTGTCCGACGGCAATGCTCTTTTTGCCGACCACTCCATCGATCGGGGCCACGATCGTGGTGTACTGCAAATTCAATTCGGCTTGATCGAGCATCGCTTTCTGCTCCTCCACTTTGGCGCCAGCGGATTGAGCCTTGGCCTGCGTGACTCTTACCTGGTCCGGCCCGGTGAGCGCAGCCTGAATTTGCGCATCGGCTTGCTCAACACGCGTTTGAGCCTGCTTAACGTTGTTTTCGGCTACTGAAATATTCTGCGTCGCCTCGTTTACCGTTTCTTTCTCTGCGTCGACTGTGGCGCGCGCGGCATCCATCGCGGCCACGGCCTGGTCGTACTGCTGCTTTGAAATTTCATCTTTCAATACGAGCTGCTTGTAGCGCTCGACATCCTGCGCCGCTTTGGTGAAATTCGCCTGCGCCACGCGAGTGTTAGCCTCTGTCGTCGCGAGGCGGGCTCGCGCTGCTTCCAGTTGCTTTTCCGAGCCGGATACCCCGGCGCTGGCATCCAGGCGCGTCGAATTCGCGGTGGCGAGAGCACTTTGTGTATTAACTGAAGTGATTGGAACGCCGGTGCGGTTGCTCTCATATGTCGCTACCGCGTCCGCCAGATCGGCGCGCGCTCTCGCGACCGCAACCTCGTGGTCTTTCCGATCCAGCACGACGAGGATGTCGCCTGCCTTGACTTCCTGCTCGTCTTCCACCTTCACGTCGATCGCGTGACCGCTAATGCGTGAACTAATCGCGTATACATCGCCGTCTACCTCGGCGTCATCAGTCGACTCGAACCTTGATAGATGTAGCCACAAAGCATAGCCGCAGGCAAGCAAAACCAACACAACAATGATGCCTACAATTCGTCCGAACCGGCTCTTGCGTTTCGTATTCTCTTTTACTTCAACCGGATTCTCTTGTACCTGAGCCATGATTACTTCGCTCCAATGAATGTCTTCAGATTCGCTTCGGTGAGGCCCATGGCGCGCGACAGAGCCACTTTGGCGAGGTTGTGCCCGAAGATGCTGGATATGAGGTTTTGCTGCGCATTCGATACCGATTCCTGCGCCTGCACCACTTCGATGTTGTCCGTGACGCCGGCGGTGAATCGGTCGCGGGCCTGCGCCAAGGTCTGATTAGCTAAATCGACATTGCTTTGCGCGACCGCAACCTGTTGGGCCGCCGAGTCTAGGTCGAGTAAAGCCGAGCGAGTCTCCTGATCGATCTGCCCCCGCAGGTTCGCAAGCTCCTCTTGGCGCTGCTTGAGCGTGGCAGCAGCCTCCAACATATCCGCCTTGCGCTTTCCACCGTCGAAAATATTCATTCTTATGGAGCCGCTGACGCCGAACGTGCCGTGCGATTCGGCAAAAGTGGGGCCAACCAGGTCGTAGTTCGAGTTGATACTGGCGGTGGGAAGCCACTCGGCGGAGACGGCCTCCTGTGCTAGTTCCGCAGCTTTCACCTGCGCCTGCATGCTCTGGTAGTCGGCGCGCGACTCATAGGCGCGCTGCAAAGCTTCACTTGGGGCGAGTGCGTCGAGTGGCTTGTACGGCACGTGGTCTGAAATCTCGAATACCTGCCCAGTGGGCAATCCAATGGCACGTGCCAGCGAGAGCTTGTCCTTGGCCACCTGATTCTGCAACGCCAGAAGTTGTTGTTGCTGTGTTTTCAATTCGACTTGAGAACGAAGCTCATCGATGGCGGCCGAAGTGCCCGCGCGATGTTGATCTCGTGCACGTTCATAGAGAGCTTGGGCCGTTTCCACTTGCACCTGCGTCGCATCCACCCTTGCCATGCTCGCCACAATTTGCAAATACGCGGAGGCAACCGCTTGTACGACTAAATGGCGCGCATCTTTGGCAGAAAGCTCTGCCGCGTGTAGGCTCTCCTTGCCGGATTGCCAAGCCTTTCGGGCTCGCGCGTCGTATACCGTAAAATCGCTGGAAGCGCCGGCGTCCTGATAGTGAGACGGCCCAAGGATCGTCGAGACGCCCGGAAGACGAAATCCGAACGTCGCCAGACTGATTTGCTGCTCTGTCATGGAAACGCCGCCCGTCACGGTCGGCAGAAGTGCGGCCAGCAAACGTATCTTCTCCGCACGGGCAGTGGTGCTGGAATTCTCCCGCGTGAGCAACCCGAGGTTGGTTTTCAAACCACGTGCGATGGCGTCGTCGAGAGACAGTTTGATGGACCCTGGAGACGCCTCGCCGGCGGGCGTACTGCCGTTAAATTGCGCTAGCAGCGGCACCCACATGCAAATTAGCGTCGATACTGCCCTTAGAACGATCAAGCTATAGTTCATTCCGAATGATGCTGTCGATTGGGGTGCGCTTGCAGGCCCCTGAGTCCACCCGAGCGCTTTCCGGATTGTCAAAACGAGATTCAATGTGAAAACGCGAGGGCCACGTCTGGACCGCCTAATGCCCAACAGGCATCGACACACTAGGCATCAGCTCCTGCACTCATAGGCCGCAAACGCAATCGAAAGTACCGCGGTACCCGGCGCCGGACTTTAACACGCTTGATCCAAGGCACGCGGCGTTCCATTAGCCAATCAATGAACTCGGCAGATGTTGAAGTTTCTGATTTGAGAGTGCTGTGGAAACGGTGAGGAGTTACTCGGAACGTCGCTTACAAAGTGCCGACGGTCGGCGCCTGCCGAAGCAAGTGCCGAAACTCGGCGTCCCGTTCTTGAGAATCTTCACTGTTTCCGTCTCGGTTGAAATTTGGCGACCCGAGAAACTCGCCAGTGCGGAAGGCCCTCGAGATCTGGCACCCGGCGTGCCGGCAGAGAAGAGAACGATTGCGAGCAGTCTAAGTCTGCGAGAGGCGTTCCCTTCAAGCATTACGGTTGTCGAATGGGCATTACCGCCGCGAACACACGCGAACAAACCAAACACCAGCAGCGGAGCGACGCTACGCGCTGTGCTCTCCTGGAGGCGGGGCGTCGGATTTTCGCTCGCGACGGTTTCGATGCCTCGCGAATTGAGGACATTGCAGACGCTACGGGCCACACACGTGGAGCTTTTTACGCTCACTTCAATAGCAAGGAGGACCTCTTCTTCGCGCTCTTCGAGCAGGATGCTGTAAAGCTACTGCGGGAGTTGCGATTCGTCCTGGAACACTCCTCCGGCGACCGGCTACGGGCATTGCGGAACGCCTATAAAGCGCGCGCGTCGGATCGCCAGTGGATGATGTTGTCACTGGAGTTCAAGCTGTTCGCCTTGCGGCATCCCAAAGTGCATGCACGGCTGGCGCGGACGCACCGCCGAATCCGGGCATCGCTCAAGCTAGACACGGTCACGCTACTGCCGGAATTGATGACCACTGGGCGGGAATCACGCGACGTGCGGAGAGTGGCCCTTGAGGCCGTCCTGAACGGACTAGTTCTTGAGCACGCTTACGATCCACAGACCATTTCCAAAACGCACGCTGCTACGCTGCTGGGTTGGATGTTCGACGTTCTGGTGGGATCGAATGAACTCTCAAGAGACGGCCCGCTCGCTAGATAACCTCCCTTGAAGCCGAAACAGGGCGCACTTGATCCGCGCCTTAGTCACCCCCCCCTATTCCCTTCCATATAAAATTGCACAGAATATCGATGTCGTCTGCTCTGTCCTGCTTCGACGCACCCAGCACCCGCCGCGTGGTCAAGCTGCGAATCATGTCTTGAATCGTGAACGCAATCGTCTCGACATCCAGCTGCTGGATCTCTCCGTGCTCGACGGCATCGCGAAGCACCTGCTCGAGACCCCGCGCGAGTTTTAGCTGCACATCCCTGAAGTCCTTAGTCATCGAGGCAGGATGCGTGGTGTTGATGAACTCGGTCAGGTAGATCTTAATGAAGTCACGATTGTCCTCCGCATATTCCAGGCGTGTTGCGATATTCGCCCGGAGCTTGGCTCGCACGCCCGTGACTCCGCGCATGTTCGCCGTCACGCGTTCGAGCAATTCGGCGGTGCCGTGTTGAAGCGTTCTCAGGTAGACGTCCCGCTTGGATTTGAAATACAGGTACAGTGTCCCCTTGGCCAAACCAGAGGCAGCTGCGATCTCGTCCATGGTGGCGTCAGCAAACCCTTTCTTCGCAAAGACTTTGCGGGCAGCATCCAAAATCTCGGTGCATCGAAACTCGGAGACGATCTCTTGCTTGGTTCTCCTAGTCGTGGCGCGCATGAGAATGACTGGCCAGTCAGTTTAGTATACTATGAGATAGGACGAATGATCTATTCCGTTGTGGCACGTGCCAATCTCACGTGCTGAATCATCGGCGCTGAAAGCGAGAGCCCCAAATGCTCACAGTCCATAGCCCATCCGATGCCGGAATCTACGAAGCGTTGTTTGCCTTGTCGAAGTCCATCTCGGGCTACAACGATCTTGAAGGCCTTTGCCACGGTCTGGCTCAATCCCTACAACGCGTGGTCGGATTCGAATACCTCGGCCTTATGCTGCATGATCCGGCTCGCAATGTAATGCAGCGGCACGTGTTGACAACTACGCAACCGGTGCCCGTCGAAGATTTCCCGGCGTTGCCGATCGATCAGGATCCCGCGGGTTGGGTGTGGAGTACACAAACAACTCTTGTGATTTCACCCATTGCCGCTGAAACGCGCTGGCCTAAATCCATCGAACGCGCTTGCAAAGTTGGCTTGTGTTCCCTTTCTCTCGTTCCCCTCTCTATCGGCGAGCGCCGGGTCGGAGTTCTCGCGTTCGGCGCCCGCAGTGTCTATGAGCCGGCACAGGAGGAACTGTCCTTTCTGGAGCGCGTAGCTTCGGAGTTTGCAGTCACGGTGGATTCATTCCTGATGCAACAAACGATCGTTCGAGAGCGCGATCGGTTGCAGGTGCTATTCGACATTACGAACGCTCTTGTTTCGAAGCTTTCACGAGAGGACCTGTTCTCAGCGATATCGGAACAGTTGAGCAAGGTCATCGCGCACGATTTCGCCGCTCTGACACTCCTTGAAAAAGAGAGAGATGAACTGCAGGTACACGAACTTCATTTCACCAGTGATGCCCGGCTGCCGATCGATCGTAGGTCAGTCCCGTTGGGCGGTCTCCCAGCGAGCGAGGTGATTGCTTCCGGGAAGCCGGTCGTGCTGAGCGAGCCTGATGTTGGTCGATTCCCGTCGGTATTCTACAGGAACGTAGTAGGCGCGGGAGCCCGTGCCATTTGCTCTCTACCTCTGACGACATCGAACGGAACCCTCGGTACGTTGGAACTCGGGCGACTGACCTGCACCGCTTTCACAGATGAGGACGTCAACCTTGGGAGCCAAGTCGCCCGCCAGATCGCGGTCGCGATTGAAAACTCGTTAGCGTATCGCGAACTCGCCGAAATGCGGGACAAGGTGGCGACGGAAAAACTCTATCTTGAAGATGAAATCCGTTTCGACCAGAATATCGGCGATATGGTGGGGGACAGCCCGGTCTTTCAAGCGCTGCTGCGAACTGTGCGGGTGGTGGCGCCGACCGATGCCACCGTCTTGATTCTCGGAGAAACCGGCAGCGGCAAAGAACTGATCGCGCGTGCCGTCCATGAATGGAGCAGCCGCCAACGCCGCAACTTTGTCAAGCTCAATTGTGCTGCCATCCCTGCGACGTTGCTCGAAAGCGAGTTGTTCGGGCACGAAAAGGGTGCGTTTACAGGAGCAATTGCGCAAAAGATCGGCCGTTTTGAATTGGCGCACCAAGGCACGCTATTTTTGGACGAGGTGGGCGAGATTCCTCTCGAGCTTCAGTCCAAGCTGCTGCGCGCGGTGCAGGAGCAGGAATTCGAGCGGCTTGGAAGTAATCGGACGATTCACGTCGACGTGCGGATCATTGCAGCGACAAACCGGGAGCTAAAGGCCATGGTTGACGACGGCAAGTTCCGAAGCGATCTTTACTATCGTCTTCACGTTTTCCCAATCCAAGTGCCCCCATTGCGGGAGCGCCGCGAAGACATTCCGTCCCTGGTCCGACACTTCATTCAACGATTTGCATCGCGCATGAATCGGGCTATCGATTCGATTCCTTCAGCGGCTATTGAAGCGCTCACGCGATACGATTGGCCCGGAAATATTCGCGAGCTACAGAATGTTATGGAACGGTCGGTCATCCTGACTCAGGGAAAAACACTGACGATCGCGATGCCGGAGATACTTTCCCACAACGGTACGACGCACCGAGACGCATCGGAAATGATGTTGAACGCCGAGCGCGAAAGCATTCTGCGAGCGTTGAAACAGTCGAATGGCGTCGTAGGCGGGCCTAATGGCGCCGCCGCCAGTCTCGGGCTGAAGCGTACTACGCTCCAATCCCGAATAAAGAAGTTGAATATCAACCGCGCTTACCAGTAGCTCTCCGCTGCTTCCACTTCGAGGGGCGGCGATCCCACCTTATTTTGTCTCGAACCTGCTCGCGTTCGGACCAATTCTGGGGTATCGCCCTCCGTTTGACCGGAGAAGCGTACAAGTATCTTCGGCGAATCTAGACTTGCGAAACCAGCATGCGATGGACGGGATACCTCTGGGCTCGTATTTTGTGGACGTCATCCGGGACTCACGCGATAGCTCCCTCCAGCCGGGCCAAACGGAGGGCTTTCGACAACACGTCGGCATCTATCGGGATAGACTTGACATCGGAAAGGTTCTCTCGTGCGAGATCGCTAAGAACATGCCCGGGCGGCATTTCGAGAAAAAGATTGCAACCGAGCTCCTGGAGTACGACCGTCGCATCGTACCAACGGACTCCATGCGCAATGTTATTCGCCAGATCGCTCGCAATCGCTTCCTTCGTGTACATGGCTCGGGCGTTCACGTTGGCCACGTAAGTGATTTTCGGCGCGCTCAGAGTTAGGGAGGAAATCCGTCGCGCGAGGAGATCGGCCACGGGCTGGAGTAACGGGCAATGCGACGGAACGGAAACGTGCAGCCGGACCGCTTTGCTCGCGCCTTGGCGGCGAGCATCGTCTAAAACACGATCCATCGCTGCATCCGCGCCGGCGATAACAATTTGGCGGGGCGCGTTGATGTTTCCCACGAAAACGGGAGACTGGTCCGAATTAACATTCGAGACCATTGCGGTGACCTGGGATTCGCTCAGCCCTATGATCGCGGATAAACCGAAGCCGATCGGATACAGCTTTATCATTTGCTCTGCTCGCAGCCTTACCAACTCGACGGCATCCTGCAGCGTCAAAACATCGGCGACTACCGCGGCGGCAAAGGCGCCGACGGACAAACCAGCAACCGCCACAGGCTGGACGCCTTGTTCCATCAGGGCTCGCGCCGTAGCAACTCCAGCCGCCAGCAATGCGATCTGCACCGAGACATCGGATTCGAGACATTGCTCGCTGTCCAAATTCCGAACGTCGGAATGGAGCGCCGCGCTGATTTCGTCGAGCGTACGCGCGACCATCGGGTGATCCAGCAAGTGGTGCAGCATTCCAGGAGTCTGCGAGCCCTGTCCGGGAAAGATGAATGCTACGCTCATTACTCGCTCCAGGGATCGGCGCCGAGTTTAGGGCCATCGGCGTAGCGCAACAGTATTCGGCCCGATGATCCACAAGCGTACTCTTCCAGTGAGAAGCCGCAGTGTGGTGTCTCTACGCG
>Ga0209006_10001778_pt1 | contig 19509 bp, 14 predicted proteins | sample JacPin_JW_Ref_O2_FD_188567 | JGI IMG/M metagenome (GOLD analysis project Ga0209006, IMG submission 188567) | Forest soil microbial communities from Algoma, Ontario, Canada - Jack Pine, Ontario site 1_JW_Ref_O2 (SPAdes) (version 2) | ecosystem: Environmental > Terrestrial > Soil > Boreal...
GCGCGCCGCGAGCCGGGCCGCGAGGCGCAGCGCGGCGATCAGCGAGGACGGGTCGGCCTTCCCGGTGCCGGCGATGTCGAAGGCGGTGCCGTGATCGGGCGAGGTGCGCACGAAGGGCAGGCCGAGCGTGACGTTGACGGCGTGGTCGAACGCGAGGGTCTTGATCGGGATCAGCGCCTGGTCGTGGTACATGGCGAGCGCCGCATCGTAGGAGGCGCGCGCAGCGGCGTGGAACATGGTGTCTGCCGGCAGCGGGCCGCGCGCATCGATGCCGGCTGAGCGCAGCGCATCGACCGCGGGCTTGACCACGGCGAGATCCTCCACCCCGAGCGCGCCGTCCTCGCCCGCATGCGGGTTGAGGCCCGCGATCGCGAGGCGCGGCCGGGCGATGCCGAAGCGCTCGCGCAGGTCATGGTCGACGATGCGGCCGGTGGTGACGATGAGGTCGCGGTCGAGCCGTCCCGGCACCTCGGCGAGCGGCAAATGGATGGTGACCGGCACCACCGCAAGCTCGGGCGACCACAGCATCATCACGGGATGCACGGTCCGCCCGGTCGCCTCGGCGGCGAGACGGGCGAGGAATTCGGTGTGGCCGGGCTCGGCGAAGCCCGACCTGTAAAGCACGTTCTTGGCGACCGGATTGGTGACCACGGCGCTCGCCTCGCCGGCGAGCACGTCGGCGACCGCGCGACGGATGGCGGCGATCGCGGCCGGCGCGCTCGTGGCATCGGGGCGGCCGGGCTCGGCGGTGACCGCGAGATCGAGCGGCACGATCGGCAGCGACGCCGCAAAGGCCGCCGCCGCCTCGCGCGGCGCCACTTGTCGGATCGGCGCCGCGACGCCCAGCCGGCGGGCGCGGGCGGAGATGTAGTCGGGATCGGCGACGAGATAGAACGCCGGCAGCGCCAGCGCCTCGCGCCGCCGCCACACGTCGATCGCAATGTCGGGGCCGATGCCGGCAGGCTCGCCGAGGGTGAGCGCGAGCGGCAGCAAAGGAGGTGCCCGGCGCGGCGCGGAAGAGCGAGGCACGGCGCGCTATTTGACCTCGATCATCGCCTTGTGGCGCAGCTCCTCGAGGTAGCGCTTGGACCTGGCCTGGAATTCCTGGGCAAACATCTGGTCACGCACCTCCTTGGAGGCGGCGTTGTCGAGCTTGTTGGACTTCTTCGCGCACAGCGCGAACATCTGGATGCCCTGCGGCGTGACATCCGGGCTCGTCAGCTTGCCGACCTCGATCTCGTCAAGGATCTTGCGCAGCTCGGGCGCAAGATCGGTGGAGGATCTCACGATCAGGTCGCGCACCGCGACGTCGCGCAGCGCGCGCGCGAAATTGAGCCCGGCGTCGCAGTTCTCGAACCGCGCGCGCAGCTGCTCGGCCTCGCGCTTGCGCGAGTCGAGCACGATCTCCGAGGCGCCGGCCGGCACGAGGAACAGGATCGGGCGCAGCTGATATTCGTAGCCGACGTCGTTCTTGTCGTCCTTCTTATCGGTCGAGAGCTTGTCGTGGACGTCCTTCTCGCGGATCTGCAGGGCCGACTGGAACTTGCCGCGCACGATCTGCTGCCAGGCGATGTCGGCGCGGATCTTGGCCTTGAGGGTCTGCGCGTCGATGTGCTGCGCCGCCAGTGCCTTGGTGAGCTGATCCGCCGAGAGGTGCATGCGTTGCGCCATGTTGCCGTAGGCGGTGTCGACCTGGTTGTCCTCGACCTCGAGCTTGTATTGGCGGCCGATCTGCACCTTGAGCTTCTCGTCGATCAGCTCCTCGATCACGTCCTGGCGCGCGGGGTTCTTGTGGGTCGCCAGCTCCTCGAACCGGGTGCGCTGCTCGATGTCGTAGGTGGTGATCGGCGCACCGTTGACGATCACGGCGACCTGCTGGGCGGATGCCGGTTGCGACGCGCCGAGCGCGCAGGCCACGGCGGCCGAGAGCGCAATGGCGAGGCGGCGGCCTGCCGCCTGGCGTCTTGGCATGGATCGCATCGGCTCGCTCATCGCATGGTTCGTCGCATCGTCCATCGTGTGTCGGGAGCCAGTAGTCGCCCGCTCCCCCCTGGTCGTCCGGCGCTTACGCCTGCCTGCTACGCCTTGTCCGCCCTACGGCGGCATCCGCTGCCGTAGGCCCGGATGGTGGCAATTTTATTGCCCAACCGTGCGTCACCGCGTCGCCCCGGTCCATGGGTCACTGCGCGGTGCCGCCGAGGGTGCGCAGGCTCATCTGCAGCATCACGGTGTTGTTGGCCTGGGGGTTGCCGCTGTACTCGAAGTCGCCGATGTAGTTGAGGCTCAGCATGTAGCAGTCGTCGATATAGCCGATGCCGACCTGGGTCTGGTCGAATTTGCCGGCCGTGAAGTCGTAGCGCAGCGCGGTCGACACCACCCAGTTGGTGTTGATCTTGTACGAGGTCGAGACGAGCACGCCGTCGCGCCGGGTGAGGAAACCAAGCGCCGGCTGCGCCGCGTAGTCGCCGTAGAGTATCGCGGCCCGCCAGCGATCGAAATTCCCGGCCGCCTCGAACTCGAACCGCTGCAGCGAGAAGTCGTCCTCGCTGAAACGGAAGCGCGACGTGAACTGGTAGATCGAGTTCGGCTGGTAGGCGACGCGCGCCACGTAGTCGGACCGCGTGGTGTCGAGGCCGCTTTCGATTCCCGTGCTGGTCGCCGTCGTGGCCGCGAACGAGTTGGTGCCGAACAGCTGGTAGGACTGGCCGAACAGCGCGTCGAGGTGGCCGGCCCCGTTGAACTGCGCCGTATATTGGATGCCGACGTTGGAGCGGCCGCCGCCCTCCACCCGGTCGTAGCCCGAGAACTTGTCGACCTTGAACAGGTTGGTGTCGTCGAACGTGAGGCTCTGCGCATCCTCGTTGGGCAGGCGGCCGATGTCGGGCTCGTTCGGCCGCGCGATCACCTGGACGATCGGCGTGAGGGTCTGGGTGCCCCACGACTGCACGCTGATGAAGGGGTAGCGGTACTCGAGGCCGATGGTCGGCATCACGCGCAGATCGTCGCTCGTGCCGGTCTGGTAGTAGTTCGATACGCCGACCTGGTTCTCGATCGAGGCGGTCGCGACATCGGCGCGGATCGACGCGAACGGGGTCCACTGCTCCCCGAGGGAATCGGTGAACTGGCGCTTCCAGTCCGCCATCGCGGTGAAGCGCGTGTATTCGCCCGGAATGCCGCGCAAGAGGCAGTTGGCCGGGATCTTCGCGGCCGGGTCGGCGGTCGCGGTCGTGCACAGGCCGCTGTTGACGGCGTTGAGGCTGATCGCGTCGTAGCTCGCCGACTCGCGCGTCAGGCTGGTGAAGTTGCTGGTGAAGGTCACGGTGCCGCCGAACAGGCGCTGGTCGAGCACCTTGTTGTAGTCGATCACCGGCGCGATGATCGGCAGCTCGGACTGCACGTCCGACGTCGAGAAGCCGTAGAAATACATGCTGCGGGCTTCGAAGTAGCTGTTGGCGCCGCGTCCGGCGAGCCACAGCTGCGAGATGCCGTCGGTCAGCGCGACCCCGAACGGATCGGGATTGTGCGTCTGCAGCGTCGTGATGTGGTAGTCCTGGAAGAAGGTCTGGTCGGTGGTCAACAGCGTATCCCAGCCCCAGCTCCAGTTGGAGGTGAGGTTGAACTTGCCTTCGGTCTCGAAGCTGCCGCGGAAGTCGCGGAAGCCGGGGGTTGGATTGACGCCGCCGAAATAATCCTTGTCGAGCTGGTCGATGCCGGCCGCGCGGATCGTATAGAAGCCGTCCTCCAGCCGCTCGCGGAACTCGCCCTGCATCAGCACGCCCTGCTGGGAGGTGATGCGCGGCGACAGCGTCAGGTCGTAGTTGGGCGCGAGCGCGAAGTAGTAAGGGGTCTCGATGCCGAACCCGTAGGTGCTCGAGGTGGAGATGATCGGCATCAACAGGCCGGTCTTGCGCTTGACCGTCGGGTCGGGCTCCGCGAGGTAGGGGAAATAGCCGACCGGAAAGCCGAAGAACTCGAGCGTCGCGTCCTCGAAATACATCATCCGCTCGGTTTGATTGTGGATGATGCGTGCCGCCTTGACCTGCCACAGCGGCGGCTTCTTCGGATCGTCGGCGCAGGGCTTGCAGGCCGTGTAGACGCCGTTCTCGAACACCGTGTAGTTGCCCGAGCTGCGGTTGGCGCGGTTCGCCGCGAGCCGCGTGTCGTCGATCGTCTCGACGCGCAGCGAATCGACGAAGCCGTCGCGGTAGTCGTCGGTGAGGTCGATCACCTGGCCGTAGGTGATCTTGCCGTCCGCCTCGGTCAGGCGGGCGTTGCCCTCCGCGCGCAGCCGCTTGGTCTTCTGGTCGTAGACGACGCGGTCGGCCTCGATGGTCGCGCCGTTGTAGTAGATCTGGACGTTGCCGACCGCCAATACGCGATTGTTGGTGTAGTCGTAGTCGACCTCGTTCGCCTTCACGAGCATCTGCGCGTCGCCGCCCTGCTTTTGCCTGAGCGAGGGGGCGTTGGCCGGCTTGGTCGGCCGCAGCTGCTGCTGGAAGGTGAGAAAATTCTGCTGCGCCGAGGCGGGCGGCGGCGCGATCAGGCAGGCACCAACGAGCGCGGCAGCGCTCGCTGCCGCGGCCCCGACAAGGCGACGCAATAATGGTGGACGAGGGGTGGTCGAACCGGCCATCACCCGTCCTCCTGATACAACAACGCCACGAGCCCCGTGAGCCCCCCGACGGCGACCGGCATCCAAGCGGATGCGATCGGGTGCATCAGCTCGGCCTTGCTCAGGTCGTCACTGACCTTGGAGAGGACATAAAGCAGAAAGCCCGCCGCAACGCCACTCAAAACCATCTTCTGCACGCCGCCGAAACGAAAGAAGCGCAAAGAAACCGCGGCTGCCAGTAGCACCATGGACGCCAGTACAAACGGGCGGGCGATCAGCTTATGGAACTGTAATCGATAGGCTGCGGCGCCAAGACCCGCGTTCCTGGCGAGATCGATATACGTTGGCAAACCCCAGAGCGGCACGGTTTCGGGGGTCGCAAAGCTTTCGCGGACCTGTGCGGGGGTGAGACTAGTCTTGAGCGGATATTCGGCGACGTCGCGCGGCGGCGCGTTGGTCGCGTAGATGCGCGCGTCGCTGAGCTGCCAAAACCCCTGACCCAGCACGGCGCTCCGTGCCTCCATTCGTTGCAGGAACTGACCGGCCTTGTCGTATGTAAATACCGTCACGCCACCGAGCCGCACGCCCTGGTCGCTGCTGGTCGTGGCGTTGACGATGGACTGGCCGTCGGCGTTGACCTGGCGTACCCAGAAGCCGTTGCCGTTGCTCTGCACCCCGGATTCGGCGCGGCCGCCCAGGTACTCGACCTCCATCTGCTGGGAACGCTCCTGCAGCGCGGCGGCGACCGGATTGTAGACGAAGGTCGCGAGAACGCCGAGGAAGAGCGCGACGAGGATCGCCGGGGTGACGAACTGCCAGGCCGATATGCCGGCGGCGCGCGCCACCACGAGCTCGAGCCGGCGCGACAGGCCGAGAAAGCACGACATCGCCGCGACCAGCACCGAGAACGGCATGATGCGCTCGGCGATCAGCGGCACGCGGAACAGCGCGGTTTCGGCAACCACCGTGGCCGGGACGTTGGGCATGTCGGAGGTCTTGCGCATCAGCTCGACGTATTCGATGAGCGAGACGAGCGCGATGATCCCGATGAAGACGAGAATCGCGGTAACGAGGAAGCGCAGTCCGAAGTAGCGTCCAAGGGTGCCGGCGACCATGGCGCTGCCTCACGTCGTCGCGAACTGGCGCGCGAGGCGATCGGTCACGGCCTGCACGGCGCGCACCATGAAGGCGGGCGGCTCGATGATGACCGCCTGCGAGATCGCCATCAGGCAGAGCGCAGTGACGGAGAAGACCGCGACATACTGGAACGTCAGCGCGACCGGATACTTCATCCCGAACACCATGCTGGCGAAGCCGATCAAGCGCAGCGTCGCGACGGCGCCGACCGCGGAGGCGAGCGACCAGGTGCGGCTCTGCCGCGTGGTGCGCGGCGCGCCGAGATACGCAAAGGCGATGATCGTGAAGGCGAGGGGATAGAACGGCGCGATCAGGCGGTCGTGCAGCTCGGCGCGGAACTGCCCCGGCTCGCGCATCACCTCCGCGTCGCGCGGATCGGGATGCACCAGGTCCCAGGTGTAGCGCTCGCGCACCGAGTAGGTGATGGTGGCGCTCTGGTTGGCGCCGGCGAGGCGCGACAAATCGAAGGCGTAGCGATCGAACAGCACGATGGTGGGATCACGCGCGTCGACCGCGTGACGCTGGATGTTGCCGTTCTGCAGAAACAGGTAGGTGCCCTGGTCGTTCTGAACGATCTTGCCCTGCTCGGCGAGGATCGTGCTCTGCTCCTTGGGGTCGCGCCGATCGTCGAGGAAGACGCCGAGCAGCAGGCCGTCGGCCTGGCGTTCGCGGATGTGGAAGGTGAGGCCGCGCTCGAGCGGGATGAAGCGGCCGGGCTGGACGATATTGGCGACGAAGTCCGCGCGCGCCCGGGTGGCGAGGGTGCGCAACTCGCGCAGGCAGAGCGGGGAAACATACGCGTTGAGCACGAGCACCAGCGCGCAGACGACGGCGGCGGCGGCCATGAAGGCGCGAAACAGCCGCCACGGCGAAATGCCGGCGGCATTGAGCACGATCAGCTCGGAGTCGGTCGCGAGCCGGTTGAGCGTGTGCGCCGCCGAGATCACCAGCGCGATCGGCGCAATGATGAGAACGAGCTGCGGGATCGCGAGCGACATGATGCCGAGGAAGGCCAACGTCGTCTGGCCCTGGCTGGTCATCAGGTCGAGATCGCGCACCGCCGTGTCGAGCCAGACCACCAGCGTGAGACTGCCGAGCACCAGCCAGAACGCGCCCAGCGTGGTGCGGAAGATGTACCAGCCGACTGACCCCATCGCGCTACGCTTCCCCGCTGCCGGCAGCCCGATTGCGCCACGCTGCCAGCAGACCCCGACCGGCCACGTCCCAGCACCCCCGCGCCGGAACCGCCACCCCGATTTACCAAGTTCATCCCACAAAGTGGCCGCCACAAGGCAAACCCGTTGAAATTCCACAGGTAATGGTTAAGCAGTTACGACTTTTGCCGGCCCTTTGGCGGGGCTAGGCGACGTCCCCCATCCGCGCCATAAAGGGGCCTGTGGGGCGCCTGATTTCGCGCTCCGCAACGCCCCGTGCGAGAGGATTCCTTCATGGCCGACGGCCCGACGATTGGATTTGCCCCGTTTGCAACGCCGACCTCCGGTGTTCTTGTTGTGTTCTGCGACGAAGCCTTGCGGCTCGGCCCCGTCACCCGCCGCCTGCTCGGGGCCGCCGGCGCGCTCGTTGCGCGCGCCGCCGCCGCCGACCGCTTCAAGGGCAAGAGTTCGAGCGCGCTCGACCTCGTCGCGCCGGCCGACCTCAAGGTTGCGCGCCTCGTGGTCGTCGGCTGTGGCGAGCCGGGCGACCTCAAGCGACGCGATTTCGTCAAGCTCGGCGGCGCCGCCATGGGCAAAATACCTGCGGCGGCGACGAACGCCACCATCGTGGCCGAGCTTCCCAACAAGGCGATGACACCCGAGCAGGCGGCCGACCTTGCGCTCGGCATGCGGCTGCGCGCCTATCGATTCGATCGCTATAAGACGAAGCGCAAGGACGGCGACGACAGGGCGGCAGCCGCCAAGGTCGAGATCGGCGTCGGCGACGTGGCGCGCACGCGCAAGGTGTGGGGCGAGCGCGGCGGGATGGCGGACGCGGTGCTGTTCACGCGCGACCTCATCAACGAGCCCGCCAACGTGCTCTACCCGGTCGAGTTCGCGCGCCGCGCCGGGACGCTCAAGCGGCTCGGCGTCGCGGTCGACGTGTTCGATGTCGCGGCGATGAAGCGGCTCGGCATGAACGCGCTGCTCGGCGTCGGCCAAGGATCGGCGCACGACAGCCGCATGGTGATCATGCGTTGGAACGGCGGCAAGAAGGACACGGCACCGGTCGCCTTCATCGGCAAGGGTGTCTGCTTCGACACCGGCGGCATCTCGATCAAGCCGGCCGCCGGCATGGAGGACATGAAGGGCGACATGGCGGGCGCGGCCTGCGTGGTCGGGCTGATGCAGGCGCTGGCGGCGCGCAAGGCGCGGGTCAACGCGGTCGGCGCGATCGGTCTCGTCGAGAACATGCCGGACGGCAAGGCGCAGCGGCCGGGCGACATCGTCACCAGCATGTCGGGCCAGACGATCGAGATCATCAATACGGATGCGGAAGGCCGCCTGGTGCTCGCCGACGTGCTGCATTACGTCAACACCAAGTACAAGCCGAAATTCATGGTCGATCTCGCGACACTGACCGGCGCCATCATGGTGGCGCTCGGGCAGGAATATGCGGGCCTGTTCGCCAACGACGACAAGCTCGCGGAGCGGCTGGTCAAGGCCGGGGAGGCGACCGGCGAGCGCGTCTGGCGCATGCCGCTCGGACCCGAATACGACAAGATGATCGACTCGAAATTCGCCGACATGAAGAACACCGGCGGCAGCCGCTGGGGCGGCGCGATCACGGCCGCGCAGCTGCTCGCCCGCTTCGTCGGCAAGACGCCATGGGCGCATCTCGACATCGCCGGCACGGCGCTCGGCTCGCCGCAGAACGAGATCAACAAGAGCTGGAGCGCCGGCTGGGGCGTGCAGCTGCTCGACCGCCTGGTCGAGGACCATTACGAGAAATAAGGGCCGCGCCGGCGTGACCGAGCTCTTGTTCTATCACCTGCACGGCCAGCCGCTCGACCGCGTGCTGCCGACCTTGCTCGAGCGTTCGCTCGAGCGCGGCTGGCGCGCGGTGGTGCAGTCGTCGTCCGAGGAACGCATCGAGGCGCTCGACGCGCAGCTGTGGACCTTCCGCGACGAGAGCTTCCTGCCGCACGGCACGCACAAGGAATCGACTGCCGCGGAGCAGCCGATCCTCCTCACCGTCAACGACGACAATCCGAATGGCGCGGCGGTGCGCTTCCTGATCGACGGCGCGCCGGTACCGGACGACGCCGCGAGCTACGCGCGCATCGTGCTCTTGTTCGACGGGACCGACGACGAGGCCGTCGGCGAGGCGCGCACGCGCTGGAGCGCCGCCAAGGCGCAGGGCTTGACGGTGACCTACTGGCAAGCGGATGAAGGCGGACGCTGGGTCAAGAAGGCATGAGCGCGGGGCGGCGATCGTGACGGACTGGCGCAATGAGGGGCACATCTAGCTCGTTGACATCAAAGCCGATCGGCATTTTCTCGCCCCAAGGGGCGCAATCCGCCGCGCCGGCCTACCTGCGCGCGACGATCCTGATCGTCGCGGCGCTCACCATCCTGCGCCTTGTCGCCTTGAAATTCTCGGCGGTCGACCTGTTCTTCGACGAGGCGCAATATTGGTCGTGGTCGCGCGAGCTCGCGCTCGGCTACTACACCAAGCCGCCGCTGCTGGCCTGGACGATCGCGGCGGCACGGCACGTGTGCAGCGATGCCGAGTGGTGCGCGCGCGCGCCGTCGCCGCTCTTCTATGCGGCGACCACCCTCGTGGTCTACGGCATCGGACGGCGGCTGTACGATGAACGTACCGGGTTCTGGGCCGCGCTGCTCACCGCGTTCGGAACCGGTGTCGTATTCTCGGCACGGATCATCTCCACCGACGTGCCGCTGCTGTTCTTCTGGGCGCTGGCGCTGTGGGCCTACGTCAACATGCTGGCCGGACCGAGCAAGCGCTGGGCGATGCTGCTCGGCGTGTCGATCGGGCTCGGCATGCTGGCGAAATACGCGATGATCTATTTCCTGCCCGGCGTGGCGCTCGCCGCCGTGTTCAGCAAGCGCGCGCGGCTCATGCTCATGCGGCCGGACATCTGGCTTGCGCTGCTGGTGGCGGTCGTGGTCCTCGCGCCGAATATCGCCTGGAACGCGTCGAACAGCTTTGCCACCGTGGCGCACACCGGCGATCTCGTGCTCGGCGAACCCGTGCACCCGAGCATCATGCGGGTGGTGGAATTCCTCGCGGCGCAATTCGGCGTGTTCGGTCCGCTGGTGTTTGCGCTGATGCTTTACGCGATGTTTCGCGCCTGGTCACCGGGATGGCTCGAACCGGACCGTATCCTGGTGGCGTTCTTCATTCCGGCGCTCGCGATCGTCACCGGCTTCGCGTTCTTCGCCAAGGCCAATGGCAATTGGGCGGCGGTTTCCTTCGTGTCCGGCGTCGTGCTGGCGGGCGCCGTGCTGACTCGCCACCAGGCGAAATTCTGGATGGCGGCGACCGTTGCGTTCGGATTGGTGATCCAGGTCGCATTGATCGGCGGCGATGCTTTTGCCGACCGACTGTCGTTCGCGCCGATTGCAAATCCTTATCGGCGAACGATCGGATGGCGCCAGTATGCCGAAGCCATCGGCGAGGTCGCGCGGCGAGCGGGAGCGAAAACGATCGTGACCGATTCCCGCGCGGATTTCGCCACTTTGGAATACTATTGGCGCGATCGGCCCGAGCAGGTCGCGTGGTGGCGCGGGGTCGACGTCCCCAATTTCGCATTGAAGGCGGCGCTCTCGCAAGCGAGCGCCGAACCGATCCTCTACGTGACGGGCTGCTCCGCGCTCAACGCCGTGCGCAAGGTCTACGCCACCGTCGAGCCGCTCGGCCGCTTCGTGTCGCCGATCGGGATTGCGCCGCAGAACGGCGAGCGCGAGTTCTATGCATTCCGGCTCAGCGGGGCGCGCGGCCCGATCCCGCCGTTCGTCGGATGCTGAGTGGTTCGGCGCGCCGTCCGCTGGAAGATCGCAAGGTCGGCGAACGCGACGCGGTGCACCAGCCACATGGCGAGCGCGGTCAGAATGACGGCGAACAGAACGTCGCTGGTGAAGTGCCCCCCCATGGCGATGCGGCCGGCGCCGAGGACGGCGCAGTTGATGACCGCGGCCGCTATTGCGGTCGCGCGGTAACGCTGCGGCAGCAAGATCGCCCAGCCGAGCAACCAGAACGCCGCCGACACCTCGCCGGACACGAACGAGCAATTGCCGTCGCACCCGCCGAACGGGTTCCACCAGGGGACGAAATGCAGCTTTCCGCCAAGCTCGATCACGTCGGCCGGCCGCGGACGTCCCCATTCGGGCTTGAGCAGAACGTTGACGATCAGGCCCGGCCCGAGCAGGAAGGAGCCCATCAGGAACCCGGCGGCGCGCCACGACATCAGGGCCGGCTGGCGCCGGCGGATCGCGCCGAACGCGATCGAACCGATCGCAATGATGACAAGAATGGCCGCCAGATAGGCACTGAAATCGCGGTGAATGACGAGCAGGTCGTAGCGCGTGACCGGCCAGTCGTGCGCCGGCCGGTCGTAGAACAAGGCCGAAATGGCGAGGTCCAGTTTCGGGTAGAGGCCGAAGGCGAGGGCGGTCGCGAGGCCGGCGGCGAGGATGAGAGCGAAGGCGGCGCGTGGCGTGAATGGGCGAGGCGGGGCAGCGGGCGCGGTCGCCGGCACGGCCGAGGTCGGCGTGTTTACGACGTCGCCATTTTGTGGTGAGGACATTCGCGCTCCGGCGTCCGTTTCGAGTATGCTGGCCGCGATTTCCCGGCTCGGCGCCGGACAAACGTCCTTACACCAGGGTCGGTGGCGTGGGAAGGTGACACTTCGTCAACGGACCCGCGGCATGCTGCAGATCGCATCGAAGAGATCGGGAAGATCGGGGAGGCAACTGTCCTTGAGGTTGTGCGCACCTTCGGATGTCGGGATGCGTGAACCGTATCGGTGGCAGGGATCATGGGTCGCTTGAGACGTGAATCATTCTCGAGGCTGTCGCGCGCCGCGCTGTTGCTCGGCGCCGGCGCGCTCGCGGGCTGCACTCAATCGATGCCCGATTTTACCCAATTCAAGGTGCCGACGCCGCGCAGCTTTCTGCCGGAGAACATGGACACCTACGTGCCGCCCACCTCGGCGCGCGCGGACCGGCCGGTGAGCGCGAACGATCTGGTCGATGGGCAAGGCGTTTGCACCGGCCCCGCGCCGGCCCCCGTCGCGGCCGCACCTGCCGCGCCTCCGACGCCGACCGAAACCGCGGAGGCCGCGCTCGCATCGCCCGCGGCCGCCAATGCGGCGCCGACCCCGCCCGTGCTCGGCAGCGTCGGTCTCGACATGACCGAATGCGAGGTCGTGCGCACGATCGGGTCGCCGCAGTCGGTCAATATCAGCACAGGCGAGCGCGGCGAGCGCCAGGTGACCATGATCTACATGGGCAACGAGCGCGCCGGAACCTACTTGTTCAGGAACGGCCGTCTGAGCTCGCTCGAGCGCGGCCCCGAGCCGCCGCCGCCGCCGAAGGTCGAGCCGCCGAAGAAGAAAAAGCCGGTGGCGAAGAAGAAGCCGGTCCCGCGGCCGCAACAGCCCGCGACCTGAGCTCGGCCGCAGGCGAGCGCGGCGTGGCGAAACAGCCGCCACGACGCCACATTCGCGGTCGACATTCGCCACCGTTGCGGCGCGGCAACGATGCATCATCGGGATTTGCCTCATGACCAATCCACGTTCTCATGTCTCGCGGCGCGGCGCTGCGTTCCTGCTTGCGCTCATCGTCGCGAGCCTCGGCGCCGCGGGCGGGCCATCCGCGTGGGCCCAGCATCGCGATCGCCCGGCGCCGTCGGCGGCACCTGCCGTCAATGGCGCGGCCGCGCATGCCGCAAGCGCACCCTCCGAGCGCAAGCTTCCCGCCGATACGACCACCGATCAGACGATCGAGCTGCCCGGTCGCTCGCTGCATTTCCGCGCGACCGCCGGCTCGATTCCGCTCAACAATGCGGACGACGGCGCGCTGCTCGCCGAGGTCGCCTACGTCGCCTATGTGGTCCCGGGCGACGTGCCGCGCCCCGTGACCTTCGTGTTCAACGGCGGCCCCGGCGCCGCATCGGCCTATCTCGACCTCGGCGCCGTCGGGCCGTGGCGGCTGCCGCTCGCGCACTTTTCCATATCCGAGCCACCGAGGCTGATCGCCAACGCCGAGACCTGGCTCGACTTCACCGACCTCGTGTTCATCGATCCGCCCGGCACCGGCTACAGCCGGATTGCGGCGAGCGGCGATGAGGGTCGCGGGCGCTTCTGGTCGGTCGACGGCGACGCCGAGTCGCTCGCCGTGTTCATCCGCAAATGGATCGAGCAGGCCGGGCGCCAGCAATCGGTCAAGTTCATCGCCGGCGAAAGCTATGGCGGCTTTCGCGCGCCGAAGGTCGCGCATCTGCTCAAGGATCAGGGCGTCGGCATCCGCGGCCTGGTGATGATCTCGCCGGTGATCGACTTCGCCAATCTCGGCGAACCGCGCCACGTGCCGATGGCCTGGGTCAATCACCTGCCGTCGATGGCGGCGGCGGCGCTCGACGCCAAGGGGCAATACAGCCGCGAGGCGTTGCGCGACGTCGAGCACTACGCGGCGGGCGACTATCTGCTCGATCTCATCAAGGGCGAGCGCGACGCCGCCGCGGTCGCGCGCATCTCGGCGCGGGTCGCCGCCTTTACGGGCCTCGATCCGGCGCTGGTCCAGAAGCTCGCCGGCCGGGTCGATACCGCGACGTTCCAGCGCGAGCTGCACCGCGCGCAGGGGCTGATCGGCAGCGCCTATGATCCGAACGTGACGGCCTATGATCCCAATCCGACGTCGCCCACCTCGCATTATTCCGATCCGGTGCTCGGCGGCACGCGCGCGCCGATCACGACCGCGATGACCGATCTCTATGAGCACGTGCTCAACTGGCGGGTTGATCGCCCCTACGAATTGCTCAACGAGGACGTCGGCTCGCACTGGAACTGGGGCAATCGGCAGGCGCGTCCGCAGGTCGTCGACGACTTGCGTGGCGATCTCGCCGACGATGCGCAGGTGCGCGTGCTGGTCGTGCACGGCGCGAATGACCTCGTCGCGCCGTATTTCGCCGACCAGCTGCTGCTCGACCAGCTGCCGATCTACGGTTCGGCCGATCGGCTCAAGCTCGCGGTCTATCCGGGTGGACACATGTTCTACGATCGCGATGTGTCGCGCCGCGCGCTGCATGACGACGCGGCGGCGCTCGTCGCGGCGGCGACGAAGACAGTGCCGAAGGGCGAATAAGACGCAGTCGATCAAGCGACGAGCGGTCGCATCGCACCATTTCATGGCGAGAAACTTGAATTGCGCGCGGGCATTAAGGTAATGCGATGGGTCGCAGCATTGTGCACCCAAACCTTGCATGGGGGGATCGCGGTTTGTGCATGAATCCTATTTCGCATTCAAGAAACCTATTACGTCGGTAATTTATTACAGAGAGTGCCGGGTTCCTTGCGCATTCTCGACTTGGCGCGGGTCCTGAAATCGTTGTGCGCTGCGTTGCAGCGTACTGTGCAACTCCCTGATACGATTTTGCATTTAGGCCGGGCTCGCGCGCGCCGGTAACGTGCGTCGCCGACGCTCACGTTTGCGTGACGCAAATGTGGCCGCAAGGCCAAAAAGTTTTGGCCGACCGACAGCCCCTGGCGGCGGGTGATTTAGGTGCCGTGCGCGAGGGAACAGTTGCGATCCGGCTACGTTCCTTTGCCGCACTGCCTAAAATTTTTGCCAAAATAGGGAGAAAACCATGGTGAGATGGCTCAAGCTGTCAACCGGGGTCGCTTGCGCTTGCGCGCTCGGCGTCCTGGGACTCGGAGTGGCAGCAGCCGACGAGGCCTTCAAGGCGACGACGGCGATCTCGTTGCCGGGCGGCCAGAAGATCACGTCATTCGACATCAGCTATGTCGATCCGGTGATCGGCCTTTACGTGCTCGCCGACCGCACCAACAAGGCGGTCGACGCTGTCGATACCGGCAGCAACACGGTGATCAATCAGTTCGGCGCGGGCACCTTCGTCGGGTTCACCGGCAACAACGACACCTCCGGTCCGGACGGCGCGCTGATCATCGACCATCGCGAGCTGTGGGTCGGAGACGGCGACAGCACCATCAAGGTGTTCGATCTCGCCGGCAGCGCGACGACGCCCACCCACGTCATCCCTACCGGTGGGGCGAAGCGCGCCGACGAACTCTGCGCCGATGAGGAAGACCACGTCGTGCTGATGGCGAACGATGCCGAGTCGCCGTTCCCGTTCATCAGCTTCGTCTCGACCACCAGCTATTCGGTGATAAAGAGGGTCACGTTCGACGGCAACAACGGCACCGTGAAAGCCACGAACGGCATCGAGCAGTGCCAGTTCGACAAGCGCACCAACAAGTTCTACCTCAACATTCCGGAGGTGAACGGCCCCGGCAACGACACCCAGCCGGGCGCAGTGGTGGTGTTCTCGGCCGAGACGCTCAACATCGAGCACATCTACACGATCCCGCTCGCGAGCTGCGCCGGACCGCAGGGCATGGCGATCGGCCCGGCCCCGCAGATTCTGCTCGGCTGCAACGCGCCTGGCCCGACGGCCAACGCGCCGACCGCGGTCATCGACGAGCACAACGGCCACGTGATCGCGACGCTCAACAATGAATCAGGCTCCGACGAAGTCTGGTTCAACCCCGGCGACGGCCATTACTTCCTGGCGCGCTCATCGGCGGTGGGCGCCAATCAGCAGCTGGGCGTGGTCGATTCGAGCGGTCCCAACGAGGACGCGAGCTTCCCGACCGGCTTGCCGACCACGACGACCCCGCCGCACGGGAGTGCTCACTCGGTCGCGGCCGACTCCGAGAGCAACCACGCGTTCGTTCCGATCCCCAGCAACTCGGGTGGCACGGTCTGCTCGTCGGCCGGCGGCAGCGACACGCTTGGCTGCATCGCGGTGTTCACCACGCAGCATGACGACCATGTGGCCTGCAACGCGCAGGGCTCGCCGGTCATCCGCGGGGGCGACGGCGATCATGACGCGGACACCATGAAGGCGAATTGCCACGATCGCGATCGCGACTGATCGGGTGTGCCGTCACGGCGCCGGGACCACACGGCCCCGGCGTCCAAATCAAGAGACCGTCCGCAGCCGTCCCGGGTTCCACGCCGGGGCGGCGCGACGCGTTTCGCGAAAACGAGGAACAGGGGACACGCCATGGGCTTTCTGCTCGGCACGACATCATCTGAAACCGGCCGCCGCGCGCCGAACGGCGCCAACGGCGCGCATCCCGGTGCGCTCGCGCCGGGCGTGGGCCGGCAGATCGCCGTCAACGGCGCAAACCCGGCCGCCGGCGACTTCTACAAGGAGCTGGTCGACCAGCGCCCGACGCTGCTCGAGGAAAAGCTCAAGCTGCACGCGCGCATCATCGATGAGTTCAACCTGGTCCTGTTGGAAAAGCTCCCGCGCGCCGAGCTGGTGCGGCAGGTGCACGCTTATGTGACGAACTACGTGCGCACGGAGCGCATCTCGCTCAACCAGCGCGAGCTCGACGCATTCAGCGAGGAGATCATCGACGAGATGACCGGCTACGGTCCGATCGAGCCGCTGCTCAAGGATCCGACCGTCACCGACATCCTGATCAATACCCACAAGCTGTGCTTCGTCGAGCGTTTCGGCAAGCTCACCCAGGCCAAGGTGCATTTCAAGGACGAGGCGCATCTGTTGCGCATCATCGGCAAGATCGTCGCGGGTGTCGGCCGGCGAATCGACGAATCCTCGCCCATGGTGGACGCGCGGCTGCCCGACGGGACGCGCGTCAATGTCGCGATCCGGCCGATCTCGATCGACGGCCCGCTGGTGTCGATCCGCAAATTCGCCGAGAAGCCGTTCGAGGTGGATAGCCTGGTCGAGATCGGCACCTTGCGGCCGCCGATGGCCGACGTGCTCAAGGCGGCGGTGCAGGGCCGCGTCTCGCTCATCATCAGCGGCGGCACCGGCAGCGGCAAGACGACGCTGCTCAACGCACTGTCGCGCGCGATCCCGGAGCAGGAGCGGCTGATCACCATCGAGGACGCGGCCGAGCTGCAGCTCCAGCAGCTCCATGTCGGGCGTCTGGAGACGCGACCGCCCAACGCGGAGGGCAGGGGCGAGATCCGCCAACGCGAGCTGGTCAAGAACGCGCTGCGCATGCGGCCGGATCGCATCATCGTCGGCGAGTGCCGCGGCGAGGAAGCCTTCGACATGCTGCAGGCGATGAACACCGGCCACGAGGGCTCGATGACGACCATCCACGCGAACTCGCCGCGCGACGCGCTCAAGCGGCTGGAGCAGATGGTCGCCATGGCGGGCATGGCGATGACGGTCGGCAGCATCCGCAGCCAGATCGCGTCGGCGATCACGCTGGTCGTCCAGCTGCAGCGGCTGCCCGACGGCAAGCGCAAGCTCACGAGCATAAGCGAGATCACGGGCATGGAAGGGGAAGTGATCCAAATGCACGAGATCTTCTGCTTCACCAAGGAGCATGTCGACGCCGCCGGCAACATCCATGGCAGCTTCCGCGCGACCGGCATGCGGCCGGCCTTCCTGCAGGACCTCAAGGCCTACGGCGTCGACCTGCCGGCCGCGCACTTCGATCCGGCGGGTGCGCTGTAGGGGAGGCGGTCATGCGCGAGGTGTGGCTCATTCCGGCGCTGGTCTTTGCCGCGGTGCTTCTCGCGGTCGAGGCGCTGTCCTGGTACCTGACGCAATCGCGGCGCACGAACGCGGCGATCAATCGGCGGCTCGCGGAAAGCAAGGGCGAGCAGGGCCGCGCCGAGGAGCTGAACGCACTGCGCGCGCGCGACCGGCTGCTCGACTCGAATTTCCGTGTTGTCCGGCATTTCAACGAGTTCCTGGCGCAGACCGGGCTCGATATCAACCGCCGCAAGTTCTTCGTCATCCTGGCCGCGCTGTCTGCGCTGCTGTTCCTGGCGTGGGGCATGGCGATCGGGCGCGGCTTTGCGGCGCTCGCGCTGGCGGTGATCACGGCCCTCGGGTTCGTCGTGGCATATCTGCGCGTCGCGCGGCAGCGCCGGCTCACACGCTTTGCCGAGCTCTTGCCCGACACGATCGACGTGATCGTGCGCGCCATCCGGGTCGGCTATCCGCTGCCGGCCGCGCTCGAGCTGGTCGCCCGCGAGATGCCCGAGCCGGTCGCGGGCGAATTCGGAAAGACGGCGGACGAGATCATGTTCGGTCGGGATTTGCGCACGGCGGTCGACAACCTGTTTCGCCGCGTCGGCCAGGAAGACCTGCTGTTTCTCATCCTCGCCATCAAGGTGCAGAGCCAGACCGGCGGCAGCCTCGCGGATATCCTGGCGCGGCTGTCGCGGCTCTTGCGCAACCGCACCAAGCTGGCGCTGAAAATCCGCGCGCTGAGCGCCGACGGCCGCATCTCGGCGCTGGTGCTGTCGGCGATGCCCTTCCTGCTGTTTGCCGGCATCGACCTGATCTCGCCGAGCTATTTCGGCGACATCCGGGAAAATCCGATCATCGGCCCGGCGCTGATCTACGGCGCGCTGTCGCTCGCGATCGGCAACTTCATCATGTACCGCATGGTCAATTTCAGGTTCTAGAGCATGATCCCGAAAAGTGGATTACCGGTTTTCGGAAAAGATCATGCTCAAACAAGGAGCTAAAGCGCGATGACGATTCGAAGGAAAGTCATCACGCTTTAGAGGCGCCGCATGTCGGATTTTGCCCTCATCCTCGTCCCCGCGCTCTGTTTCGGCGCCGTTGCGGCGGTCGTCTTCCTGCTGGCGCAGCAATACGCGAGCTATGCGCGGGTGCAGCGGCGCCTGCCGCTGCCGGCCGAGCCGGGCGCGCCCTCGGAGCGTCCGACGGCGGGATTTGCCGGCTTCCTGGCGCGCCACTTCGACGAAAAGCGCTTCGGTGTCGACGGCGCCGCGCGCGATCGGCTGCGGCGCGAGCTCGCCAAGGCCGGCTTTTTCGCGCCGTCCGCCCCGACCTGTTACGTGTTCGTGCGGATCGCCGGCGTCGTGGTCCTGCCGCTCGCCGTCTACATCGCGTCCGCGTTCGTTCCCGACCTGCGCCCGCTCGCGCGGGTCGCGCTCACGTCGGTGACGGTGCTGGTCGCGATGGTGGGGCCTGACGCCTATCTGGCGCGGCGGCGGCGGGCGCTGGCGCGCGAATACCGGCTGGTCTTTCCCGACATGCTCGATCTCCTGGTCGTGTGCGTCGACGCGGGGCTGAGCCTCGACGCCGCGTTCGAGCGCATCCGCGGCGAGGTCGCCAAGCAGAGCCGGGCGCTCGGCATGAACCTCGCCATGATGGGCGCCGAGATGCGGGCCGGGCGCAGCATGATGGAGGCGCTCGACTCGCTCGCCGATCGGCTCAATCTCGACGAGGCCCGCTCGTTCGTGACGCTGCTGCGCCAGTCGATCGCGCTCGGCAGCGACATCGGCGACGCCTTGCGGGTATTCAGCGACGACATGCGCGACAAGCGTCTGCTGCGCGCCGAGGAGGCCGCCAACAAGCTGTCGGTGAAGATCGTCCTGCCGCTCGGCCTGTTCATCTTCCCGGTGGTGCTGCTGGTGATCATGCTGCCCGTGATCGTGCGGCTGCTCGCCGTGATGGCGCGCGGTTGATAATGGGGCCGCGCCGATCGATTTCATCTTGCGGCAGGCACCCCGGCAGGGCACTCTCACGGCGGG
>Ga0209006_10001779_pt1 | contig 19504 bp, 25 predicted proteins | sample JacPin_JW_Ref_O2_FD_188567 | JGI IMG/M metagenome (GOLD analysis project Ga0209006, IMG submission 188567) | Forest soil microbial communities from Algoma, Ontario, Canada - Jack Pine, Ontario site 1_JW_Ref_O2 (SPAdes) (version 2) | ecosystem: Environmental > Terrestrial > Soil > Boreal...
CGCGTTTCCAAAGCTCCGTTCACGGATGCCTCCACCTTCAACTTTCAGAATGCCGACGATATGGCGAAGCTCCGGCCGCTGATGGCGTCGGTGAACGCGGCCGGCAATGCCGAGAAAGATGCCACCGCCTACGTTGCCTTCCTCGATGCCCAAAAAGACGTGAACAAGGCAAAGAAGATCGGAACCCAGGGTTATTGCATGGGCGGGGCGCTGGTTGTGCGGGCCGCCGCGTCCTTGCCCGATCGCATCGGCGCGGGCGCATCATTCCACGGGGGAGGCCTGGTGACCGATAAACCCGATAGCCCGCATCTGCTCGCGCCGAAGATCAAGGCACGAATGTATTTCGGGATCGCGTCGAACGACGACGCGCGTCAGCCGGATGCCAAAGATAAGCTGAAGGAGGCCTTTGTAGCGGCCAAGGTTTCCGTCGAAATCGAAGTGTATGCAGCCTTGCATGGCTGGTGCGTGTCGGATATGCCCGTCCGTGACGGCGTGCCTATCTATAACAAGGCCGAAGCCGAGCGCGCCTGGGCGAAACTCGTCGCCCTATATAAAGTGGCTCTGGCATAGCCGCGCTTATGAGTTGCACGAACTCGACGGCTGTAATTCGTCCGATGACCCCCTGGCAATCGATTGTAGGATACATTTTCCCTTGGATCGCAAGAATGAGTTCGGGGCCTCGGGATGGATGCCCCATTCTCGGTCAGCGAGACCGCCTTCGCGATGCCGTCGCGGGCTGGGAACGATGCATTTGCCTTTTCCCTTGCAGCCGAACGTAAGCCCGCAGCGCTGACCGGAAGGGCATTCCGCATCTTTTGTGCAGCTCGAGGCCGACAGCGAGCCTTGAGTTTTGGAGGTACCGGTTTTGGCGGTCCGTGCTTGCGGTTGAAAGGGATGTTGATCCTCGCAATGGGAAAGGCGTACTTGTATTTAGATGTGGCCGATCTGGTGCTCTGTTCACTCCCAGAGCTTAGACAGCGGTGTTGGAAAAGCCAAGCGGCGTGATCTCGCGGTTACATTGACCCTTTCAGTTAGCGCAAGTCCATCGCTTTCAGCGCCAAGCCGCGCGCCACCGAGGTAAATTCGTTTCCTCCCCGAATTCGTTTCTTTCCGAATCGCGTTTCAAAGATTTTTCGTACCGCTGGTACAAATGAAGAGCCACCCGTTAGGAAGACCTTATCGACGTCTCTGGGCATAACACCTGAAGATGTAAGTAGAGAATCGACGCACGCAGCGATCTGCCCAACTTCGTCAGAAATCCACTCTTCGAAGGTCGCTCGTTCCACCACCGCCGCTAGTTCCACAAACCCGTCCGAAAACTGAAATGTGGCCACAGGAGTATTCGATAAGTCGCTCTTAACTTTTTGCACGGCGCGGTGGAGGTGAAAGCCGAGATCTTCTTTTATGAAGTGGATCAGCGCTCTGATCTTCTCTGGTTCAAGCGATTGCGCGTGAACACCTCTCAGCATTTCCAGCACGTCTTTGCTCCTCAACAGCGATAGATGGTGCCAACGCTCCAGCTTTATGTAAACCCAATTTGGAACCGTCAGGATCTTGCCCAGTGAACGCAACTCCGATCCTGCTCCAAGAGCTGGAGACACGAGGTGCCGGATGATCTTCGCGTCGAAGGCATCTCCCGCGACGCCCACTCCCGCATTACCGACGATGCTGCCCGAGGCTCGATCCCTGCGAACGGTGGGGCCAACATGAACCAAAGAGAAATCGCTCGTACCGCCCCCGAAATCCCCAATGAGGATAAGCTCGTCGTGATCGAGCGTGGATTCGTAATAATATGCCGCTGCAATGGGCTCCATCTCGAACTCCACGGATTCGTAGCCAGCCGCGCCGAAGGCAGATCGAAGTCGATCCTCCGCATAAATGTCATCTTCTGGGCTGTCTGTCCCCACAAAATGAACTGGCCTTCCGGCTACGGTAGACCTGATGTTGATCCCAAACTGATTTTCCGCCATCTCTCGAAGATCCCTGAGAATCCTTGCGATCAGATCTTCAAGCGTGTGCCTTCGACCGAAAACCTCGGTGCTGTGGAGACTACGACTGCTTAAGTATGACTTGAGTGATTGAATCAAACGACCCTTCACGTCCGCGGAGAGATATTGCTCAATGGCCTCAGGGCCTGTCCACGACTTCAGAGTATTGACTCCGCCCTCCTTCTGCCTCTGAAGGTATAGCAGTGATCGATAGGCATCAGTTAGGCCCCCTAAGTATGGGAACTTGGCAAGCTGAACTTCACCTGAGCGGTCGGCACAGGCGATGGAACTGTTCGTTGTCCCAAAGTCGATGCCGATCGTGCCTTTGCCCCTCATCCTTTTCACGATCCTTCCTGCCGTAAGGCTAGTGAGATCACGGTACGCTAACAACGGGAATCGGTCGAGGCCAACAAGACCAAAGGGATCCAAGCTGGTGTTGGATCGCCATAGAAACGCTCAACCTATGAGAGAGGATGGTCTAGCAAAAACACTTCTCCACTCCTCTCTGCAAACCGTGCGCCGACATTGTTGGAGAGGCCTGTTAACAACGGTTGAGAATCGATTCAAGCCGGGGGCTTGCACATTTTCCATTGTGAGCGATCAAGCTCAGGCAGTCCCCTGGGGAAGGCTTTGCTGTTACATTCCCGGTGCTTCGTCACCGATCCTTCCGGGGAGGACCATCGAAGACGAACAGTATCAGAGATCTGCGGAGGGTATAAGGCAGTGAAGTTCAGATTTTTACTGTTTCTCTGAATGGAGCCAATATTTTATCTATGCCGATCCAGAGTCCAGTATCGCCAAGCAGTGGAGGAAGCATGACCGAAAAAGTGGAGAAGGATTCGTCGAAGTTCGATTGGGTAACGGAGCGTTCCTCATGCGCGCTGACGAAGGTATTCAAGACGCTTAGATTACAAGTTGACGAGGACCTTAAGGCTCGTAACGCCCTGCGCCCCGATAACTCCCCTTATAAATTTTCGCTGGCCGACAATGGCGGTGCCTTTAGCGCCCTTATGGAAGTCAACGTCGTGCACAGGTCGGTAATATTCAGCCTCGCCGAGCACGCGCTTGTGGTACGGGATGAGAAAGGGCGATGCCATGTTTGAGGTGAACGCGACCTTCCGTGACGAGGGCGAGTGCAGACTGAAAGTGAATGGCGAAGAGCGCGCCCTCTGGCAGGTGCAACGGATGGCTCTTGAAGAGCTGCTGTTTCGAGGTATTTCCGCTGGGGCTCAAAGGCCTACTAAACACTCTTGAGACTTCGTAGAGGATCGCCCGGACAGATCATTGCGTTACTTTTGCGCGAAGAACTCTGACATAGAAGGTGCGCTCGCCGCTGCGCCCGGAGGATCTGATAACCCAAGGGTCTCCATTACAGTGCGCAGCATGCTTGGATGCTGATATACCGTAGTGGATGTTTGAGTAAAGTCGACCCTTACGCTCGGTCCCCAAAAAACTGCTGCGACGTGACCGCCACCGTATATGGTATCGCTGTCTGCCGCTTCATCGAAGTCGACGATGAGGATGCCGTCCCCTCCGGATGCGAATGCAGAGGAGTTGGACAAGGCGGCAATTACGTTCGTCTGCAACCAAGCGTCGGCCTGCTGAGGCGTTCCATTATGTGCGTCGTCATCGACATTTGGAACAATGTAGGAGAAGTCAGGTAATGTACCGCTGGCCAGGTCCGCAGCGAACTGTGTAAACGGCCAGATGCATTGATTCGCCACCTGCGGGTTGTCGGCAACATCGGAGAGCATGGCGAACGGATTATGCCGAATCAGGTACAGTCCGGTATTTCCGCCGAGATAGCCATGAGTAATACCTTCCGCATAAATCTTGAACGAGACGCCAGACGCCAGCATTCGCCGGGCCAGATTGTCTACATTCCAGACGGTGGTGGAACTGTCATCCGTGGTCAGCAACTGTCCCGTCGTCAGCATGAAATAGTTGCCGATCGACGGATGGGAGTTTGCGTAATAGTTTGTCGCAAGAGCTCCATTGCTCATCAGGTTGTTGAGATTTGACCAATCGCTGGTATTACCCACCACGGTTGCATAGCTCTGGTTTTCTTCGATTACGAGGACGATATGGCTGATCGGGAGTGTCTGTAACTGCACGGTGACGGTTGCCGCACCCGACCGTGACGTGTCCTGGATGCTGGTGCCGGTCACGGTCACGGTAACGGGCGAAGCCGGCGCGTTGACAAGCCCGCTCGCGCTGATGATGCCTCCGCTGGCAGACCACGTAACCGCGGAACTGTAGGTTCCCGTTCCCTGAACCGCTGCATTGCACTGCGACGTTGCGTTCGTCACAACCGCCGAAGGCGTACAGACCACGGAGACTGACGAGATGGAGGATGAATTCGGGGAGGGTTGGTTGCCGTCGGCACCGCTTCCGCACGCCGTTTCCGTAAGCAGAATCGCACACACTGCTAGGGCATACAGGAGTAGACTGTGCGCTCTCGTTCTCCTCAGATTGTGCGGAGAAACGCTCATACGAGGCCTCAGGTTACGCGGCCCAGAACCCGGTACAGTGCCCAGGCGATTTTACTCATGGATCCGCTCCCTTTGTGAAAAGATGCGGCGTGCCAATGGAAGGCACGCCGCCAGAGGAACCAGGCGTATGACCCTAGAGAGAGTCCGTTCTGGTTTCCTTCACATCGGAACCAGAGTACGGAGTCGCCTGTTAGTCGTCTGGTCAGAATTGCTCACACTCGCGCGCCAAGGCATACCGCAGCCCGCCGATCCCGCGGGGGGTGATGAGATGGTCCGCCGCCGAGTAGGATTTGGCTCGGCAGTTTACGTCAGGAGGATCATCACATGAACATCGCATCCATCGGCCATCGATCTAGGCAAGACCACCTTTCACCTTGTTGCATTGGAAGAGCGCAACAAGATTCTGCTGCGCAAAAAATTCTCACGCTCGCAATTGCTGGCCTACACCGCCAATCTGCCCGGGTCGTTAATCGGTGTGGAGGCCGTGGAACCATAGATCTCCACAATTGGCTGATGCCGAGAGGGGGGTCTCGCGCTTCGGCTCACCTGTGCCCGGCCACGGTGGCCGAGGCAGCGTGGAACTAGAGAGTTGATATAGCCTTGAGGACATGCCGGGCAGATGGATGCTGGCCACCACAACGGAGTTGACCTCTATGATGCGCAAGATCATTTCGATATCATCCGTTTCCCTCCTTTTACTCGCGACCTTCTTACTCGCTCCCTTCGCGCGGCCGCAGGTCACCAAAACGCCGGTCAGCCCGCGGGGACCGAGTGTGGCCGCCGGCAGCCAGGGCGTGGTTGTTTCCGGTAGGCCTGCCGCCACTGCGGCCGGCATCAAGATTCTGGATCAGGGCGGAAACGCCGCCGATGCAGGCGCCGCCACTCTGCTGGCACTGTCCGTGACCTATGTAGGCGCGTTCTGCGTGGGAGGAGAGGTTCCCATTCTGGTTTACAGCTCTAGCCCGAAGGACGACCAGAAAAACGTGAAGCTGCTGGAGGGACAAGGGGAAGCGCCTCGCGACCCCAAAGCCATCGCCTGGTACATGGAACACGGAATCCCGGAAGGGGACGTGAAAGCAGCGGCCGTGCCCAGCACCATAGATGCGATCGTCACCCTGCTGAAACTTTATGGAACCAAAAGCTTTGAGGAGGTCGTGCAGCCGACGCTGGCCATTCTGGACGCTGGGGGTCCGAGCTGGTATATCGACACCGGCGGGGGGCAGAGGATCGAAACCGGTGTGAACTGGCAGGCGGACATGGCGGTGACCTTTCGCAAATTGGTTGAGTCGGAAAAGTCCGCGAAAGGTACGCGGCAGCAGAAACTGCAAGCTGTCTCTGATCGTTTCTATCGCGGCGACATCGCCGACGCGCTGGAAGCCTGGTATATCGAAAAGGGAGGTTTCCTGCGCAAGGCGGATTTGGCCGCACACAAAACTCCCGTGGTGGATCCGCTCCAAACCACGTACCGTGGCTACACAGTATATAAGGCCGGTCCGTTGACGCAAGGTCCTTATCTCTCACAGACACTGCGCCTTCTGGAAGGCTTCGACCTGAAGAAGATGGGCTTCAATTCAGCGGATTACATCCACACGGTGATTGAAGCGGAGAAACTGGCGCTGGCGGATCGCGACGAGTATTACGGCGATCCGAGTTTTGTGAAGGTGCCGATGCAGCGCTTGCTTTCCGATCAGTACACCGAAATGCGGCGCAAGCTGATCGATCCGAAAAAGGCATCTCTCGAGCTCCGGCCGGGCGACCCCTACAATATGAAACCGAGCAAGCCGCCCACCATCACCGGACCCTGGCATGGCGGAACCACCGTCATGTGTGTGACGGATAAGTTTGGGAACATGATTGCGGCCACTCCCAGCGGCCTGTCGAGCACAGCTGGGGTGGCCGGACGCACGGGCATTATTCACGGAAGCCGGCTCAGCAGCCTGAACACGTTTGCGGGAACTCCGGACGTTATCCAGCCCGGCAAGCGGCCGCGAATTACGCTGAGCCCCACGCTGCTTTTCCATAACAACGATCCAGTGATGGCCATCTCGGTAGCGGGAGGCGATCAGCAGGATCAGGCAGCCATCCAGGTCATCCTCAACTACGTGGAGTTCGGCATGAGTCCCGAGGAGGCGTTTAAGGCGCCGCGCTTCTCCACCGAGCATTTCATCAGTTCCTTCGGTCAGGACCGTGCCAGCTTAGGCAGCCTGTCCGTGCCCGACACCCTCCCCGAAGCCGTGCAAGCCGACTTGAGGGCTCGCGGCCACGTGGTTACCGCCAGCCGCGGCGGAGTGGGCGGAGTGGCGCTGATCGGCATTGACCCCAAGACCAGGAAGCCCACCGGCGTGGGGCCGGCGGCTGGCAAAAAGGAATAGATCCCGGGAGAGGCAAAAGCCTCAAAAAAAACGCCGGGCGATGCCGCAACTGGGTGCGGTGGTGTGCGTACATAGCTTGACTTCGCCAACATTGTTAGACTGCGACCTGTAACGCTGCTGGAATTGATTGTTTGACAAGGAGGAACTGATTAGACCGTGCGTCCCGTCGCACCTAGCCTACGCAGGCCAGACCATTGTTCGGTGTTCGGAAATCGTAACAGGTGCAAGCGACACCCAGGAAGCGATCGGGAGTCGTAGGTTGGCGCGGCGAATCGCAAGGCTGTGATAATTTTGATCGGATGGAAGTTGCTCGTCTGGACGAAATTCGCAGCGTGAACATCGCTCCTGCGGTCATCGAGAGAACGATGAAGGCGCTGCGGATCTACGATCACACCGGCTCGAAGGCCTTGTCTTTTGGCTTGGCAAGGTGGAACCGGGCATCGGAGGTCTCATGAAGCTCAGACTTGTCCTGTTTCCGTTCTGTGCACTGTTGTTCTCTTCTTTGCTCTCGAATGCGCAACAGGAGCGGGAGCCGCGGTTGTGGCTGACCACGCCTGACCGGGCTGCCCTTGTGGCAGTGCAGCCAACAGCACTGCGCTTTTCTTCGGAACCAGTTCAGCTACCCGTGCTGACCGTGGACGATGCGCAGCATTTCCAAGCCATGGATGGCTTCGGTTTTGCGCTGACCGGAGGCAGCGCGCAGTTGCTGATGCGCATGGGCGCCGCACAACGGACGGCCCTACTGAAGCAGCTCTTTACCACGGGCGGTGACGGGATCGGAGTGAGCTACCTCCGGGTGAGCATCGGAGCCTCCGATATGAACGAGCGCGTGTTCTCATACGATGACCTGTCCCCGGGCGAGACCGATGTGGATATGGCGAAGTTCAGCCTGGGGTCGGATCGCGCGGATGTGATTCCGGTGCTGAAGGAGATCTTGGCGATTCGGCCGGGCATCAAGATCCTGGGTTCACCCTGGTCCGCTCCGGCGTGGATGAAAACAAACGGCGATGTGAAGGGCGGTGAACTCAAGCCGGAGTACTACGCCGCGTTCGCCAAGTATTTCGTGAAGTACATCGAGGGGATGCATGCGGAGGGAATCGCGATCGACGCGATCACCGTCGAGAATGAGCCGCTGAATCCCAAGAACACACCCAGCATGGTGATGTTTGCGCCGCAACAGGACACATTCATTGCGAAGGAACTGGGACCCGCGTTTGAGAAGGCAGGAATTCGGACGAAGATTCTGCTCTACGACCACAACCCGGATGTGCCCTCGTATCCGCTGTCGATTTTAGGCGAGCCAGCAGCCAGCAAGTATGTGGATGGGACGGCTTTTCACCTGTACGGCGGCGAGACAAGCGTGCTGACAGAGGTGCATGATAAGTATCCGCAGAAGAACTTGTACATGACCGAGCAGTCGGTGACCGGCCGGCGCACCCAGGGGCCGCTGGGAATAGCGGAGCCCGTGAGCCGCGTGATGATTAGCTCGACGCGGAACTGGAGCCGCAACGTGCTGCTGTGGAATTTGGCGGCTGATCCGCAGAACGGACCGCACACGAACAACGGGGGATGCACCGGATGCTCTGGGGCGATCACTTTGGATGGCGATGCTGTCACTAAGAATGTTGCTTATTACGTAGTCGAGCATTTCTCGCAGTTCGTGCCGCCAGGCTCGGTGCGGGTAGCTTCGAGCCAGATGGAACAGTTGGCCAGCGTCGCCTTTCTTACTCCGGAGGGTAAAGTAGTGCTAGTAGTTTCAAACACAGGAAATTTTCCCAAGCCCTTCGCGGTCAGCTACCACGGAAAGGTCTTCCAAACCGTGCTGCCCTCGGAGTCCGCGGGGACTTATGTCTGGTAAGCGCGCATCCTTGACGGTTCCTGGGTCAGCCGGCATTGGCGGTGGTCGCGGTAAATTACGTAGGTTAGGATAAGCCAGAACTTCCACGCGAGCATTCTGGCAGTCAAGAATATACACCTGGTGTTTTGCCGGGAATTTGGCGTGGTCCGGGGTTGCGCCACGTTTGACCAGTTCAAAACCCACAACCTGACGTATTACTTGGAGCAATTTCTTTTAATACCACCGGTGGACGGCCATTTCTTCCTGCTCATTTCGGGCTGGGACGACAGTTGGGCAGCGATCCTAATGGCACACCCCTTTCAGACGTCTGGATTGTTAGTCTTGACTGAGTCTTCGGCGTCATGTTGTCTGTACTAACTGAGCAATTAAGAACAGACACACGAGTCCAGTACGATAGATGATCGCTCATCAAGTTAGGACGGGGTGGGAGATCGACCCTGACGTGGCCCTTTCCGTTCGTTCATCTTCTTCTGAGTGGTACAGTCGCCTGACTGTCGCGCCGCACTCTTAGTTGTTGAGCATCGCCTCTTCCACGGGTAAACAACGCGACATCGATGACAGCCAACTTAAAGGATGGTGGCATTCATGGGCCTTCTTTGTAACACTCCCCAACAGCCGTCGGGCACGATTCTTCCCTTGGACGAGGTGAAGCGCCTCGCGATCGTTGGTGCCCTCGACGGATGCGAAGGCGATTATCAACTGGCGGCGCGTCTCCTGTGCGTTGGCAGAACCACACTTTATCAGATGGCAAGGAAGTACAACTACCATGTGGTCACAGCGCAAGGAGAGGCATCGACCATCTCGCCGCCAGGACGCACTCTCCGGCACGGAGACCTGGCGCGTCAGGGCACGAGTTCACAAATTGTCGAGTTGCTCATGCAAGGCTGCGAGAACCAAGAAATAGCTCGCCAACTCCATCTAACTTGCAGAACAGTGAAAGCGCATTTCAACCGGTTGTTCCGCCATTTCGACATTACTAGCGGAATCAAGCGAGTAAAACTCGCGACCCTGTTATACCGGAGACAATATGTCAGCAAATGATCTATATGGAACACGCATTCCAAGTGAGCGTGAACAGCGAGTTATCCACCTTGTCGCACAAGGCCTGAAGAATCAGGAAGTAGCGAAAGAGATAGGCGTCACAAAACAGGTAGTCAAGAACTATTTGCGCGTGATTTACGATAAGCTTGGTTTTTACAACCGCGTCGAACTTGCACTCTGGCATGAATCGCGACGGTTGAGGCGACCTACGCATTCAGTCGACGGTAATTGAGCTTCAGAGGAACGAAGTGCGTCAGGCGAGTCTCTGCACCCCATCGAGGGAGTAGGGCTCACTCGATACACCTCTCCGCGTCTTGCGGTCGGTGTACTAAGTGAAGAATGTTCCTAAGAAACAGCCTCGGTGGGTGAGGCCGACAGGCACGCCCTGTCTGCGGAGCAGTTTTGCTCAGACTACCGTTGTGCGACCAAGTACCTTGTGGGGCGGATGAGATTTGGCAGGCTGTTTCGCAGTCGGGTCCGCAGAGATTCGCCACACGTGTGAAAGCGAAAACCCATGGACGGTTATCACCAATGCGGGCAAACAAGCAGAGCTTGAATCTGGCCTTGAAGAAAAGGAAGTTCAAAAGCCGACGCACATCAGCCCCCGCGAGTTTGTTCACTGCATGGCACCCAACAGCCGCATAGACGACGATTCTTTGCGATCCCTATTTAGCGGCTTTGTGCTCGTAGCGTCCCGCAATCTTCCTCGTCTTTTTGATGGCTCGTCGGATGGTTGAGTAACCTCGTTGGCCGCAATCGCCTCAGCGCGTTCACCTTTGTCGCCGGAATCGCAGACACGACCGGGATGGACTTGTTGACTTGTTTGCACTCCCGGCATAGTTGAATAGCCATTTTCCGACCTCCTCCATTTTGCGGTAAATCGCGTCCAAGATGCGACCTAACGCTTGCGTGCCGCCTCACGCTGCGCGGTATTTCCGTCGGCGTCGGTTCAGAAGGGACCACTTCGACACCACGCAACTGGAATACTGTTCTGAGCCTGTGCAAAAGTGACCATCCTTGGTGCGGCTTTGAGGCTAGAGTGGCATTTTGGCGGAGTACCTTTTTCGGCACTGAAGCAGCCATGAAGCCAATGTCAAAACACGATTCTGTGACTAAACGCAAACGACACCCGAAATCGGACAAGCGTGTGGACTCGACAGCGCGAACGATGACGGCTTTGAGGGAACTCGTAAAGGCAGCCAAGCTACGCGAATCTCCGAAGCCGCTCTCGCAAAGTGTTTAAGCGTGAATGGACACGGCATTTGTGTTTGCCGAAATTGGGGATGCACGGCATGAATCCCGAGCACCTCGATCCTGAACCTTCTGATCGCTCATTACCCGCCGATGTTCTCCTGAGGCAAGAGCCTGACGAGGGGGAGGGATACGATGGCGACGGCGACAGAGATGACGGCGATGCCGATGAAGGCGAGGGCTAATCGGAGTGAGAACAGAACATGCCCCACGTTCAAATTTTGAAACGACGGTCGAAAAGAACGAAATCAGTCGTGCCTGTCAGCCTCCGGATTGCCGGGAGTGAGGCCAGTCATTTGGCACATACTCTGGATGTCAGCAACCATGGTGTAAAACTCGGTGGCTGCCAGGGCGAGATGAAGGTTGGAGACAAGATCGAAATTCGCTACCGCCACAAGCAGGCACAATTCCGAGTCGCTTGGGTCATTTCTCACAAGGGCTCCTCGGAGAAGCAAGTCGGGGCCGAGTGCTTAGAACCGGGGAAGCAGGTTTGGGGTGCGCCCCTTTCTCAACTAGTGGACGAGTACGAAGAGAAAGAGTGACCGCGACTGGACCCAATTGTGTCCGGTAGAAACGAGGCCGACCCGAGTTAGACGAAAGGGTGTTGGGCAGCCTCTTGTGAGAGTGGTACGCCCAGAATTGCTTGTTCCTGGAAACGTTGTCTGTGAGCGCTGAACATTCGACCTGTGGAATCCGAGACGTTGTAGTGCCGATGTGATGACCGGGTTACCGCTGGCCAAATCGGCAGCGCTGAAATCCGCTTACACAAACGGATCGGCTCGCCACAGGGTTGAAATGGCTAGAGCGGTACGCGAATCGCAAGGCTATCCTCGCCCTCACACCAAGTGCGCCCGTCACATCCCCACGCCGAGCGCGAAATCGGCATCTTGCTGAGTATGGCCCTCCGGCTCTCGCTGATCAGCCCATCCAGGGCAGACCGCTTCGTAGATAGTCTCGCCGGACCACACCACGAATACAAGATCGTCTTAGGTACGGTCCTCCTGGCCACCGTGTTCGCATTCGTGGCCGCGATTGGCGCTTCAAAGTGGTGGTATATCGGAGCAGCTTTGTCGTCGGGCACGCTCGCGTTTTTCACTACCGGCCTTTCGTCGTATCCGTGGTGACCGCTTGAGCTCACAGCCTCAAGAATGGCTGAGAGGGGCAGATCGAAGGCAATGCGAGCATTCACGGGACCGGCGCTCGGCGTTTCGGTCACCTATGCCGTTGCGATCTGTACGGGCCGACGCCGATCGCATCCGAGGCACTGGCTGGCGCTGGCGGTGCTAGCTAGTTGGTCTATCAGACTATGGAAGGCAATCAGGCTGACTTGAACTATGAATCCCATCTTTCAAAGTCCTGCTGAGGAGCGTGCCAAGCCTCTCTGTTTATTTCGTCCGGAGCTTCGCCGGTTGGACTCAATGAAAACTCCAACACTCTCCGCCGGCATCGGTTCCGCAAACAAGTATCCCTGGGCTGACCCACAACCGGCCAACGCCAGCAGTTGGCGTTGGTTAGGTGTTTCCACGCCTTCAGCGATCACTTCGAGGTCTAGATTACGCGCCAGTCCGATGATTGTCCTAACGATAGCGTAGTTTTCGGCATCCATCGTCTTAACAAACGACTTATCGATTTTCAGAGTGTCGACTGGAAAGCGACGGAGATAGCTCAGAGAAGAATATCCGGTACCAAAATCGTCGATACTCAGCTTCACCCCCAAGGTCCGCAGCTGCGACATTGCTTGAAAGCTCGCTTCCACATCGTTCATGGCCAAGCTCTCGGTGAGCTCGATGGTTATGCACTGCGGATCAATCGCACTCTCTTCAATTGCATCTTTAACGTGTCCAATAAACCCGGCGTGAGAGAAATGCTTTGAACTGATGTTGATGCTGACATATAACGGCGGGTCAGCAGGATAGCGCTGTCGCCAACTCGCCGCCTCTAAACACGTCTTCTTTAAAACCCAAACACTAATAGGAACAATCAGGCCGCACTGTTCTGCTACCGGGACAAAGGTGCTTGGTGATATCGAATTCGATCCCGAGGGCTGCCACCGCAAGAGTGCCTCGAAGCCCTGTACTGCGCCGGTATCTACCGCGACAATTGGCTGGTAGTGAAGTGTCAATTCTTCATTCTGGAGCGCTAACCTCAGCTTGGCTTCGAGAAGAAGTCGGCTCATGACTTGCTCGTGCATCGTGCGGTCAAAGAGCTCAACGCGAGCCTTGCCTTGGCTTTTCGCACGATACATTGCGATATCGGCATTCTGGAGCACCGCTTCGGCAGATGTCTCTGGTGATGTCAGCGCGATGCCGATTGAAGTACTCTTGAAGACCTCAAGTCCCTCTAATAGGAACGGCCGTGTAAATGAAGACTGGATTCTCTGGGCTACGCGGATGGCATCGCTCGGGTCAGCAACATCCTCCACTAGAACCGTAAACTCATCCCCACCCAACCTGGCTATTGTGAGGTCTCTGCGCATGCATGCCCGTAGTCTGTTGCTCACTTCTTTGACTAGAATGTCTCCGGTTGCGTGACCATAGCAGTCATTGACGAGCTTGAAGTCGTCGATATCAATGAAAAGGACGGCAGCGGCATGCTGGGGACGCCTTTTCATCCGATCCACGACGCTTTGTAAACGTCCCAGAAAGAAGGCCCGGTTCGGAAGGCCGGTGAGCGCATCGTGGGTGGCGTTAAAAAGCAATTCTTCCTGAGCATGTTTCCGCGCTGTTATATCGCGGGCGTTGTAAACAAAACCGCCGATATTCTTGTGCTGAATCAAGTTTCGAACCACGCACTCGAAAAAGAGCCACCTTCCGTCTGCATGCCGTAGCCGGAACTCAACTATCGGATTCTGGCGATACCCTGCCGATCGCGGCCCCGTGCTCATGGTCCTCGCGAAATCGTCCGGATGCACTAGGTCCACCATGTTCGTTCCCACGAGACTATCTTCCTGCACCGCTAGAACTGTGTGAACGGAAGGACTAGCGTACTTAATTTGGCCAGAGGGGTCGGCGATAAGAATGATGTCGGCTGACTGCTCGGTGAGAGCGCGGAAGCGCTCTTCGCTCGCGCGAAGGGCGTTGCGTTCGGCTTCTTGCACCTGGCCGAGATGCTCTTGTCTCTTGAGCCGGAGAAAAAGTATCAGGATGCTGGTCGCTGTCAATATTGCGGCCGCCAGCAATTCGTATCTAGCTCTCAGCGCAACACCTTGGGCCCATGTGTCCTCGGCCTCAATGGCGATCTGCACTTGGTACTGCATCAAGTCGAACTGGAGACCGACCGTCTGGAAATCGGCCAGCTTAGCCTCGTCAAATTCCCCAACTTGCATCAGGACCCATTGGTGGCCGGCCGACGTAATGTAGTTGTCTAACGCGGGCCACGCATTCTCCATGGCAACGGTGTGATACGCATGAAGGTGTGCCGCCAGCACTACGTTAGGGAGTGCGTGTCTTGCCGCGAGCATTTCCTTGTCCGCTTCGGGGGTCAGGTTCTGGTTTTTCAGGGCTGTCAACGTGAGATTGTTGATCTCTCGCGTAAGAAGTGCAATTTGATTGAGAGTCACTTCGGCCGAGTGGGCTTCGGCGATTTGATTCCCGTGAAACCAGGAGAGCGCAGCCAAGACGACAATGGCCGTCGCGAGAAAACCAAATACAACGGTCAATCTCGGACGTTCTACTAGACTCTGTAATCGCGGGTTGAGAATTCTCTGCGTGGCCCGGACCGTTTTGGTCATGAAGACCCGAACGGATCCCTTCGCCAGCGCGTCTGTGCAGAAATAGGACATAAGAGGATCGGTTCATCCGCCTTGCAGCAAGTGCCAAATACTACTATCGAGGATCAGGATCGGCTTTGGCACGTCCGGATGAGGACGCCACATTACGAAAGTGCGTGCGGTTTTGAGGGCAGAGTGTCACGAAGTGACTGTGGGTGACGAATCAGAACGTCTATTCCCGAAGTCGTGATGCAGTTTCGCCTTTTATTCTCTTACGGACGGGGCATAGCTGTCCTCGTTCGACAACCCCGCCGAGGAAGTCCCAGTCTATACTAGCGTCAACAACGCTATGGCCTGGCCCAGCGTTCATTCTTAAGAATGAACGGGAGGTCGACAATCAGGTGGCAACGCCGGCTGAAACGAGAACACCCAACGGGCACCGAGCGAACTTTTCGATGATCGACTGCATCACCACGTTCCCCTCGCCCGGCACTTAAGCCGGGGAGTTTGGTCCTTTTAGATTTTTATTTCTGCTTCTTTCCGAGCAAGCCGCTGATTGCATTCGCGGGCTTTCCCTTTGTTGCGGCCATCTCGTCTCCCAACTCGCCTGGCGCGATGCCGCCCGCCACTCCTTTCATGTCGGGGATGAAGTGAGGATTCGAGGTCGTGCCCTCGATTGCGAAGGGAATGCCGCCCTTGCCGCCACCCAGCGAGGCCACCTGCGTCAGTCCGCCCGCGGCGCCGCCTTTAAGGTCGGCCAGCATCTTGAAGTTCAGCGCCCCCACCGGGCTCACCGTCCCCGCCCCGGTGATGACACCGACCGCCGGAACTGTCAGGTTAATGTTGTCGGCCTTCGTGCCTTCGGGAGCCACACGCGCGTTGAGGCTCGCATTCTGGATCGAAGTGTCCGGATTGGAAGCAGCCTTCCCGGCAAAGACCGACAGCGCACCCAGTTTTGATCCAAGGTCGAACCCGGTCAGCTTGGTGTTGGCTAACCGCACCGGTCCCGTGATTACCAGCTTGTCCAGAGGTCCCACGATACCCAATTCCGCCGACAGCGTCCCGCCCTTCAGCTGCGAGCCCGACGGAAGCACTACTCCGAGCGATGGCAGCATCGTTTCCAGTTCATCGTCAGGCATGTCGCGCGCATCCAGCTTCATGTTCAACACCTGGGTCTCGCCCTGCGTTCGGAAGCTTCCCGTTAGGTGTGCCACGGCCTTCCCGATCGAAATGTCCCCTTCCGTCAGCGTTCCGGATTGCTGATCGAGATCGACATCCACCGTGTGCTTGACCACTACCGTCTTCGGAGCAGGCGTGCCCTTCGGCGAAAACTTCAGCTTCGTGCCGGTAAGTGTGCCGACCGCTTTTGCGTGGCTGCCATTCGAGTTCAGGGTCCCGTCAAGATTCGCCAGCCCTCCAAGGCCGCTCGCGGGATCGATAAATCCTGAGGCCCCAATATCCATGTTGTTCACCTTCACCGCGGCCTCAAACGGGGTCTTGGCGGTGTTTTCGGCGTTGATCGGGCCAGCCTTCCCCGAGATCTTCGCGTCCCCTCCCCCCGGCAGCTGAGCCGTGAGTTTGAATGGGAACTGTGAGGCGAAGGAAAAATTCTCGACGCCAATGTTCACCTTGTTATAGACCTGCGGTTTGGTTGACGAATTCGCTTTCCCGACAATCAACTTTCCGTTGTTTACCTGCAGATTTGCCGCCGAGAAATTGGACGGAGATGTGCCTCCGGGCGTCGGCTCTGCCGGCGCCGTGTTAACCGCGACCTCGCCTATGCTCGAGAAATTCCATTTCCCGTTGGCAGCTTTCAGCAGCGTGATCTCGGGCTGCTCCAGCTTGAGTTCGGTCACCTTCAGTTGTTTCGAGAAGATAAGTGGCATGAGTTCCACGCCAACCTTCAGCGACCTCGCTGTTATGAAGGGCGGCTGGCCGAAGGCGGGGTCGTCAGCGACGGCTACGTTTTCGGCCACGACGCTACGGGAAAGAATTGACAGGCTCAGATTGCCCACCGTCACCTGTCGCCCCAGCGCGCCCGTTAGCGCCGACTCGATCTTTGGACGAAAACTGTTCACATTGATCAGTAACGGTAGTGCGATCAGGATCACGAAGAGAATAGCAACTGCGATGGCGCCGATTTTAAGGATGCGTTTCATGTCTTTAGTCCTGCCTCCCTGCAATTGGAAACGGATGGGCTTGAGAGAAACTCCTGCTGCGAGGAAGAATCGGTATAGCAAACCTGAGCGGGGTTGACTACTGGTCCCTTTTCACCTGTAGCATCGAGATTCGAGCAAACTGCAACACCGTCTACATCCTGTGATGGTACGACTGGTACCTCATGGCAAGACTGCTCAAAAGCGCACACTTTTGCGAATAATCTGAGCACCCCGATCTTTCGAACCGCATCACGCTGGTGATGGCGCGGGAAGATCATGTTCTCTTTGCAAACCTTCTTGCCGCCGATCTCGGCCTCGATCACTTCCATGTGAATGAACCGGGCCAGAAGGTCGAGCAGGCTGCCCCGCTGTCAGACCTGCTCCCACGGGTAAGCCATCTTGTAGTTGCCGACCTGTGCTGGCGGGTTGCCGGCGCCCATCCCGTCTCCCTGATTACGACACTCTCATCGACACTTTGGACAAAACATTGGCCGCGAAGCCTGGGTTTTGATCGTGTCAGACGGCCAGCAGGTTAGCAACACCGCCACGAGACATTCGGACATTCCGACGCGATGGTCCAAAAGGGGTCTCGCAACCACCCCAGAACTAGTTTGTTTTCAAGGGTCAAGTATTCGTTTCGTGTTGGTGAGCTCAGTAAAGGTTTTGGGCCGTTGCTAGCGTTCGCAATGGCTGAGCGGAAACAACTTCCGAGCCTAAGGGAACTTAGGCTGCCGCATCCCTGCGCCGAGCTCTTCCGGTGGAACGCGATGCGATCTCGTGCGTTCTTTCGATGATCGGCAGCAGCCTCTCCGGTAGTTCGCTTTTCATGACGTAGTCATCCACCAGCCACAGGATTCGCTCGGGCATCTCAGAGTAAGCCGACAGAAGGATTATCGGCAGATCGGGAAACCGCTGCTTGATATGGCAGGCGATGGCTTCCGCGTCCATGCCCTCTTGTTCGTACTCCAGTAGAACCACAGCTACCAACGTTTCCTCCAACGTCTTTATCGCGGCGTATCCGCTGGACGCGAGTTTGACGCAGTAGCCCCGAGATTCCAGAGTCACTTTGCGAACTTCTAGCATTTGCGGACGGTCGTCAATGCACAAAAGAGTGGGGAGGGCCATGGCCGCGTTCTCCTCATAGATTGTTACAAGCTGACGGGATGGACCGTCGCGACTTGATCGTGCATGCGAGTTGAAATGGCCTTGTGATAGAGGCAGGCTTGATCTAAACAAAATAGCCACCCAGAGGGACGCCTGTCTGTTCACAATTGAACAGGCGCAACATGCGGGAATCCAACTGTCGGAATCGTGTAGCCGAGCAGGGAACGCATCAGATCCCCTGCGAAGAAGCCGTGAAGACTGGGCCCAGTGTCGTGCCAAGTGTCGTGTGCTAAGCGACGCGCTCCATGATTCACGGAGTCTGGGCGCTGTCGTTTTGTGTCATCGCCGCTGAATTGGGTTGGGGTTCCTACGCGTGTGCGGGGTTGCACATGTGGCTAGTTACCCTGTTACCCCTTCGATTATGCGGGAGGGCGAAAAGGCTACGCTGCTGGTTTCTGTTTGACGAGATGCGCGGGTGAGCGCTGCTGTTCCTTCATTGGCTCTGTCAAAACAACTCTGCGGCCAAGACGTGCGAGTTGCCCAAGCTCGTGCTGGATTGCTTGTAGGCGTTCACTCCTCTGTCCGCGAGCGACATGGGCCACCGTATCATTCCGGGCTGCACGCCGAAACTGGCGGTTCAATTCCTGAATCTCAGCGATCTCCTCTCGGAAAAGTCTGATCTTGTCCTGAAGAGCTCCTAAATAATCCATATCATCATACCTTTCGAACTTTCGTGATCAGCACTGTTGCTAAACCTTCTTGAGCGATGGTTGGTGCTGTCGCGTGCGACCGTCGTCATCCCACTTCACAAGCGCGTCGTCTTCGTTCGTTTTCTCAACTGTCCCAAATTCCCCCGTCGGCTTTCCAAAATCAGCCAAGCCCATAACACGATCACCGGGATTCAGTTCCACGCCGGTGGCGGATGGCTCTGCGAGCGGCGGCCTCTTGGCGCGGTCCGAGTCAGGAGTCGCCCCAGCGTGTGACAGAGGCGGTTGCGAGGCTTTGCGCAATTTGGGTGCGGGCTTAGGGATCATATGGGTCATATTCCTTGCTTCCTTCGACACGATGGCGGAGGAGCGCCCTACGCGTGACTGACCATCTCCTCGATGAATACAGCTTTGATGACGTTGGACTCTGGATCGGCGTAGATAACATCGGCTCCGTTCAGAGAAACAGTAACAATTTGAACTTCTCTGCGTTATATCCTCGCCGATCTTCTGACCGTGTTCGTCTTCGAACTCGTCCAACCCACCGATCGCGTGAGAAAGGACACCTTGGGGCATACTGGAGATGCTATAGTTCGCAGATTGGTAGAGACTGTTCAAAACTGCTCGATACGCGAGACTAATCCGAAACCGCCATCCCTAACCGCCGCCCGTTTGAGTGCTTTTCGTGAAAGAACGAGAAAGGAAAAGGCAGGGCCGAGAATAGCGGCTCTGTGCAGGAATCTGAACAAGTGATCGATTGACGGGGCTTTGCGAATGAGGGAGATTTCCGTACGCTGTGGAGATGAGCGAGAACGAATGGACA
>Ga0209006_10001780_pt1 | contig 19501 bp, 21 predicted proteins | sample JacPin_JW_Ref_O2_FD_188567 | JGI IMG/M metagenome (GOLD analysis project Ga0209006, IMG submission 188567) | Forest soil microbial communities from Algoma, Ontario, Canada - Jack Pine, Ontario site 1_JW_Ref_O2 (SPAdes) (version 2) | ecosystem: Environmental > Terrestrial > Soil > Boreal...
CATTTCTCAGATCGGATTCGGCATCGTCGCTGGCATCGTAGTTTCCCGGCAAGAGCGCGTACGTACCTGGCAATACCTTCCGTTCGCCGTCCGCGCCGGTATTGAAGCGCCAGGAGTCATGGACGAGAAAAATGGAGATAGTCACCGGAAATGAGGCGCCGAGCTATTCTCGTTGCTCTCATGATGGCCGCGCTGCTGCTCTGTTCCGCGTGTACGCATTTCCACGGAGCCCCTCGGTCCGACTCGGAGGTGATTCCACCGAGCGAAATCGTCGACTTCAAACTCCTCTACGGACAGAACTGCGCGGGATGCCACGGCGTGGACGGCAAGGGCGGGGTGGGCGTCCCTCTGGCAAATCCGGTTTTTCTCGCAATTGCGGACGACAGCATAATTCGCCGCACTGCCTCAAACGGGGTGCCTGGCACTCCGATGCCCGCCTTTGCGCAGAGTGCGGGTGGAATGCTCACCGACAAGCAGATCGATGCTCTTGTGCGGGGAATCCGATCGTGGGCGAAGCCCGACGCTCTCGGCAATCAAGCGCTGCCGCCTTATGCAGCCCAGGCTCCCGGTGATCCACAACGCGGCGCCGATGCGTATCGAACGTACTGTTCTTCCTGTCATGGAGTCGAGGGTCGCGGGGGAAGCAAGGGCAGCTCGATCGTCGATGGATCATACCTTGCTCTGATCAGTGATCAACAACTTCGAACCGTCGTGATTACAGGCCGGCCCGAGCTGGGTGCGCCGGACTGGCGCGGCGACGTCGAGAACCGATCGATGTCGGCCCAAGACATTTCCGATGTCGTAGCCTGGCTTTCCAGTCAACGGCCAAAGTTTCCAGGCCAACCGTACCCGATTACTTCGACGAACGCGGCCAACAGAGGATCTCGATGAGCCCAGAAAAGATGAGCGCAGAAAAGGGAATATCCAGACGCGCGATGCTCGTGAAACTCGGCTTGCTCCTTAACGGCATCGTCGGCGCTTTCTTGGCCGTGCCGATCGTGCGCTATTTACTTTCGCCTGTGATCCGAGAACGAAAGAACGGTTACGAATCGTGGCTCTCTCTCGGAGGCTTGGAACAGTTTCGTGCGGGGCAGACCCGGCTCGCGACCTACAAGAATCCCGTGGTGAATGCCTGGGACGGCGAAACCGGCGACATCGCGTGCTGGGTGCGGAATGTTGATGATCGTACTTTCCAGGTCTTTGCCATCAACTGTGCGCACCTGGGATGCCCGGTTCGCTGGTTCCCGCAATCAAGCCTTTTCTTGTGTCCCTGCCACGGGGGCGCCTACTACCAGGATGGCTCTCGGGCCTCCGGGCCTCCGGAGCGCGGACTGTTCCAGTACCACTACAAAATTGAGAATGGAAAACTCCTTATCAGAGCTGGGGAAATGCCAACTCCCGGACGTGCGGCGAATATCAAGCGCGGGGGGACGACATGCGCCTGATCCAGAAAGTGGGGGACTGGTTTGATCTGCGGCTGCAACTGGGCACACCGATTCGTGAGACGCTCGAGCACGCGGTCCCGCGCGAGACCGCAAGCTGGTTCTATGTTTTCGGCAGCGCTGCGCTAACGTGCTTCATGCTCCAGCTTGTTACGGGCATACTGCTGGCGCTGATCTACGTGCCTTCCGCGGGAGAGGCCTGGAGCAGCCTTCAGACCCTCAATCACGGAATCGCTCTGGGCTGGTTCATACGAGCCCTGCACGGCTGGGGTTCGAATTTCATGGTCGCGATTGTACTGATCCACATGGTGCAAGTGTTCCTGTTTGGAGCCTACAAGTTTCCAAGAGAACTGACCTGGATCGTTGGCGTTCTTCTCTTGCTCGTGACGCTGGGGATGGCTTTTACGGGGCAGGTACTGCGATTCGACCAGGATGCCTACTGGGGATTGGGCATCGGAGCATCGATCGCAAGCCGCGTCCCGGTGATCGGGCCCTGGGCTGTGAACCTGATGCTCGGGGGGCCGATCATTGCCGGCGCGACACTCTCGCGGTTCTTCGCGTTGCACGTCTTTGTCGTCCCAGGACTGCTGATCGCGTTCGTCTGCGTGCACCTGCTCATGGTCCTGAAATTAGGAATCAACGAGTGGCCAATGCCGGGACGCATCGTCCGCCGCGCTACGTACCTGCAGGAATATCACGAGCTGACCCACAAGGATGGGGTGCCGTTCGTGCCGAACGCAGTGTGGAAAGATGTTTTATTCTCTGGCTTCATTCTTCTTTCGATCGCTGCTTGCGCTGTGTATTTCGGTCCCTTCGGTCCGGGCGGCCAGCCCGATCCAACGATTATTCAAACCTCCCCACAGCCGGATTTCTTCTTTTTGTGGCTCTATGCATTGTTGTCGTTTCTTCCTCCCTCATCGGAGACGCCGATATTGCTGATTGGCCCGGCAATCGGTCTGATTGTGCTGCTCGCCCTTCCGTTCATGGCCGGAGAAGGTGAAAAGAGTTGGAAACGCAGGCCGATTGCGGTTTTGTCGGTCTTGCTGATCGCAGTGGCCCTCGGCACTCTGACCCATCTCGCTGAGCACGCGCCCTGGAGCCCCGTGATGGACGCCTGGAGCAGCCAACCTATTCCACAACAATACCTGCAAGGCAGAACAGCATTAGAGCGGTATGGCGCGCTCGTCTTTCAGGCAAAGCAATGTCACAACTGTCATTCGCTGGATGAAAAAGGAGGTCAACGCGGGCCAGCGCTCGACCGTGTCGCTCTTCGCCTTACCGAGGATCAACTTATCCGCCAAGTGATCCAGGGCGGAGGGAATATGCCGGCATACGGGAAAAACCTGAGCCCGGCGGAGACAACTGCGCTGGTGGCATTCCTCGAAACCCTGCATCCGGCAAATCAGAAGCCGGCACACAATGCTTCTCAAGCGGTCGCGCTCGGCGCAAGCGAGGTCCCGCCACGGTAGACCTCGCCACGTCCACGCATGCCCGCATGCAGCCCTGGCCCCTCCCGCTAGTCATCACATCCGCGCTGGTGGTCGGAGGACTAGTTTACTTGCGAGACTGGCTTTGTCTTCGAAAAGCCTTGCCGAACCTCATCGCTGGCTGGCGGCTCGCCGCATTTATGAACGGACTCTTTTTAGTGTGGACTGTCGTCGCGTCTCCGCTAGCCGCGCTCGATCATCAGTCCCTCACGATTCACATGATGAAGCACCTCCTGCTGATGACGGTTGCTGCTCCCTTGATCTTAGCGGGGGCACCCGGGTATGCGCTGATGTGCGGTTTACCGAAGCTCTTCATTACGAGCAATCCCGTCTTGAGGAACGGACCAGCGCGATGGCTCGAACACCATCCTGGGCATTGTGTGTTGTGTTGGCTGGCGGGCACGGTTGCGGTGATCGGCTGGCATCTTCCCGTCACCTTTCAGCTGGCCGTGCGGTCCCATTGGGTGCACGGAGCAGAGGACGCGTGCTTTTTGCTAGCGGGGTTGCTGTTCTGGTGGCCGATCCTGCAGCTCGCGGCAGGTATAACAAGGTCACCTCAGTGGTCCATGGCCCTATACCTTTTCCTGGCCACGTTACCTTGCGACATTCTTTCTGCGTTTCTGGTGTTCTGCAATCGCGTTGTCTACGCCCATTACCGATCCACAACTCAACTATTCAGTCTGTCTCCTCTTCAAGACCAAGAGTGCGCGGGCGCCCTGATGTGGGTTTGGACCACATTTGCGTACCTAATCCCTGCAGTCGTCATCACAATGCAGATACTCACACCTTCGAATGGAGACTCCGACGCAGCGGTGCAAGGCGCGTCGGACAGACTCGCGGGACGGTCGCTGAATGGCTCCGGAGCAGGGGTGCTCTAGAGGTGGCGAGCAAACCTATCCTTATTATTCCCAATTCACCCACTTCTTCCGCGGGGGCAGCGGAAGCCGTCACAATTCGTCCGGGCGGAAAATTGGCAGATTACTGGGCGCTGACCAAGCCCGAAATCAATTTCCTGATAGCCGTCGCAACCTTTACCGGCTTCTATATGGCCTCTCCAACCCAGTTTCAGACTTTTCCGTACATGCTGCTGCTCCACACTCTGTTGGGAACCCTGCTGGTGGCCGGCGGGACCGGCACTTTGAACCAATACGTCGAGCGCCGCTTCGATGCCCAGATGCGCCGCACTGCAAGACGGCCATTGGCTGCCGGTCGCATCAGGCCTTCAAGTGCTCTGTGGTTTGGGATTGCTCTATCCGCCGCCGGAGCCGCCTATTTGGCTGTGGTCGTAAACGCCCTTGCCAGTATACTTGCCGTCCTCACGCTCGTAAGCTACCTCTTCCTTTACACTCCGCTTAAGCGAAAGACACCCTTGTGTACTGCTGTCGGAGCTTTTCCGGGAGCGATGCCGCCCCTCATCGGCTGGGCAGCTGCATCTGGTCGGTTGAGTCTCGAGTCATGGGCACTCTACGCCGCCCTCTACCTCTGGCAGTTTCCTCATTTCATGGCAATCGCGTGGATGTACCGCCAAGACTATGATCGTGCCGGCTACTTCGTCCTTCCCCATGACGAGCAGCAGATTCGCTTTGTGACCTTGCAAACGAGATTACCGCTATTGGCCCTAGTGGCTGTGAGTCTTGTGCCAACATTGCTAGGCGAGGCCAGCCCCCTCTACTTCGTGGGAGCCTTGTTACTTGGTGGTGGATTTCGGTATTACGGGACGCAATTCGTAATGAACAGGTCGAGCGCAACTGCGCGCGGTCTGCTCGTCGCGTCGATCATTTATCTTCCGTCTCTATTGATGCTGATGATCATGCTTAGACGATAGCGCGCGGAGCAAGATCGACTGAGATCCTGATTTTTCGTTTCGTTTAACGGATGGGAATCTGTCAAGGACGCAGCTACGCGTTCCGGGTGGGGTCGCTACCGCGCTGTAGCAGCATTTCGAAAGCATCTGAGTCCAGGAGTTCAAGCGAGCTCACTACCACATCGGCTGGGAGATGGTTGCCGTTGTGGCTTACTCCAATGCTTCGCATACCAGCGCGGCGCGCCCCTTCGACACCGGCGACCGCGTCTTCCACTACGATGCATTTGTCGGGCGATGCGCCGACCCGGGAGGCGGCAATCAGATACACTTCGGGATCCGGTTTGCCTTTGTGCACGTCATCGGCCGAGACTATTCCCTGAAAAAAGCGAGAGGCGGATAAGACCTCAAGGACTATCTCGATGTTCGCCCGCGGTGCGGCAGAGGCGATGGCTTGCAGCCATCCCTGCTCATGCAGCCGATGCAACCAACTTGCGACCCCAGGTAGTGGTGTCATGCCTTCGGTCTGCACGAGTTGACGATAGAGTTCCTCTTTGGCGTTTGAGATTCTCTCGATGCGCTCGGGAGTTGCTGCAGCGCCAAGCCAGCTCGGAATGATGGAATCGTTACGCTGACCGAAGGAGGAACGAAACTGCTCGCGGGTAATGACAATGCCTTCGTTCGCCATTGCGTTCCGCCAGGAGATCCAGTGAAACTCTTCTGAATCAATCAGAGTTCCGTCCATGTCCCAAAGCACTGCGCGAGCCACGCTCATCTGGAGACCTTTATCGAGGGTACTACGTGATCAGCCACTTTTTCGGCGACCTGCGAGAGCGCAAACTCTTCCAGGTGGCGGGCGTCGCTGTTGAATTTACGGATGCCCTCGGCCAGCTTTTCCGTCGCCATGGCGTCTTCGTTGTGCATCCAGCGGAACGTCTTCTCATCCAGGTGCAGCTTCACTTCCTTGGTTGCCTGTGCCTTCGCCGGATCAAGCTTACGATCGAGGACACCCTCGCCTTTCTCCAACTGGTCAAGAAGCTCCGGACTGATGGTTAGCAAATCGCATCCGGCGAGTCGGACGATCTGATTCACATTGCGGAAACTTGCCCCCATCACTTGGGTCTTGTAACCGAATTTCTTGTAGTAGCTGTAAATGCGGGTCACGGAAGCGACCCCCGGATCCTGGTCTGCCGGGATCCCCGCGCCACCTTGCTCCTTCTTGTACCAATCATAGATACGACCGACGAATGGCGAAATTAGGGTGACTCCGGCTTCGGCGCACGCCACCGCCTGAGCGAAGCTGAAGAGAAGTGTCAGATTGCAGTGAATGCCTTCCTTCTCAAGAAGCTCGGCTGCCCGAATGCCCTCCCATGCGCTGGCCACCTTGATCAAGATGCGTTCGCGCGCCACGCCCTTCTTCTCATATAGGGATATGAGCTTGCGACCCTTGGCGACGGTCGCCTCGGTATCGAAACTCAGGCTAGCAGCGACCTCAGTCGAAACGCGGCCGGGGACAACTTTGAGAATCTCACATCCGAACAGGACGAAAAGGCGATCGATGAACTCTGCCGCCATTTCTTCGTGACCACCACTTTCTTAAGCGCAAGTTCTGCAGCCTCTTCCACCAAAGGCCGGTAAGCTGGCAACTGTGCAGCGTGAAAAAGCAGCGAAGGATTGGTGGTAGCGTCTTGTGGGCGGTGCCGGGCAATGGCCTCGATGTCACCGGTGTCCGCTACTACGGTCGTGTACTTCTTTAGAGATTCAAGTAACGTCATTACACTTCTCCTGATTATTCACTCCCAAGTATTCGGTCCCGACGGCTTGGAGGTCCTTACCATCGCTCTCGGGGGCGATCGTGCTATTTTCAAGTTGAGCGACCTTGGCCAGCCGACGGCGGTGCCGGTCCGCGCCGCTGAACTTGGCCTCGAGGAAGTTCTTCGTGCCATCCCATGCGACCGCAACACCCATGGTCCGGCCTCCGAAGCAGATAATATTCATGTTGTCGTCCTCTACCCCTTGCCGGGTAGAGAAGTGATCCTCACAGAGTGCCGCGCGTACGCCATTCACCTTGTTGGCAGCCACGGAGGCGCCCACACCGCTGCCGCACACGAGAACGCCTCGTTGCACCTCTCCAGCCGCTACAGCGCGCGCGAGTGGGATCGCAAAGTCCGGGTAGTCGTCGTCTACGTCATATACTTTATTACCAAAATCAACGACCTCATGTCCTTCCGACGTCAGCAACCTGGCGAGTTGTCGCTTCATCTCGAATCCACCGTGATCTGCAGCTACACCTACTTTCATCTTGCGCTCCCGTGTCGCGCAATCTGGCTCTTTGCTGCAGCCGCAACGTTCTCGACATTGAAACCAAACTTCTTTAAGAGCTGTTTGAGGGGCGCCGATGCTCCAAAGGTTTCGATGCCGATGTTGTGACCCTCTGAGCCAGTGTATTTGGTCCAGCCAAAATCGGATGCTAGTTCCACCGACACTCGTGCTTTCACGCTTGGAGGCAGAACTGAATCCCGGTAACTCTTGTCCTGATCGTCAAACAACTCCCACGACGGCATACTGACAACCCGTGCCCAGACCCCCTCTTTGCTCAATTGCTCGTAAGCCTCGAGACAGAGAGCAACTTCGCTCCCTGTGCCGATGAGGATGACTTCAGGCTGGCCGGCGGGGGCATCCGCGAGAATGTAGGCGCCGCGGGCCAAGCCAGAAGCCGGGGGGAATTTCTTCCGATCGATGGTTGGAAGAGCCTGGCGAGTGAGCGCTAGCACCGCTGGCTCTCGATGCAGTTGCAGTATCACCTTCCAGGCCTCCCTCACCTCATTCGCGTCCGCCGGTCGAATCACAATCAAACCGGGAATGGCACGCATATGGATAAGCTGTTCAATGGGCTGATGGGTGGGCCCATCTTCGCCAACTCCAATCGAGTCGTGAGTGAAGACATAGATCACCGGGAGCTCCATGAATGCGCTCAAGCGAAGAGACCCACGCATGTAATCGACGAAGATGAAGAATCCCGAACCAAAGGCGCGGACTTTGACCAGACTCATTCCATTGAGGACGGCGCCCATGGCGTGTTCGCGAATTCCGAAGTGAAAATTGCGTCCGGCATAGTTTTCCGCCTCGAAGTCTCCCGCGCCCTCAAACGTCAACCGGGTCTTCGTAGAGGGCGCGAGATCTGCAGCACCGCCGACCAGCCACGGGATGTTCTTGGCGGCCGCGTTCAGCACTTTCGCTGAGGACTCACGAGTCGCCAAACCTTTCGGGTCGGCAGGGAATTCGGGCAGATCGCGATCCCAACCTTCCGGGAGCTGCCGGTGCTGCATGCGGAACAATTCTTCCGCGAGTTCGGGTTCCAGCTTGCGATACTCTTCGATTCGCGCGAACCAGGCATCGCGCAACTCTTTACCGCGTTGTCCAATGCCTTGACGGAAGTGATCGTAGACACCCTCCGGCACGTAGAACTTCTTGTCTTCCGCGGCCAGCCGTAATTCCTTTTTGCGAGCCGGATCTCGTCTTCGCCCAAGGGTTCGCCGTGGGCTCCGCTGGTATCTTGTTTGTGCGGCGCTCCGTATCCGATGTGGCTGTCAACGACGATCAATGTAGGGCGGTCCTTCGTGCTCTGAAAATCTCGGAACGCGCGGGCCAGCATCTCAAGATCGTTTGCGTCGCTGACTCGCGTCACGTTCCAGCCGTAGGCCATAAAACGCGTGGCCACGTCCTCAGTAAACGCCAGGGAAGTGTTGCCCTCGATCGTGATGTGGTTGTTGTCGTAAATCCAACAGAGATTTGCAAGTTGCAGGTGCCCGGCGAGCGAAGCGGCTTCGCTGGAGATGCCTTCCATCATGCATCCGTCTCCGCAGAGCGCGTACACGTTGAAGTTGAACAAATCCTCAAAACCTGGGACTTCGCGGTTGTAACGCGCTGCCAGCCACTGACGGGCAATGGCCATTCCAACACTGGTTGCGACGCCTTGTCCCAGCGGTCCGGTGGTAGTCTCAACCCCCGATGTCCAGCGGTACTCAGGATGTCCCGGACAGCGGCTATCCAGCTGGCGGAATGCCTTGATGGCGTCGAGCGGTACGGATAGCTCGCCGAGAGTTTCGTAGTCTTTGCTGACAGCTCGAACCTCAGTCAAGTGAAGCAGCGAATAGAGCAGCATGGATGCGTGGCCCATCGACAGTACGAAACGATCGCGGTTTGGCCAGACGGGATCTTGCGGATCGAAGCGCAGGAAGTGTTGCCACAGTGTGTACGCTACCGGCGCCATCGCCATGGGGGTTCCAGGATACCCCGAATCGGCCGCCTGGACCGCATCCATGGCAAGAGTGCGGATGGTGTGATACTGATGAGATCCATTGACAGCAACGATGGGGAAACGGGAGAAGAAGTGCTCATTCAAGGTCCTTTCATGGCCGTCACCATGCTCTCCGCCTTAGGCACGGCACGCGATCTGCTGGTTCCGGAGTCTCTCTAGGGATCAATCAGCGGCATTTGCGCAAGCTGCAAATCGATCATCAGGCCGAGCCGCCAGTCGATCTGAAAAAACAATGCAGTTTCTCTGCCCGACAATACTTTGCGGAGAACGGGAATGTACCTGAGTCTCAACGCCATTACCTCCTCTTCGACGGCCGCGCGTCTTCGAATGTAATTGTCCGCTTCGTCACCGTTCATCGTGGGGTAGTTCTGCAAGTAGTCTTTAATCAACCCGGCCTTGGTATCGTTGATCTTCGCCAAATCGGTAGCATACTGGTCGTAGACTGGCCAGAACTTCACCGCTTCGGCGTCGGTCAGGCTCATGTTGGCTGCGACAATTTGTTTCTTCTGGGATCGCAAATCCTTCCGCAGTAGTTCGATGTCATCATCAACGGGGGCGCGAAGGTCGCTATTTGCGGATTTCCCGGCCGTAGTTCCCTTCCTGTCTGGCTGAGAAGTGGAGTCTTGCGCGAGCGTTCGGTTTGGACTGCACAGCGATAACCCTGTGAGCACTGCGACAAGGAGTAAGTTCTTTTTCTTCATTTATCCCATCCCGACGGTTTTCCGATTCGATTGCTGAGGCCTAGGTCCCCGCTTCCTTCGAATGTCAAGGCACACAAGGTTCCATTCCAAGCTTCAGCCGGCCCTCTACTCGTAGCCCTGTGATGCCAGTTGTTTAGGAGCGCTACGCAGGCAAGAGCCATCGTTTTTCCGATGGCAGCGCTAACACTCCCACTGACAACAAGTTGGCAAGTGCCAAGTAGTGTTACTGGCAGAAGCATCAGCAGGTTCGTCAGCGAGCGGGGTCAGTGGGACCACCAAGCCTGTAACGTCCATGACCTCAAGCTCGAAGGGGCTTCTTGATTCATCCCCGAAACAGCTTTCGCCCAACTGGTATGAGACGTGCTCTTGCATGCAAGCGAGGAGAGACCACATGCACGTGACAGAAACCTCGGCTGAGGGTGGGCCAGAGGTTCGAGCTGGATTGTTGAGTGAACGCGGCAGGGAACTTGACGATGTCGTCTCGCGCAACCTGCGTGTGTTTTACAAGAGAGCCTATCGCTATTTGGGGAACGCACCGGATGCGGAAGATGCTGTTCAAGATGCTCTGCTCTCAGCGTACAAGCATGTGGCTCAGTTCAGAGGGCACGCGCAAATCTCAACGTGGTTAACGACAATCGTTACCAATGCTGCGCTCATGAAATTACGCCGGCGACGCGGCGTCTGGTTGTCGCTAGACCAGCAGAACGGGGAAGACGGCCTCACATTTTCGGAGCTGATACCTGATTCGAAGCCGGATCCAGAAGAAGTCTGCGTCACCTCGGATGCACATGACAGGCTACTGGAGGTCGCCAGCCACCTCTCACCAACGCTACGTAGAACGTTTCGGTTGCGCGACATTGATGGCTTAACCACGAAGGAAACTGCGCGCCTTTTAGGAGTGCCTGAGGGGACAGTGAAAGCGCAGGTTGCGCGAGCGCGCGGCAAGCTTGTTCGGATCATGCAGGTGATGCCTCGCAGGCCGTGCTCGCGAACTGTTTCCTCTACTGCATCCGTACTTCAGCACACTAAGTGAACCGGTCCGTTCGACAGTTGAAAATGTGTCTGGTCGTGCTCGTGTGTACGGGCGTGTTTGCCCCACCACGATGTGCGGCACGCGATGGCTCCGAGACCCCGCCGGTGCCATTGGCAGTTGTGGCTTCGAGTCAGACCGACTCCCCGTTTATCGTCATTGGCTTTCTGGGAGGCTTTGTCTCTCATGATGAGCCGCATCATCCCGAGGTTCAGATGATCCAAGCGCTGCGCCGGGAGTTTCCCCAGCGCGCCTATTTCGGCCTTTTCGAAAATCGCAAAGTCGGGGAAGCTACAAGACGATACTCAGCTTATTGGGGGCGCAAAGGAAAGTGGGAGATTATCAGATGACGAAAAGCGCCAAGCTCGTATCGTGCTATTCGGCCACAGTTGGGGCGCCTCGGCTGTTGTCGCCCTGTCTAGAAGACTCGCGCGAGTGAGCATACCGGTGATACTGACGGTTCAAGTCGATAGCGTGGCAAAGCCCTTTCAGAATGATCATGTGATTCCGTCCAATGTTCTTCAAGCCGCAAACTTCTATCAAGCATGCGGCCTGATTCGCGGCCGAGCGAAAATCATTCCTGCCGATCCGACGCGCACGACGATCCTCGGCAATTTCCGGTTGCGTACAAAGAAGAGCCTTCGGAATGTCGTGATTTCTCCTGGCTTGCTCGTTTGTTAACCAAAAGCCACATTGCGATCGAATGCGATCCGAAGGTGTGGTCGGAGGTGAGGACGTTAATCGTTAACCGTTTGGCAACCACAATCGTCACTCAAACCGACGCGAATGAATTCCGACTTTCACCGTCAAATGCAACGCGCTCAGTCCGGGCGTCAGACTCTTCATCCACTGGTCGCTCGAACGACCCTAGAAACTGGTAAAGGGCTCCGCAAGCGCAAGTAATTGTCACGAAGAAGGAGGAGCAATGGCTAAACAACAGAATCAGGCCGGTAATTCATGAGCAATCGTTGATCATGAGTTCGCGACAGCGGCGCGCGATCTGTTGTTCCTCCTGGGTAGGGGCAATCTGAATTTTGTCCGCGTTGAGCCCAAGAGGTTCAAGTCCAACCGTTGCCGCGGTCCGAATGCGATTGCTGTGCTGCCCGATGCCACCGGTGAAGACGAGAAGATCCACACCGCCCAGCAAGGCCATGTAGGCCCCGATTGTTTTTCTTACCGAGGCAGCGAAGATGTCTAGCGCAAGGCAGGCGTGGGGATCGTTATTGCGGGCGCGTTCTTCCAGCGCCTTCACATCGCTCTCGCCGGACGAAAGAGCGAAAAGGCCGCTCTGATGGTTTAGCAGATCCTCAAGCCTGTCGGCGTCGACCTTTTCATTCCGTAGAAGATAGAGGATGACGCCGGGGTCGAGATCGCCGGAGCGGGTCCCCATGGGAATGCCACCAGTGGGAGTGAGGCTCATCGTGGTGTCGATCGATATCCCGTTTCGAAGCGCACAGAGACTCGATCCGTTACCCAGGTGCGCTAAGATGGCTCGCTTGGGGAGCCTCGCGCCGAAGTGGTGCACCAGTGACTCGTAAGAAATGCCATGGAAACCATAGCGGCGAATCCCGGCGTCGAAATAGCGGCGCGGAAGTGGAAAACGCGAAGCGACTTCCGGGATCGTCTGGTGAAAAGCGGCGTCGAAGCAGGCGAATTGCGTGGCCGAAGGAAATATCGATTGTGCGGTAGCGATCAGCGAGAGAGCCTGCGGGATGTGCAACGGCGCGAAGTGGGTTGCCGAACGCAGTTGATCCAGAACTTGTGGCGTTATCACTTGGTGTCTGCAGAGCGTGGGGCCGCCGTGTACCACGCGGTGGCCTACCGCCGCCGGCATCTCGTTCGTATGTTGACGTATTGCCGCAGCTAGAGTGCTGAGCGCGTCGTCCTGGGATTCGTGAATGCAGTCACTCTGCAAGAGCGGCTTTCCATCCGAGGAGAGAATGTGTAAGGATCCATTGTCGCGCCCAATACCCTCGGCGCTTCCAGTCAGCAGCGGATCTTCGTCTGTCGTCCCGGGCCGGTAGATGCCGAACTTCAGCGAAGACGATCCACTGTTGAGCACGAGAATTGGACCGTCTTTTATCGCTAACTCGTTCGTCATGTCTACCCCGGCCACTTCCAGTTTCGAATTTCTTCTTTATCGATGCCTTCGGCGTGAGCGTAGTTGAGGCTCTCGATGATCTGACCCTTCAGCCATTCTTTGACGTGAGCGCCAATAGAGCGCAAACGCGGAACACGGTCGATGACATCGATTGCCAGGTCGAAGCGATCGATCTGGTTGATAATCGCGAGTTCAAGCGGAGTATTGATATTCCCCTTCTCCTTGTATCCACGCACATGAATGTTGTCGTGGTTCGCGCGCCGGTAGCTGAGTTTGTGAATGAGCGATGCGTAGGAGTGGAAGTTGAAGATCACGGGCTTGTCGGTAGTAAAGAGTGAATCGAAATCGCGATCCGAGAGTCCGTGCGGATGTTCCGTCTCCGGCATGAGCCGGAAAAGATCGACGACGTTCACGAATCGTATTTTCAAATCGTGGAAGTGCTCCTTCAGAATCGCGACCGCCGCGAGGGATTCCATGGTCGGGATGTCGCCGGCGCACGCCATCACCACATCGGGATCCTCGCCATCGTCGGTGGAAGCCCAGTCCCATATGCCGATGCCCTTGGTGCAGTGCGTTACGGCGTCTTCCATGCTCAGGTACTGAAGGTGCTCCTGCTTGTCTGCGACGATAACGTTGAAATAGTCGCGCGAGCGCAGGCAATGATCGGCGACGCTAAGCAAACAGTTCGCGTCTGGCGGCAAATAGATACGCACCACGTCTGGGCTTTTGTTAGTGACCACATCCAGAAATCCCGGATCCTGGTGCGTAAAGCCGTTGTGATCCTGTCGCCATACCAAAGATGTTATGAGAATGTTGATCGACGGCACAGGGGCGCGCCAGGATAGCTCTTTCTTCGACTTCTCGAGCCATTTGGCGTGCTGATTGAACATGGAATCGATGATGTGGATGAAGGCTTCATAGCTTGAGAAAAAGCCGTGGCGGCCAGTGAGAACGTAACCTTCAAACCAGCCTTCGAGGGTGTGCTCACTCAGCATCTCCATAACGCGCCCGGAGACATCGAGTTCACCGCCGTCCGCGTCTTCCGGTTTGTATTCGGCAAGCCATGTTTTCTTCGAAGCGGCATAGATCGCTGTGAGCCGGTTGGAGGCAGTCTCGTCTGGTCCAAAGACTCGGAAGGAACCCATGTTGCGACGCATCACCTCGGCAAGGAAGTGTGCGAGCACATCGGTGGGCGGAGCATAGGCCGCGCCCGGTGCCTTTACTATGACGGCATAGTCGCGAAAATCTGGCAGTTCTAGCTCTTTGCGCAGCAGTCCGCCATTGGCGTGGGGATTGGCGGAAATACGACGCTGACCGGAAGGCGCAAGCTGTTGCAGTTCCTGCATGAGCGTTCCGTTAGCGTCGAATAGCTCTTCGGGCTTGTAGCTCCGCAGCCACCCTTCCACGATTTTCAGGCTCTGCTTGTTCGTAGCTGGGTCGGCCACCGGCACTTGGTGCGCCCGCCACGAGCCTTCAACCTTGTGGCCATCAACTTCCTTCGGACCGGTCCATCCCTTTGGCGAGCGCAGTACGATCATGGGCCAGCGGGGGCGCTTGGCACTGCCGGTCGAGCGGGCGTACTGCTGGATGGAACGAACTTCCAGAATGCATTGTTCCAGGGTGGAAGCCATTTTCTGATGCATCGCCGCCGGGTCTTCGCCTTCGACGAAATACGGTTTGTGGCCGTATCCGATCAGCAGCGACTCCAATTCCTCGTGCGGAATGCGCGCGAGAATCGTGGGATTTGCGATCTTGTAGCCGTTGAGGTGCAGCACGGGCAGCACAGCACCGTCGCGAATCGGGTTCAGGAATTTGTTCGAATGCCAGGAGGTCGCAAGTGGACCGGTCTCCGCCTCGCCGTCGCCGACTGCGACAGTGACGATGAGATCAGGGTTATCGAACGCGGCTCCGTAGGCATGCGAGATGGAATAGCCTAATTCGCCTCCTTCGTGAATGGATCCGGGTGTCTCCGGTGTGCAGTGCGAGCCGATCCCTCCGGGAAACGAAAACTGCCGGAAGAACTTGAGCAGGCCCGCTTCGTCGCGGCTCTTGTCCGGATAAATCTCAGAGTAGTAGCCTTCGAGATAGCAGTTGGCGAGCGTAGCCGGCGCGCCATGGCCAGGACCCGAGATGTACATCACATTTAGGTCGTACTTCCTGATGAGCCGGTTCAGGTGCACCCAAATCAAAGATTGCCCCGGATCTGAGCCCCAGTGACCGAGGAGTCGATTCTTGATGTGCTCGGCCTTCAGCGGTTCTCGGAGAAGGGGATTCGCGCGGAGATAGATCATACCGGCCGAAAGATAATTGCAGGCTCGCCAATAAGCATGCACCTTGCGCAGTTCCTCGGGAGTGAGCGGCGTCGAGACTTCGGCAGGGACTTCAGCAGGGACTTCGGTTGTGCTTGCCATTCTATGTTCTCCGACAATTCAAGATTCGGTCATCTCGGAGGATGAACCGAGTAGCCAGACCCCATTGCTGGGGCCCAGCCCTCTAAGAACTGTGCATGCATGTTTCCACGCACACAGCTCAAGCCCTGCGAACGCCTCTTTAAGGGAGACGCGGCTTCGATACGGAAAGACGCTGGCGGTGAACCCTGTCGTGGCACTCCGGATGAAGTAGAACGCGGTTTTCAGCACTCTTCGAACCACCCTTCACAGAGGAACGCAGTGGTGAACGCGCCAGCCCGTGATCCGAGTGATTTTGGTATAGCAAACAGCGCAAAGGCCGCGTTGCTCCTTCCAGAGAAAGCGAAGAGTTAGGGTACCCCGGAACGTGTCCAGCATGTGAGAACCTTCCCGATCTTCGAAATAGGTTTCATACACCGGATCGTACGGGTTGGCTTCGCCTTTGACTTTTACGTGTCGTTTGATGGGTGTGCTCTTGGCGCGGTACAGCCATACCTTGCGAGGCTGTCCCTCGTCATCGTAGTGTTCCCCGAAGAAACACCGGTTGTGTCTCCGACTGCGCTCATAGTATTTCTCTCTGAGCCAGGCCGAGGACTTTTTCGGATGCCTTCTCCGTGCCCACCGCCGCAGACTGTGGAAGATAGAATGATCAACGTGTGAGAAAGTACGTTTGCTAACCACGTGCCGATGATAGTTAACCCAACCCCGAATCTTTGGGTTGAGTTGATCGATCAGATCGGCGGCCGACATGCCAAGCCCAGCTTTGATTGTTGCCCGGATCCCCGCCAAGAAGGTTTTAACGTTCTTCTTGGAAGGCTTGATGAGCAGCTTCCCGTTAGGGTAGCGGCGCACGTTTTGTCCGAGGAAATCAAAGCCTTTTTCCACGTGCGTAATGACGGTCTTCGTGGGAGAGAGTTTGAGCCCGCGTTGTTGAAGGAATTGCTCAACGAGGGGTTGGACCTCTCCTTCCAGCAAGTCTTTCGATTTACTGGTGATGACGAAATCATCCGCGTAACGAATGAAATTCACAGAGGGATATAAGCCTCCAAGGGACTTGAGGCGCCTTTTTGCAGGATATTTCTCCTGCAGGAGTTGCTCCAGTCCATCCAGCGCGCAGTTAGCGAGCGCTGGGGAGACAATACCACCTTGTGGGGTTCCATCCGTCGTTTCGTGAAGGACGTGTTTATCCATGTACCCGGATTTCAACCACTTTTGGAGAATGGCTCGGTCCATAGGGACATGCGCCAGGAGCCAATCGTGGAAAATTTGATCGAAACAGCTTTTGATGTCCGCCTCCAGAATCCACTGCGTGTTCGGTGCGTTGGACAGCGTAATGAAGCACTGTCCAATGGCATCGGCGCAGGACCGTTTCTGACGAAACCCATAGGAGTTTCGATCAGCGTTGGTTTCCAGCACCGGATCGAGCGCCAGCAAATGCAAGGCTTGATGAGCTCGATCGATCATGCAGGGAATTCCGAGCGGACGCCTTTGGCCGTCCGATTTGGGTATATAGACCCGTCGTAGAGGTTGTGATTGGTAACCCCTACTCTTCAATGCATGTACAGCCTGAGTTTTATCTTCCGGTGTTTTCCAAATGATCTGGTCCACACCTGGAGTTTTCTTGCCAGTATTTTCCGTCACTCGTCGAACGGCGAGAACCTTGCCGCTGTAAGAGTGGGTCAGCAGATGTTGTAGGGATTTCATCTTGTTCCATCTGCCGGCCTTCGTTGCCTGCACGATACGCACTTGGAGTCGACGAACGTTTTGGTGGATGGACTGCCAATTAATGGCATACCATTCCGCCGCTTCGCTGGAGACCGCACCAACAGTTTTGGCTGTCGTCATCTGCTTTGTCCCCTAAACCGATTAATCAAGTTCTCTCGTGTGCAGCACCACGGGGAAGTCTGCCCGCTTTCGCGGTCGGTGATGTAGTCCATAGAACAGACGCAACCGATATCTGCCCCATTACAGAGCAGCATTCGCTTTCTCTCCGATCTCATGCCCGCACCGCCATCGATCCTCCTTGCGGTTGATCTTTCCCCTTTGTTTTCGGGGAACGATGCGGGTTTATCCTGTTCCGTTGAAGTGAGATATCAATAGGTTAGGTGTTCTCTTTACGCCGGCAGCGTTGTTTGCCCATGACGGAGGAGTATGGAGCCTACCGTACCCGCTGCAAAGAAGCGCCAAGCATCTTCCGCTCCCCGCTGATGACGACGCTTAAGAGAATTTGCATATGCTCACCGTACTATTCACCCTTGCCCTTTGCCGCCACGATGCTAGAAGCTACACCGTTCCCTCACGGTTCGGGTGCCAACCTTGCGGTTGCAGGATTCGTTGTCGGAACGCTCTCTGACCAGTTGTTGCCTTCCGGCCATAGTTCGTAGGGTACCCGCCATGGGAGACGAGATTCGTTCGAGAGAGGACTTCTCTCGAACGAATAATCAGTTCAACAGCTTTCAGTTCGCAGCCCTACTTTGCAGCCTAGAATCCTGTGATGCGGCGGGCTTACCACAAGACTTAAAGAATCTCGAGATCCAACCACTCTTTTTGATGTTCTTGCATCATTTAGCATTCGCGACGAGCACAATACAGGCGCCATCCCAAGAGTCCTTTCCGGAAGACGGGGGCGCGGTAGCGTTTAACGGTATCACTCCAATGTTCTTAGCGCTGAGATGGAAGCGCTTCTCCAGGTAGTGAGCAACAATCAGAGACCGAGACCTGGACGTCACCATCTCGTCGGCAGCGGAAGCCTGGTTAGAATAGCCTTCCACGACGATCGCTTGGTCAATCACCGAATCCTTGGCTGTGCCGATGACCTGATCGATTTCCTGCCCGCCAGCGGCAGACAAGACCTCATTGCCATTCGAGTCTTTCCCGAAAGCATCTGCCGCATTGAGCCATGCGCGCCGATTTCTCTGGCTGTTGAAGTAGGAGTTGCTGCGATACTGATCGGGTGTTAGATCTCTTAGGTTATAGTAGCCTCTTTTCTTGAAGAAACCCCGGAAGAAGAACTCGTGTTTAAGGGCTTCCGTGTCGTCCGCCATGTTCGCGGTCGCCAGATTTACATTCGAGAAGGTCTCCCTGATATTCTGCGCTGCGTTCTCACCCGAGCGGTCGGGACCCAGTGCGTCGGTCAGGGTAAGACTGACTTGTTCCGAGGTTTGGGAAAGTTGCCGGGACGCATCCTTGGCATTGTTCAGCGTAGCTTCGGCTTTCCCGAAGAGGTCCCGCGACTGAAGGTCGGCCATTACCTGCTTGGCCTGAACTGTGACCTGATTCAGATTGGCGGCCGCTTGCTGCGCGTTCCCCACGGCGTCCTTCACTGCGACCGCCGTCTGTTGATCATCGAGCAACATGCCTACCGTGCCCTTGCCGCTTCGGATGCCGGTCACCATGCCGTTTGCGTTATTCACCGTTGTGGCGATGGCATCGAGCGTGCCATCAGCTTTAGCTCTAATATCTCCAATCGCGGCGTTGGCCTGGTCCATGACTCCTGTCATCTTCGCGATGACGGCGGAGAGTTCGATCGGCTCTTTGGCCGGCAGAATCGCTCCGCTAACGGCCTCTTGATCTTGATCGCTGCCCTCGTGAATTAGCAGGAACTTGTCTCCCACCAGACCATCGGATTCCACCGTCACAAATGAATCGTCACGAATGAGACGATGAAGTTTGCTATCGACGTGCAATTTCAGCCTAAATTTGTCTGATGGCCGATCCGGTATCTCAATGCCGGTGACTTGACCTGCTTCGAAGCCGGACACACGGACTTTAGAACCTGACGATAGTCCGTTCACATTATTCAGCGAAGTAAAGAAATCCACATGATGAACAAACGCTTTCTGGCGATTCCCAATCAGGAACAAGCCAACGCTGAACAACAACACAGCAGAAAGGACGAATACGCCCACGACGGCATAGTTGATTTTCATTCAGGACTCCGATACCAGTCGTCGCACGATCTCGTGATCGCTTTTGTCCAATTCAGTTGCTGTGCCAAAGCCAATCAGACGGCCTTGGTCCAGTACGGCAATGCGGTCACCGACTCTTCGTGCACCCCGCACGTCGTGGGTGACGATTACAAGCGTCGCACGATACTCCTTCTTAACTTTGAGGAGGAGATCGTCGATTTCCGAGGCGGTGATCCTGTCGAGTCCGCTGCTGGGCTCGTCGACCAGTAATAGCTTCGGATGGAGGACGAGGGCTCTCGCCA
>Ga0209006_10001781_pt1 | contig 19497 bp, 20 predicted proteins | sample JacPin_JW_Ref_O2_FD_188567 | JGI IMG/M metagenome (GOLD analysis project Ga0209006, IMG submission 188567) | Forest soil microbial communities from Algoma, Ontario, Canada - Jack Pine, Ontario site 1_JW_Ref_O2 (SPAdes) (version 2) | ecosystem: Environmental > Terrestrial > Soil > Boreal...
ACGGTGGAAACGGAAGCCCGTACCAAGTGACAACCCAGGTCTAATCAAAGTCAAATCAGTGGGGAATGAGAATCGGTCTCCAAACGCCGCCGCGTCGGCTACGAAGGGATCGGTATTGAGGCGTTCAGTCTGAATATGGTGCTCGGCCAGCCATGCGCGTCGCGTGTCCCACAGCGGTTTGTTTTTCGGGACTTCGACGGGCAAAAAGAGATAACCAAAATCGAGATCATCCCACTTCATTCGACTTCCGTACACTGCCCAGAACATTTCTCGAGTGTAAATTCGCGCCTGTTCTATCATATCAAACGTAGCAGGCGTTTCTCCCGAACGCCATTCAACGTTGATGAGGTCACCATTCGGTCGATGCAAAACGGGGCCTTCGCTTCGATTCAATGGCACTGGGCGAGATCGAGTGAATAAACGCAAATGAGGGAGGCCATCTATCGACAGTATGGAGGGCCACCAAACGTCTGAGTTGTCTGAACGAGCCCAAGGGTCCATTTGGCTAGAAACGCCGATTGTGCCGGACCTCTTTTCGACATTTTTTAACAGTTCTTTCACATCATCCTCCACATATGACTCTAACGTTAGAGGCAAGAGATGGTCGTTGAGGAGTTTAGCTTTATACAACGCACAGTAGGCTTTGAACGCTGCATGTCGATGTGCAGATGCTTTGCTCCTATACACTCTCTCAGTGGAAAAAACACGCAGAGAACAATCCAGACAACGAGGTAGAGTCACCGTAGAGCCAAAGGGCCCCGGATACGGTGCTAACGTTTCGGGAGATGGAAGGGAATGCCACTGCTCAGGGAAATCGGGGGGGTCTATGTCATAGATTGGAGTGTATGCAGTGTGGGAATGGCTGGGGATAACGGCGCAAAAATGGTTCAGATGTGCGACGGCAGAATCAAGGGTAATCACCGCTCTGTATGTACAAGGTGTGATCAGTACGCCAAAAAATAGATTTCCCCTTCACATACCCCGTCGAAGAAACACTGAGTTTCAAGTTATCATCGTCCTCGTCCTCGTCGACCGCATCTATTGTATCCTCCTTCCGCTTTCTATCAGCGTTATTATACATACGGATCATCTGTTGTTCCAGGTCCTCCCACTTCTTGACGTAATCTTTTTGCCAACCTCCGGCAGCGAACATGATAGCGAAAGTACTTCTTTCGCGCCTAGCTCTGCCCCTACTCTGTGCCCAACTGACCATGTTTGGCGGAGGGTCCCATCGAATAACGTTACAACACGATTGGATATCGATGCCCTCCTCTGCGACAGAGGTCGAAATTATCAAGTTTTTATCTCCGATCTTGAAGTCCGTCAAAGTCTGGTCATGAGACGACCCAAGTAGATTGCGAGTGATATCCAGAAAAGACCGTCGATAGCGACTTTCTGACGAACCTAGCAAATGGCCGATGGTGAAGAGATTGGCTATCCGAGGATGGTTTGATATGACCTCGGTGAGAGCAAGGACGGTATCGCGGCGAGTGACAAAAACAAGACCGCTATACGACTGGTTGTGCGTTTCTGCATCTAATTTCGCATCCTCAAGACATTCGACGAGCGCTCGAACCTTGTCAGAAGTGCCAGTGATGATATCCTGCGGATTGTAGGAAACAGGGGTAACAACTACTTTGTCCAGAATGCTGAGAAGGTACTTCTTTTCCTTGTGTGAAAGGGTCGTCCAAAAAGGCTCAGAGGCACTCTTTGTCGCCGTCGCGTGTTCGATGACCTTGCCAATATACCAATCAGCAGCCCAGGGGCCAACGTCCATACAAATCTCCTCAGCGGCGGTGAGGAAGTCTTTGAGGCCAGTGTGCGTATATGTCTTGCGTTTCATGATAGTCTTCGATAAAACTTGATCGAGTCTCGTTCGTTCGGGACCCGGTGAAAGGTTCGCGAGCTTGGCTCGTGATGACTGCACATACGGGTCGCATTCTATGTCTAGGGAGCCAACGACAGCACTCAATGCAGAAACGTTGCTTGAAAAGGGGCGGTTGAACCAGTCTGCTTCGGAGTATAAAACATGTTTAAAGATTGGGCGATGGACGAAGCTGGCCAACTCATTCCGATGATGACGAGGTGCACGGATTGTGCAGTCGAGATTAGTCTCGATCATGCTAACCACAGTTACAGCAAATAATGGCATTGAGTATTCCAAAACGCACCGGAATGCTTTCTCGACGTCACTGCCATCAAAAATAGGGCTGGCTGTCAAGCCCAATATCGTTGGTCGTGAACATTGTGGTTCGGGGGGGTATACGAGGGGTATCTGAAAATAGAACTCTTGCATGATCGCGTTGTATGGGTGCTTATCGACAGCATGGTGGGCTTCGTCAAATACCACAAGACCTATGTCGGCTCCGAGGTTAACATAACCATGACGAAGAGCATCCAGAAGGGGCTGCGGGGTTGAGACAATGATTCGGTGATCATCCAGGACGTCTCGCCAGAGACGAGGATTCTTCCATTGGTCAGGCTCCAAGGCACCCGAGATCAACCCCACAGATACGCATAAATTCGTTTTAATGACACTTTGTTGTTGTCCACAAAGTGTTACTGTGGGGGCAAGAAACCACGAGACCTTTAATCAAGATTCAACACTTTGCTTTCCTGTGAAGCGACATCCGAACCTTCTTTTTTTCACGCTCACACTCAGATTTCATACGCAAGATAGCGATGTGAGTCTTTCCAGATCCTGTGTCCATTGCGATGATGATGTTGTTTGTCAAACTTTCCTCCAACATTTCCTGCTGATATCCCCGCGTTTGTGGTAAGGTGGAAGTAGATGGGTCCATATCTTTGGGGAGAGAACACATCGGGTCACACAACTATGCAGAATTGAAGGATTAATGATCAGAAGTGAATGAAAGGTCCAAAGAAATGAAAGCCATCTGATAACGTGGCTCAACTTAAAAACGAGGACGGGCGCCAGAATGGACGATCAGATAACCATTCCAGGCTGGTCTAAGCGCGAGAGTGGCAACATGTCAACAAAACCAAAGAATCTCTCTACCAGGGTTTGAAACCCATAGGGGCTAATATGCAAACATATCGTGCGATCGATTTGAGTCTTGAGCAAACTTGACGTTCAAAGTGCTTATCTGAATTTCCCAGTTCCAGCCCTCGGCGTTTCTCCAGATCTAACGATCAAGGATACATCGCCAAAAGCACGGAAGCTCATCAAGCGAACGAATCCTTGGGTCTGCTATATGGTTGAGAAACCGTTCACGTCAACCAAGCCATTGACCATTGAATGCAGTAATGCGATAACGGTCCTGAAGATCTGTGAGAATTGAAAGTGATAGGCCCGTAGAACACCACGATATTCATGTCAGGGTTGACACCAAACTCGTAGCTATCCCACGTACAATGTATACCCGTTTCCGAGAATTAATCTCACCTCAGCCAGGCAAGCGCAATAAAATATGAGCCGCCTGCAGCCGACGACTCTATGTAGCGCTTCTGATCCCCCCATGACCATTATCATCTGTTTCCCGGGTGCGGTGGCGGTAGTGGTCCACTTGAAACTCGTCGTTGGATATGTCGAAGGGGTATTATACACTCAAATTGTGGTCTGCGAAATTCGAATGAGGTTGACGGGGACGTGCGGTTTCCCCCGTCAACGTAACCAGCACCTTAGGGCTTCCGTCTGAGGAGTAAAGACACCGGGGACGACAATGCAAAATCAGAGGACTCTTACCTCCCTGAAAGAGAATGTGCTCTCAGAGCACCTGGTGCACTAACCCTGACTGAAGTTCCTGTTACGCTGGTTCCGTCGAATGATCTATACCGATTCCTCCACGCACTCATGCCACATCGCCAAAGGCCAGGAAAGTAGCCAAAGTCGCACCCGCGCTTGTCGTGGTGCTAGGAGCGGCATTTCAGCGAGTGATTGTGGATTTGTGGTGAAATCCTTGCGGCCACGTGCCTTTTTCGTCTTTCCAAAGCGCACATGCAACCCATTCCACTCGTGCAAATACAGGCCGAATCATCTAGGTTTTTGACTGAAGACAGAGACTTGCCAACTCCTTCCCAAGATGTCAAGGACCTTTTCCCATACACCGTTTCCCTCGACCAGGAAGCATTGGAGGCGATACGTCCAGCATGGAAGCGAGAGTTACATGCGTTGCTCGAACAACCCACATCTTCTTCTCCAGCTTTCTTCATCCACCTTTTCATAACATTCCTTATCATAACCTCCGCAGTTGTGACCATTCTCGAGACTGTGCCTGCGTTTCATTACATCTCGGGCCGTGTGTGGTTTGGGCTAGAGACTAGCATCGTCGCTCTTTTTACAATGGAATATATCGCCCGGTGTCTTGCGTGGAGCGATACCTGGCTGGGCCTTGCTAAATGGATTTTTTGTGAGCCCTCGATCATAATTTTGTTCAGTGAGTTGAAGTTTTGACATTTCGTCATGGGCCGAAGCATTCTTTGGTATCATCGATTTCCTTGCTATCTTCCCTTATTATTTAGAAATAGTTTTGAACCAAGACACGGTATGAGTTTGGCTATACTATTGAAGCTGTCGAATCTAATATATATCATATCTTGTGCAAGTCCGTCTTTTTTCGGTTTTCCATACTTCGGATGTTTCGCCTGTTACGCGTTTTTCGAGCGTTTCGTTATAATCACACGATTCTCCTGTGCGTATCGCTGATCTCATGTCTGCCACTTTCTCACTCCTCATAGTACCATCGAGGTCATGTACTTATCCGTGCGGCGATCCCAGCATGCCTTATTTGCCATCGGCTTTTTTGTTGTGATGGTATTATCTGTGTTCAGCACATTGTTGTCAGTGATATTTCATTTGTCGGAAATATATATCTCAACCTTCTCCCAGATATTTTGCGGAACGCGGCACTTGGGATAATAGACTGGACACGTTCATTAATGCTGACGGAGATCCAACACAATTCTCTGTATGTTTTATTTCATCAATCGTCCATCCTTCGTCCACTAACGTTCTCTTCTTGCAAGTCCATACCTGCAGCTGCTTGGTATTTATTACGTCCCCACGATTTGTAACGACCTGACTTCTTTTTTACTCCAGGTTTGTCATCGTAAGTAAGTACCCCGTCTTATTTTGTCATCCTTCACTTGACCATTCGGTTCGATAGCTATCACGACCGTGGGCTATGGTGAAATAACACCGCGTTCCTTTCTTGGCCGACTAGTCACCTTGCCGCTCCTAGTATTTGGCTTATTGCTAATCGCACTACCCAGCTTTGTGTTGGGAAGGGAGTTCACGATCGTCTGGGAGATATTGTCAAAAGAAGGCGTATGTTTTCTCTCTCTAGATCATCGTCACTACGCAGGTCCGATCTCACGTATGATTCAGGATCGTTACGAAGACTTGCTAAGGGGACCGGCGATTGGGAGGGGTGGGACCACGACTGACCTCTCAAACTTCAAACTGGCTGAGAACCAGACTGAGTTGAGCAAGCAAATATCGGAGCTACGGACTACAGTGGAGGAGCAGGGCATACTGTTGAGGCGTTTGTTGGATGCTGTGGAGAAGGGAAAACAGCGGGAAGAATACTGAAAATGTCGATTGTACTTGATTATTTATGGTAAATGTGATGGAATTTATTCAAAATCGTAATACCGTCCACCTGTCTAGGATGTAATTCACAACGTCTCCAAGTACCGACAAGCTTCATCTATACACTGCGATACCTTTGTGATCTACATTAACCTCTTAATGTCAATTGATCGTGTAGAAAAGCAAATACACTCACGTTACAGGCGTCAAAGGGTTGGAAATGATGACCGGGGATCGCCCAAATCTTCAAGGGATTTCCCACCAAACACTCCCAACCAGCGATGACTTGGTCGCGGTCCCTACGATCTGCTAACCATAAAGGAATGTCCGGAACGTCCATAGGTCGAAAGTCTTCACTAGCGCGGAGAAAGGCAAGGTGTGGGAAGGGTCCCTTGTTCGAATGCGGGTCGTAGTTCCCGAGGATATGGGAGTTCATTCTGAACTGAGCCTTGATCCGTTCCCCAATCTCGGAGTATGCGTTCCGGCCAAGGTTCAGCATGAAATCGATCAAGACGTCAGAAAGCGGCGTGTGCTTCACTGGACTAGGAGAGTCGATCAAAACAACTCCCTTGACACGAATACCGTTGGAGAGGAGGTAGCGAGCAGCTTCAAAAGCCACTATACCACCGAATGACCAACCTGTTGGGCATAGCGTCAGACAAGTCTAAGTTAACATGAAATCAACTGACCTCCAAGAATGACAGGATCTGATAAGGTTGTCATGATTTGTTGTGCGTATGAAACCGCCATAGAAGGTAAATCGCTCCACGGCTTGCCAGTCAGAAAGTTGGGGTTCGGAATACCCCAGATATTGCGATCTAAGAAAGGAAGACGATCATAATAATTAATCAAGCCGCTGCCGTCGTGGAATAAGAAGAGCGGCGAGCGGTGAGAGTTCACCGATCGTTGAATAGGGACTGGGAAGGGATGCAATTGCGGGGTGCTAGTAGCATGACGTGATTCGACTAATGCGGCCAGAGGAGAGGACTTGGCATTCTGACAGATTGGACGGCGGCTAGAAAGATAAGACTGCACGGCCCGTATAGTCGGGCATTGGAAGAACAAATTACGAGGGAGATCGAGCCCCGATTCGTTCTTCAGTGCGCGCAGAGCCTCGATGGAAGACAACGAATCTAAACCCAGGGCCTGAACACCAGCGTCTTCGTCCAGATCTTGGGGCTGGACATGGAGAACGGAAGCAAGGATACGTTTGGCATCAGGTTCATCACAAATACTCAATGCACCACGCTCCAACAACTTCTCGTCGTAAATAAACATCCCCGGAGAGGAATATCTAGATACGGGTGATGTCGAAGAGCTTCTCGAGGATGCCGTTGCAAGGCGTCGCTTAAAGCTATCATGAGGTACGCGACGGAAATGCATGCCTTTGAGGTGGGCAACGATTTTTCTGGGATCGACCAGCTGAATAGCAAATGCTTCGGCCAGCATAACACCTTCGTCTTGCAGCCAAGCATTGCTGCAGTAAACCCCATATTTGCCGTCGTTGTTCACTAGCTCAGGGATGACCTTCACAGAGGCAACTTCATTGCAAATATAAGCGTCGTTGGCGCCGCCATGGAGGTTTGCGACAAAGCCCGCCACGTGAATCAAAGTGTCCATGAAGACTGGATGGACGACATACTTCCCCTTATCGTAATTGCTCGGGAGCTTGACAATGGCGTAGCCCTCCATGCCGCTTGAATCGACTGTAATGGACTGCATGGTGTGGTATCGTTCGGAATAGTCCACAACACGAGGGAAAATGATTTCGTAGGCGGTGCGCATGGAAAATACTTCCGGCGGATCTTTATTTCCATTAACCATCGTAGATATCTGCCGAGACAGCGCGGGGAGCTTTCGGGAGAACTTTGATCCAGTCTTGGATGCCGACTGGAATGTCAAGTTACCTTGCACATGAACCACGTCCTCTGCCAACGAGGGTGTTTGCGAACTGACGCTGAAAACGCCAAAATCCCCGTTTAGCGTGACGGTTGTCATTACAGTACACTCGACGCCTTCGTCGTACACCAGAGGTTTGATGAATTCGGTTCCGCGAAGCACTACGTGGCGGTCATCGTGCGAAAAGGGAAGGTAGCGTCTAGAGAGGTCAATACCCGCAAGGATCTGCTCAAGGTATACAGAGACGGGGCACAAAGCCACGCCTCCCACTCTGTGTCCTTGGATGGCATCGGACAAGTGGGAGATGGGGGTTTGAAATATTGAGACATGGCCGTTTGAGCTGGAGGGATACTGTACCCAAGAGTATAGCATCGAGTAATCTGTGATATAATCTGTTGAGGGCAAAACGGGTGGGATCGCCGTGACTTCGTCCTCCCTGAATGGCACCCAGAATTTCGTTTTGACAAAGGGATAAGACGGCAACATTGAGGAGCAGACTGGAAACAGATGTGCGAATACTTCGCGCCAGCGGATGGATGTGATTGACAGATAAAGCTGAGCGAGGCTGCTCACGAGTGTCACCCATGGATCTTGACACTTCCGAAGAGAGGGTAGAAGTAATACGTTATCGAATAAACTCGGTTGGGCTTTGAGCATTGCGAGAGATGTTGGGTGAGGTCCAATGTCTATCCAAGCATGTATCGTTTCAAAGTCGGGCCTCGATATCAAAGACCGTATGCCTGTCTCGAATAGAACCGGTCCAGAGCAGTGACGAGCAAAGTATCCGGCGTTGAATACAGAATCGTCACCCGGCCTGACGAGAATGCCAAGAACGGTTGACACGGTATGAATAGTGGGGGGACGGAAGGCAATTTTTTGAGCTGCAAGCGTGAATTCGGATAGTAGTGGAGTCATCGCAGAGCTGTGATACCCAAAAGGAACCGATACGAAGGTGTTTTGACAGCGAACTCCGTGATCCAACCTCACTTTGAACGCGCGTAGCTCCTCTAAAGGACCGGCGACAACACAGTCAACTGGACTATTGAAGCACGCAATGGACAACCCAGCAAAAGTCTCTGAAGATTTTAGTTCCCTTTCCACAACTGCTGGTTCTGCATTCACAGCCATCATTCCGGTGACGTTGGGGATACAATGTGTCACCATCAAGCGCGCTCGAGTTGCAACGAGGGTCAAGGAGTGCTTGAGCGTCAGAACGTCGGCGATTACGAGCGCCGCAAACTCTCCGAGGCTGGATAATGTAGATGTGAGTAGTTCCAGCATACGGCCCGCCGAGTTCCTTACCTGTGTCCAATGACGACAACGGGATATACTCCCCACGAGATCCAAAGCTTAGCAAGGCTATATTCAAGAGCAACAATTGCCGCTTGATTTGCCTCGAATTGTTCTTGAAGAGATAGCGCATAATCGTTAGAGTCGGCAGTGATAATTGAAAGGACGCCTGGAAATCCCAACGCAGTTAAAATGAAGTGACATTCGTTGATATGGTGTTTGAATAGCGGGGAAGTTTGGTATAGAGACCGACCCATGCCAAGGTACTGACTTCCTTGTCCAGAGAAAACGAAAGCTACGCCGCCTGGTTGATTGGGTGTGTGTACCATAGGTGCTTTGTTAAGTTTGTCGACGAGAGTAGACCTATCATTGGCAGAAACAGCCAGACGGTAGGGATAAACCTGCCTTCTAGCTGTCATTGTATATGCGAGATCGAGCAAAGGAACCGATTCGCCAGCAGGACTTCGAAGCCAATGAAGAAATCGCAACCGTAACTCTTCGAGCGCAATTTCTGTCTTTGCTGATAACCCGAAAACGTGAGGTGTTTTGTGGTGTTCGGAGGTTTGGCGACGGGATGAAATATACTCCTCCAGTAAAATTGCGGTGTTGGATCCGGCGGCACCAAAACTATTGAGCAAGGCCATGCGAGTTTTGCCGTCGTGGGATGGCGTCCAAGCAGTATGACGGGTGGGGATAATTGTGTGATCGAATTCCAATGACGCAATATGAGGATTGAGATGTCGAAAGGATATCTGTCTGGGAATCATGCGGTGATGGAGCATCAGCAGTAATTTCGCGAGTCCCGCCGCACCAGATGCAGCTTCTAAGTGTCCAATGTTCCCTTTGACAGACATGATATACAAGGGGTTGTTTGCTGTACGGTTGACGCCGAAGACGCTCCGAACACTTGCCACCTCGATTGGGTCGCCCACTGTTGTTCCAGTCCCATGGGCTTCGATGACATTGACTCTACATGGTTCTATTCCAGTGCGCTCGAGAAGCCGCCTGAAAAGTGCCGTTTGTGTGGGGAAATGGGGATGGGTAATTGATTGAGCTTGTCCACTTTGATTCATCTCAACGCCTCGGATGAGTCCCAGTATGTTATCATTCTCGGACCGCGCATCCGAGAGCCGTTTGAGGACGAAGATACCGCAGCCATCGCTGCGAGAATAACCATCCGCCGAGGTGTCAAAGGGCTTGCACTGACCAGTGGGACTAAGTAGGTGAGCTCGGTCCAAACCAATAAACATCTATTTCGGGGCGCTAGGGAATGAAAGACAACATAAGCGAAATAAAAGTACTTACATCGGGGCTAGTGATGACATTTACGCCTCCTACAAGAGCAGCATTACAATCCCCGTTCACGAGTGCGCGACAACCTTGGTAAATAGCCGCGGAGGAAGAGGAACACGCTGTATCCACGACGACTGAGGGGCCACCTAACTGCATAGCGTATCTAGAGAGAATAATGTGGGTTTGAGATGAGGCAAACATGAAACATGCTCACGATATCCGCCCACTGAGGAACGCTTTCAATGTACCTAGAGCCGCAGACATTAGCTTCGAAAGTTGCAAATGAGACAAAAGTCTTACCGGTACTATAATAAACATCTATGTTGTCTCGCAAGTTTTGCAGATAATCGTGAGTTGCGGCTCCAATGTAGCATCCAAATGTCTGTTGCTGAAAAGAGGGCGTATCGTTTGGCACATAACCACTATTCTCTAAGGCTTCGTAGGCAGTTTGAAGTAGCACCCGCTGTTGAGGATCCATGCTCTTTGCCTCACGAGGAGAAATACGAAAAAAAGTATGGTCGAATTCGTCGACTCCATCGATGAAGTTCCCCGTGCAGGCTTTCATCGCTCGGCCCGGCTTGGCATACTTCGGATCTTCATAGTCCGAAACCTTGAATCGTTGTTCTGGAATCTTGAGATGCAATCGAATTAGCGGGACCGAATTAGAAGAAAACACCTATCACCTGAGCGACTGTATTAAAGCCCTTCTCTAGGACTTCCCACAATTTTTGCGTATTCTGTGCCCCGGGCATATTAACTGCCATCCCGATGATCGCGATGGGCTCTTGCATTGGCGAGATGGATCGAGCGGCGTTCGGATCAGGAGCGGTTAAATCTAAAATGGCGATATTTCGGCCGAGAAGTACCTTCTCCATACAGCGAATGAGCCCGGTGCCGGGACCTACGTTGACGAAAGAAAGGGAGTCGCGATCCTGGTGAGATGTGAGAACTTCGCTAATGACGATGTTCCAGTTGACTGGCTGGATAAGCAGCATGTCGACGACCTCTTCGACAAGGTGACTCGACTCCGTATGATTTTCAATAAGTCGGCCAGTGAAAGGCGAGCGGATAGGAATTTTAATATCAGAGAAGTCCGGGAAACGAATCCGGCGACGAGAAACATCGGCAAGGACTTGCAGTCGTGTAGTTGTATGTATGGGTGAGTGGTAAAGGGCATCGACGACGGTGTCATGCACGGCAACACTTGCTCGAAGATTGGCAGAGAATCTCTCCAAGATGTCGGGGAAACCTGAGACAGTCACACAATCATCATCTATAACCGCCGTTACGCAAAGCGAAGATCCATGGGAATCCTCCTGTGAGCTGCTTAGTGTTTAGTAAAACGAATAAAAATCAGGAGCCGTACGTCATTAAGAAACGCAGAGATTGCCTCTCTAGCTGTATACTCGTTCAATCCAACGAAGACCCGGCTCCAGGGCAAAGAAGATTTGCCCGGTAGCCCACGTTCCCGCAATGACGTCGCCCGATGTATCTGGCAACGGATGCCGATCCAGAATGCTAAGCGGTAAGCCTCTATGGCCCATGTGATGAAGCTGAGGGTTGAGAAGGATGCACTGACAACACAAGCCGGAAGGACTCCTGACGAGAAACTTAAAATGCCGATCCGATGCCCTGAGTTACTTTCCAGAACTTTATTGAACGAAGGGAATGAATCTGGAGATGGATTTGAAGCTTCCACGAATGCGAGATATCGAAGAGACTGGAGGAGACATAGGCGTGTCCCAGAAATAACGGGGTTCGGGGAAAGGTGGCTAGGGGGGATGGCGAGGAGAGTGTCTCGGGTTCTAAAATCGGCCACGGATAATCCTGTATGCTGTAGTTCTTCAGAAGATAAAGAAGAAAGCTCCGTATTGATGGCTTCGTGGCATGCGCAGAGAAGGAGAAAACCGGAAGGCGAGGACGCGTCGCGAAGTGCCTGCTCCATAGTTTGAAGGGAGTACGTCGCAGCAGTCCCTTGTCCTGCGAATACGGGTACATTTACTTGAGGAGTGGTAGTCATTACGATGAAATCGAGAGGACGATGAACGTAAGGAGATGCTGGGGTGGGGTTTATGAAGCACTCGTTAGCGAAGTATGTCAATGCCGCGAGATGCTCAATCTCGGCCATCGTACCTTGTCCCCCTATAAGACTAGCAACGGTCTCCACAAGAGCGCTCGCCGATGTATATTATGTTCTCTAATTCCGACACGGAAGTGCCACGGAATCGGGCTTCAGCTTGAAATCTAGAAGAATACCCGCTTCTTGTCCAGTCCTGTACGATATATCATAGCCATTTTTGGATTGAAACTGAGTGAAAATTATGGACGCACCAGGCTCTTTGACCTTTACGCGCAGACGCGGGTCACTGAAACGCGTCGGAAACATGCTAAGCTCGAACTCGTTGAATTAGCGGAAGGTGAACAATAGTATTACATAATTGACCTAACCCTAAATCAGGTGCATGATGCAGGTTTTGGTAAAGCAAAAAACAAATGAACGACTTCGAATCCTCCGCTTGCCGTGATTAGGAAAGTTCAAGACGTTCTACGAAGGTAAACCAGAAGGTCAACGGTGAACGTGAGTCAAGAAAGTCAGAATTCTTAGATCAGGTACCAGCAAAACCTTCTTTAAGTCCGTTAAAAAGGAATGGCCGCCTGTGAGGAAAGAGGAGCCGTTTACCAGTTGTCCGACTTGGCCCTACGTAAACCCGTCGATCATCAAAACCTAGCAGCTTCCAAATCGCAGACCATTGTGTGCAACCTTACGTGTCTAAACCAAATCAGGCCTGGCCTCATACGTTCCGCCGGCGCCCTTGGAAGTACACGTGTTTCACACATACCTTCACCGTTTTCGTTTCGGCATCGTGATCTCCTCTACATTGCTCTCGCTGGGCAGTCGAGCCTCTTTACGAGCCTTTTGGCGATTCCGCTATGCTGTCGACGGCACCGACTCGGAGTAGAAACTCGATGAACGGAAGCCGGTATCTGCGGGGTGCCCCCGTCCTAGTCGCGAGAAAGAATGTAAAACGGGGTACTCGGGGAGCTTGGCTGTTCAATCGGGGGCGATCGCTCTTGACCTTCTGACGGAATGACATCATCCAGCGAAGAGAAGAAATTGAGAATGAATTTACATCATTTAAATAATGTAAGGTATACGAGCAAGGTTTTTGGTTTCCTGAACGAGCATCTTTGTAGCCAGCTGGACATTCTTAGGGCATCATATCATTGCGACTGTGCTAAGTAAAGAATGACATGACACGAGGATTTCTGTGAACACAGATGTCAGTATTGTTAAAACAACGGAATTTGATGTCATAAATCGAAAAGAAAAATCTCAGCAGATGGTTGTCGTCAGACGGATCCGACTCATTAAAATCAGTTCTTTTAGAATCATCGAAATCGTGTGTGAAATGACATGCAACCCAAATAGAACTCACCAAGCTTTTCATACCTAGCAACAGTCGTTGTCCCAGTGCAAGTCGACATGCTCAAACCATAAATATAGTAGGAGGAGCATTTCCTAAGCCTGGTTATTCTCTTGAAGGAGGAAAGACTTTACAGTCATGGCACTGCGTCGACGGTAGAACATCAACGAAACGACCAGCGTGGCAATCCTTCTTGGAAAAGAAAAGAATTTTTTTAGCGTTTTATAACGAACTGTCGGAGTTAATGTCGGCGTTTGAATCGCCGAAGCGAACGTTAATCATGCCAGTCGAGTTGAAAGGAAGCTGCCATTGTGGTGCCGTCAAATTTTCTGTCCAGTCGAGTACTCCTTCGCCTTACCAGGTGCAGTACAGTAACTTCGCCCTATCTGATTCAACCACTAACTTGTACCGATCATGTATAGCTTTGCGTCTGTTCTATTTGTCGCAAAGTTGGTGGGGTCGGTGGCAGCATTAACTTAGCCGCGCATGCTGATACGCTGATAATAGTCGGGAAGGAACATGTCAGGTGGGACTCGAATTACGTATTTGCTGAGTGCATTGCTGAGATATTCCTCAATTGATAAACTAGGTGAGTGATGCGTGGTTTTTGGATGACCGTGTCCATTGGAATTGATCCTGTATTATGCGACGACACCGCCCTCGGTTAGGTGGGTGTACCTCGAACTATCACGAGCTGGCGTCATTGGTCATATCTTGCAGCACTTACAAAGCCGTAATGGACCGTGATACGCCCAATCAGTCTCTTGCAACTTCAGAAAGGAGTTTTTGCTCCAAATGCTCCTCGATGCTTTGGTTGTACGACGAGAATTGGTAAGCCATGAACCAGGGCACATCTTTCTCTCAACTGACGTATACTATGCAGGCCCGATCTGTTGCATCCATTTGCCTCGGCGATTGATTCGCCAGAGCTTGAACCTGTTGAAAACATGGTCCGTCGTTTACGCATATACTCATGAAGTCACCCACGCAAATTCGTCATTATTGCTTAGATCGTTGTAATGGCGAACTCAAAGCCAGCCTACGTCCGTCTCCCAGAAGGCTCCAAGACCATTTACGTACAACACGGCCCAGACTCCATCGAAGATTGGCACAGAAGCAATGGGTTATATGTGCCCTCTGGATAAGAATGAAAAGCGAGTGCTGTAATTCCAGAGACGTTCCAGATTATTGCCTATGTCTCTAGGTTGTTCGATATAAGGGCTTTACACGGGCATACTGCCTTCATGGCCGCGTTGATGTTTGCTATGTCGCCATCTGGCATATTTTATTTTTGACCGTAATCACTCCGGTGGGGGATCAAATCGATCATTTTCCGATTTCGATACCAGCAACAGTACTTAGGTAATCAGGGGTATCATATCCTCACCGCAAGGCAGTGCTTGATGCAGAAACTATTGAACCTTGCCCCAGTACTGTCTCCTACGAGCTTGCTCTTGGAGCGCTAGCGTTCCATCCTTCCTGTCCATTCTTTCTTTTCGTTTTGTTTTCGTTTCATTTGCGCTGCGCGCTCGTTTAATGCCTCTCCGTTTCTTCTCTTGCCAGCTCATCCTTGGCTTGTCATGTCTGGTGACTGCAGTGCCTCTTCACAATGACTTTATCTCGGGGAACAGCTTGCGAGGATACGAGGTTCCTATCCAGAGGCGCAGGGTATCGGATAGCATGCCGTCCAGGCGCGATGCAATAACTGGGTCTGTTAACCTTGGTGACAACGATGACTTGTACGTGGCAAATTTCCAGGACTTGAACGCATCCGCTGACTATATTTGTAGGTTGTATACGGTTCCAATTAAGATTGGAGATACTGTCATGCCCGTCCATCTAGGTAAGTTATTTTTATTTTATTTTATTTTCGCTCTCGGTGATGCATGGTCCTTTTTAGATACTGGCTCTAGTGATCTATGGGTCATATCCGATGCCTGCCAGTCCGCTCTTTGCGAAACTTCAAGCCTACCTCGTTATACGTCAGCTTCTCTCAATTACTCTGGTGTAGATGTGACATTGGATTACGGGGATTCCTCGACCGGAACGAATGCGCTGGGTCCTGTCGGAAGCGATACCGTCACAATTGCAGGCATAGCTATGCTCAACCAACAGTTTGCTGCAATTAACTCGACGACCAATCCGACTATTCAATATGGAGCTTCTGGAATCTTCGGAATAGGTTTTCCTTCCGGCAGGTATATATCGTTTCCGTATTTTCGATACGTAAATCTAACTATAAATATCTCGACAGTGTAATTCAACAGGAGGTTGTTAGCCATAACGTAACAATCTCTTTCTTTGACTGTTAGTGGACGTCATAGCTCACTCCTGGCATGTAGTTCGGCAATCCCCAAACCACGGATGACTTCCTGACTGCGACCTTGAATGACGGACCACTACTCTCACGCATGGCCATGTCGGGCGATCTCGCCTCACCCATGTTCGCTGTCAGTATCACTACTGTAGTTGCACCTTCTGTTGATGCTAACATCCCGTCAATCTCCCCATAGATCAACTTGCAAAGAGACACTATTGAGCTTAGCGGAAATGGCGTTCTGAGCATAGGAATGCTACCGAACGGCGTTGATGAATCAAGTGTTACTTGGGTTCCTGTTCGACTCTATACAGCAGCAGACGGGGGGCTGGAACCACCCACATTCGCACCCAATGAGGTGAGTCAGCGTTCTTCGCGAGTGATAGCTAATCGAATTCAATATATCATCTGCACAGATATATCCATAGTAAGTTTGTTTCTACTCGTTATCTCTTATCTAACCTTCAAACAAATCATAGCCGTTGGGAAATCGAACTCGAGGGCGTGTACATCGATGGGAAACTCATGCCCCAGTCCACCATCCCCGGAGACGGCGTCACCACGACCAGTGTATCCGCCCTCATTGATACTGTATGTTCCGAACCTTCTCCCCGTACATCCCACCTCACCCATCCTAGGGCAATTCGTTGATCAGAGGACCAAGTGACGTTGTCCAAAATATTCTGAGCTCAGTTTCTCCCGCATATACTACCCCTCAATCTGTGCCTACATTACCCTGCGCAACCCCGCACACGTTGGCGTTCCAAATTGGCGGGCAGATGTTCCCGGTAGATCCTGCCAATCTCATCACCCCATACACCCAGGGAAACGCAGAACTCTGCGTTGCCAGTGAAATCGTTGCAACAGACCCGCCGAGTGAGGGTGCCCTATTCAGCTGGAGCCTTGGGGATCCGTTTATTAAATCGTGCGTCGAATTCGATATGGACGTGTCTGATGCAATTATTAAAAATGTTCACAGAAATCTCGTCGCCTTCTATTATGGTAATCTCACCAACCCGTCGGTCGACCCGCCTCGCATCGGCCTTCTTTCAACTGTTCCGACTAATGCCAACGCCGACTTACAGGAGGCGGTTGCGAATGCAGTGGCTGACGGAGGTAATTTCCAATGTACGTCATTCTTACTGCAACCGAGAAGTATTTCACAATTTCATGTTGTTTATTAGCGACCATTCAATATGCTCCCACCGCTAGTGCGGAAGATGCCCCTGCGATAACCATAATCCCGAATGTCAATGCCGCCAATGCGGAAACGTCTGTGTCGCCGGTCCCTAACCCATCATCGTCCTCATCGCCACCTTCTGCAACCACATCCGCCCCAGCCGCCAGCACACAGAGCACCTCCAGCGCTTCACACCCGGTTCATGATATTCGGCTCGCGCTCTCATATTCGTTTATTGTTTTTCTGGTCTATCTGCTTTGAATAAAAACATAATGGGCTACTTTTGATGACATCTTTGAGCTGGTGGATTTAACATTTATCGGACGTATTTTCTCATGTTGAATCAGTCATTCTTTTGGGGTAAATATAACTAGACTTCACAAGAGAACGTCTAGAAATATCAAGTCATTGGCCATTCAGAGAATGCACCCTGGTTAAATCGAAAAAAGCTGATACTGCCAGTGTCAACTGCCGCGATGACAACGTTCTTTTTTCCCGACTTGAGAGCCACGAATGGGTTCGGTTTACGCACTTCACGTGCTCGTGGTGAGAAGACACACGGGAAGAGTCGTCGGCAACATGCTTGTGTGGCAGAAAGGAGAATAGAGTTGAACATATATCGTTCAGGTGGAGATTCGTCGATAACTTGGTGCTTCTGTCGTGGTAATGGGGGCGGAAGCTCAGGCAAGATGTCGAATAAGGCGTCTAGTTCAGATAGAGCGGGCATAGGCGTCGTGCGCGCACTGTGCATAAAGAATCGGTCATGTCGAAAAGATGAAGAGAGGGTTCAGCTATCACTGACTTAACTACGACAACAGAGAAGTCAGGTGGCGGGGGAGCCGACTTTCGGAATGGTGTGGACGGTTTGTACAGGTTGAAGAAGATCTTGTACGGAGAGGAAGTCGGTTTCTGGGATAATAACGGTATACCGTGTCCGGTGGGTATGAATCTTAGAGATTTGAAAATAAAAGCTGCAAACAGGAGGTCATCCGTGGTGTTAGATCGACGAGCAAAAGTGATTACCATAGTTCCTGTCATGATGTAGCCAATGACTGAAGCGAAGTGGCCTCCACCAGTCGAAACTGCGGGTAAAAAGTCGGAAAAAACGAGATATCCATGACGGAAAACCAGAAACGATGCGCCGGATGTATGACTCATCAGGAGATGTAAGAAGTGGTTGTGGGATGGGATACGACGATGTAGGAGGCTCAGTTCGGGTGACAACGTAACCTAGCCTTCTCAAGTAGGCAAATACCTTGGAAGGTGAGGTCAGGTACGACAATATGCACAGATGCTCCTTACCTGATACTTTTCAAGAGTGAGATTCTCGGTTCCAATCATCTCGCTGTACGATTGTTGCACACTCATAGGAGAACCTTCGACATCTTCCATCCCCACAGCAGACCGACGGATCTCTTTACGGCAAAACAGAGCTCCTCTTTCGATGAGATAGATGGCTTCTTCCGGGAGTAACGCCAGCATTTTTTGAAGTTTGCCTGTCTGACTCTCGATAGATAATGGCATGGGAGCGGAGTGTCCCATTGCGGAAAAATGCATTCCGCGGGCCAACGTTACTTGAACACGGGCGATTTCAGGCCTCCAAATCCCGTAACTGATAGACTTGCTGTAAAGTAGAAGTTAGCTGTCCTTCTGTTGAGATTGAGAATGGTCAAAAGCTACCTGGAGGTGCCACGAGTCGCTCTGAGTGCATTAAACATGGCGCGTCTTGCGCGATCCAAAACATGCAGCTGAAGGCCAGAGCCTCCTTCGGACGCGGGTTCGAACTCCTTTTCTCCGCGCTTGGGTATTACAGGGCGTGCTCCGCCGAAACTATATCAACCGTGTGGGCTGTGGAAATGATGCTTGGATATTTTTCCATAGACTCACGAGAGCGTACTCCAATCCAGGCCACCATCCTCGTCTCCAGATGAGTTTTCATCCTCCTCTCCTGGCTGTTGTCCAGGTGCATTTGCGAATGGAGCTGCACTGGGATATTCAAGCGAGTCATCCATATGATGGAGGTCACCAGATTTTAGGGTTAGGGCTACGAGTTTACCTTGCCACTTGGCCTGTGTTCGGAATGGGTGAAGCTAAACCGCAGTTTTTTCATTCACTGGTTGTACGTCAATCCATTTGACATTTGACACTGAACGGCAGCATTTACGGACTCTCTTCTCTCCTCCAAGGCTGGTGGACTCGCAGGAACTGCGGTGGATCTTCTCTTTTTTCCAGTCGACACGATAAAAACGCGTCTCCAATCCGCACAAGGGCTCATGCGAGCGGGTGGCTTTGCGAGCATTTACAAGGGCGTCGGAAGTGTATTAGTTGGCAGTGCTCCTGGAGGTAGAGTGCGCCACTTTGAACTCGTACCAGTCAAATAGTCACTCCCGGTTGTAGCGGCGGTTTTTTTTTCAACGTATGACACTATGAAGCATATGGTGTCACCCCCTGCCCATCTAGCACCTATCAATCATATGGTTTCCGCCTCTATAGCCGAAGTCGTATGCACCTTTGCTTTCTGACTTTTGTTCTAGTCAAGATG
>Ga0209006_10001782_pt1 | contig 19494 bp, 16 predicted proteins | sample JacPin_JW_Ref_O2_FD_188567 | JGI IMG/M metagenome (GOLD analysis project Ga0209006, IMG submission 188567) | Forest soil microbial communities from Algoma, Ontario, Canada - Jack Pine, Ontario site 1_JW_Ref_O2 (SPAdes) (version 2) | ecosystem: Environmental > Terrestrial > Soil > Boreal...
GCCTTTCAGGCCACCGCCGAAGGCGGCGACCGCTTTCGCGGTCGTCATTGACAAAGGTCTCAGCGGTGAAACACGCTCCGCCATGCGAAACGATGGATCGCACTCGACCGTTTCAGTTTTGTTGGTCTCGCGCTGGTGCGGTCGCGCCCTCTTCCTGGGAACCGGCCCGGACGAATGTTTCGCATTCGCCTTGAGAACCAAACCAGACGAAGGCTTTCAAAAGCTGGTCTGGATTGCTTCGTCGCTTCGCTGCCGCTCGCAATGACGGCGAAGCGGTTTCAATGAAAAGCGGCGCGCTCTGGACGGATCCGCCGCCCGCAGCAGACAAGCGGCGCTCTGCGCAACCCGAAACGTCCGCAGAATCATCGCCCCGGGTACCAGTAAGCCGCCTGCTCTTTCGCGCGATCGACGAGGACGAATTGGTTGGCGAAGACGCGATAGGGATAGCTCCATTCGCCGTCGGGCCATTGCACGCGGATTTCCGCGCGTTCGGCGGTCCCCAGCCCCACATGGACCCAGCCCGCATGACCCGACGCGTCGCCGCCGCCCACCTGCACTGTGCGGATCATTGTGCGCGTTCCCGTCTTGACTGCGATTCTCGCGCCGACCGCGTTGCGGTTGGGGTTAGGTTGCTGAAGACGGATCTCGGTCCAATTGCCCATCGGCCCGGGCGGCGAGTCGCCGACTTTGGCGCCAAGGTTATGAAACAGGCTCGCCGGGGCGCCGCGGTTAACGACCAGCAGATCGAGCTTGCCGTCAAGGTTGAAGTCGGCGATCAGCGCACCGCGTCCTTTTCGGTTCAGAGCGATGCCCGCTTCCGCGCCGGCCTCCGCAAACTTGCCGTTCCATTGGCCGAGCAGAAGATTGTTGGGATCAAAGGAAGCAAAATCGGGCATTTGCTCGACATTGCCTTTGGCGATGAACAGGTCCAGCAAGCCGGCATTGTTGAAATCGGCAAATTCGCTATGCCAACCTGTCGAGGGTTTCTGGTCGCCGCCGGCATAAGGGATATGGGCGGTCGCGCCGCGCTCGCCGGCAATGTCGCGATAGACAGGAGCCTCGCCCTTGCCGCTTTCGGTCGTATCGAGCTTTTGCAGCTTGGTGTCGCCCATCGAAGTCAGCGCATATTCGGGATAGCCGTCGCCGTCTATGTCGCCCTCGGCGATGCCCATGCCGAAAATCGACACATGCCGCCAGCCATCGGCCCGACCATAGAGCTTTGGCGTTTTGCCGCCTTCGACCCTCCACATCTGCTCCTCGCCGCCGCGATAATATTGCCGATCGTTGGAGACGCGCAGCGAAGGAACGCCCGACCTGTTCCAGTCGGTGAACAGCATCGACAAAGCGCAAAAGCCTGGCGCCAGCGGCGTGCGCACTGAATAATCCGGCTTGTCGCCGGGCTGTGGACGATAGAGCGAGTTTTCCTCGCACGTGCCCCAGGGCGATCCCGGAGCATGGCGGTCGACATAATGGCCGATCGCCAGGGTCGGAAATTTTTGCCCCGGTTCCCATTCCGCGGCGAAGGCCGTCGTCCAGCCGGGGTCGCCGTCAAAACCCCATTCCTTGTTGGCGAGCGTGAAAGAGCAGTCGGGGCCGCCCTTGAGGAGAAGATTGCCGCCGACCCGAAGCACGAACAGATCCATGTAACCGTCGCCGTCGATATCGAGGGGATAGGCGCCGATCACCCCTTCAAGTTCGTGGTGTCCGGTATCGAAGGTCAGCGGCTTTTCTTCAAAGCGCAGCGCGCCGCCCGGCGTCGATTTGTTGACGAAAAGCTTCGCGGGATTCTTGCCGCCGGCGAGGAATACCGAGGGAAAGCCCGAGCCGTCGCAATCGAGGGCCGCGCCGCCGCCGCCGACGAAGAACTCCCACGGGCCATCGTAGACATTGTTGAGGCCGGCGGCGGCCGCTTCCTCATGCATGACCGGGATGTCGCCGAGCGGCTTCTGCGGCGCTTCGTCGGCGCGCGCTGGCGCGCCGCAAACAATCGCGAACGCGACCGCCGCCGCGAACAGAGCGGGCGTCGTCCCCTGCCCCCGGAGAAGCGACAAGCGTCTGTTGTCTAAACAAAGGGCGGTCATTGCGGCGCCTTGATTTCGAGGGAGCGTAGAAAGGCGATGACATCGTCCCGCACCGCCTTGTCGGACCCCAGATAGGCGTCGCGCGCGAACCGCGCCTCGCCGCCATGCGCGCTGATGATTTCATCGAGCGAGCGAAAGTCGCCGCGATGTCCATAGGGCGCCGTCGAGCCAACGCCCCACAGGCGCGGCGTCAGGAACACGTCGCGTTCGACGAAGCGCTGCGCCTGCAATTCATTGCCGAGCGCATTGACCTGCGCATCGACCATCAGATGGCGCTTGAGATCGCTGAACAGCGGAATCAGCCATTCGCCCTTGTCGTTCTTTTGCAATTGACCGGCGAAGGGCATTTTCGACAGATCGATCGCGATCGATTGCACGACCTCCGAAGAACGCAGCGTGCCCGCCATGTCGTAGGGCGCGGGATCGGTGAATGTCAGCGATTTCAGAGGTAGCGTCGCAATATGGCAACTGGCGCAGCCGAGCGTCGTAAATTGCCTGGCGCCCTCGCCCGCCGCAATGCGCCAATCCTCGGGCAGGTCCTGTTTGACGGTGGGCGGCGCAAGGCTGGCCTGAAAGGCGACAAGCGCCGAAATATCGCCTGGAGTCACGGCGTCGGGCACGCCGCTTTCGGAAAAATCATGCGTGCCGGTCCAGCGTACGCCGAACCGCTCCATCGCCTCCATGCCATGATGAATGTTCATGGCGTTGATGGTGAATTGACGCAGCGAGGTGAAAACGCCTTTGCGGCTGAAGGGACGCACGATCAGGTCGGCGTCGACGCCTTCGATCGATGAGAGATCGACGATTCCATCGGGATGGGCGAGGATCGAACCGAAACGCACGCCTTTCGAGACGAGATCGGCGCGCACGTCCTCGCCGCTCGCCCAGGCCTGCTTGACCGCGCCTTGGCGCGTCGCCTGCAGATCGGCGGTCATTTCGCGCGCCAACAATTCGATCAGGCCGGCGCCCATCAAAGCGATCGTATGCCGCTCGCTGGAGAAGGTCGGATCAGTATTGTCGAATTCGGCGCTTTCAAACCCTTCCGAGACGAAGACATTGGCGACGAAATCGCCGCTGCCGCCGGTGATCGGATCGTTGTGGCAACCTGCGCAGGAATTGGAATCGGGGCCGCTGGTGCGACTGAAGGGTGGGTTCGTCCCGCGTTTGCGCTTGGTCGGCACGATCGCCTGTGTCGCCTTCGGGCGGCCGGCGCCATCCTCGGTCGTGAATTTCGCCTTGAACAATTGGCGTCCGCGCTCGATCAGCGCGGGAACGGCGCTCTCCCCTGCCCGCGCAACCGCGTCGAAATCGACATGAGAGGCGAAGACTTTCTCGTCCCAGCTCCCTGCTTTGGCTTCGCCGGCCGCCCCGAAAGCCAAAACGGCCGATAGCGCCAGGCTCGCGCCAGATCGTTTCATGCCGCACGCCTCCCCGATCTTTTATGCGCATAGTCGGCGCCGTCCGTCCACGCCGACATGCCTTGCTTGGAAAGCCAATAAATCTGATATTTCGTCCACGGCAAAGCAATTTATCCGTGACGCAAAAAAAATAATTATCCAAGCCTCTCCGTGCATTGACAACCTGGAGGGCGGCGAGCAGTGTCGCAGTGCGCGGTAAGCCGCGCGCCGCGCCCGACAGGGCCGGTTTTTTTGATCGGCGCGGCCTTGGCTGTCCAGCGCCTTTCGGGGGAGGAAATCGATGAGGAATGCAAAGACGCTCGCCTTTGGGGCGGCGCTATTGGTTTCGACCGCTGCGCTGGGTCTCGGCGCCTCGGTGGCGCCCGCCGAGGCCGCCGGCAAGAAGATTGCGGTTTCCTGGAAGGTCTTTCAGGAAGAGCGCTGGAAGACCGACGAGGCCGCCATCAAGAAGGTCGTCGAGGCCGCCGGCGACACCTATATTTCGACCGACGCGCAAAACTCAGCCTCCAAGCAAGCGACCGACATCGAGGGGCTCATTGCGCAGAAGGTCGACGTCATTCTCGTCGTCGCCTTTGATTCGGACGCGATTCTGCCCTCGATCAAGGCGGCCAACGACGCCGGCATCAAGATGATCGCCTATGACGTGCAGTTCGAAGACCCAGGCTCGCTCTATATCACCTTCGACAACATCGGCGTCGGCCGGTTGATGGCCAAGGAAGTGCTCAAGGCGAAACCCGAGGGCAATTACGCCTTCATCAAGGGCGACAAGGGCGATCCGAACGCGACCTTCCTGTTCAGCGGCATCACGGAAGTCCTCAAGCCGGCGATGGACGCGGGCAAGATCAAGAACGTATGCGAGACGTTCACCGACGGGTGGAAGCCCGACAATGCCCAGAAAAACATGGAACAGTGCCTGACGAAGCAGAATAACAAGGTCGACGCTGTCGTGGCCGAGAATGACGGCATGGCGTCCGGCGTCGTCGCCGCGCTCAAGGCTCAGGGCATGGACGGCCAGGTGCCGGTTTCGGGCCAGGACGGCGACGTCGCCGCTATCAATCGCGTCGCGCTCGGCACGCAGACGGTTTCGATCTGGAAGGACAGCCGCGTACTCGGCAAGACTGCCGCCGAGGCGGCGATCGCCATCGCCGACGGCAAGAAGATCACCGATATTCCGGGCGTGATGAAGTTCAACAAGGGCAAGAAGGGCGTGGAGATGAACACCATCCTGCTGCCCCCCGATCCGATCACCAAGGCCAATCTTGGCGATGTGATCGATACCGGTTGGATCAGCAAGGATAAGGTTTGCGCTGGCGTGAAACCCGGCTCGGTGAAGGGCTGCTGACGAACCGGTTCGGCCGTTGATTGCAAATCCCGCGCCGATTTGCATGATTGGAGCGCGCGGCTCGAAAGAGCCGCGCGATCGTAAATTCCCTCCGTTTGCGTTGACGGAAGCAGGAAGGCGAAAAGAGGGGTAGGGGGCGCGCAAATGGCGAGTGTGGCGGACGCGAATTCCCCCCGTTCGGTCGCGACCGAAAGCGCGGCGCGACGCTTTTTCCGCGCGACTGAGATCGACACGCGCCTGCTCGGCATGATCGGCGCTCTGATCGTGATCTGGATCGCGTTTCAGGTCGCCGGCCAGTGGATCACAGGCGAGGGCGTATTTCTCACCCCGCGCAATCTCTGGAACCTTACCGTCCAGACTTCGGCCATTGCGGTCATGAGCACCGGCATGGTCCTCATCATCGTGATGCGGCACATCGATCTTTCGGTCGGTTCGATGCTGAGCTTCATCGGCGTTGTGACAGGTGTGGCGCAGGTCTACTGGCTGTCGCCCGCTTTGGGCTCCGGCCATCCGGTCATCTGGATTATCGCCGTCGTCATCGCGCTCGCGCTTGGCGCCGCCCTTGGCGCTTTCAATGGCTTCCTCGTCGCGTATGCGCGCATCCCCTCCTTCATCGTCACATTGGGCGGATTGATCGTTTACAACGGCGCCGCGTGGTGGGTGATCCGCGGCGAGACCGTAGCCCCGATGGACAGCCGTTTCGAGTTGATCGGCGGCACGCCGCGGGCCGCCTGGATCGGGGGCGCCGCAAGTTGGACGCTTGGCGCGGTTGCTTGCGTGGCGATTGTGGTCGGGATTCTTTCCAACCGCGCCGCCCGCGCCCGATTCCTCTTCCCCCAGCGCCCGATCTGGGCGGAGTTTTTCCTCGGCGTCATCGGCTGCGCCCTGACGTTGGGCACGGTCGCTATCGTCAACTCCTACCCCTGGCCATCCAGGGTCGCCGAGACCTACGCCAAAGAATACAATATCCCGATTCCCCCCGAAGGGCTCAGCTATGCCCATGGTTTCGCCATTCCCGTGCTGATCGCCCTCGGCGTCGGCCTGGTCATGAGCTTCATCGCCACGCGCACGCAATTCGGGCGCTACATCTACGCCATCGGCGGCAATCCCGAGGCGGCGGAACTGGGCGGCATCAATACGCGCAAGATCACGCTGTTGATGTTCATGGTGATGGGCATGCTGGCGGCGATAGCCGCCTGCATCACCGCCGCCCGACTTGACGCGGCGTCGAATTCGCTCGGCCAATTCGACGAATTGTACGTGATCGCGGCGACCGTGATCGGCGGCACCTCGCTGGCAGGCGGCGTCGGCACCATCTATGGCGCCATGCTCGGCGCGCTCGTGATGCAATCGCTGCAGTCGGGCATGACGTTGCTCAATTTCGACAATGCCGTGAAAGACGTGATTGTCGGATCGGTCCTGGTCTTCGCGGTGTGGATCGACCAGATCTACCGAAGCCGGCAGACTTAAATAGAGGTCGCGATGGAAACTCAGACTCCCTTCGCTAAGGGTGAAAGGGCGGCGCCGCTCGTCGAATTGCGCGAAATTTCGATTTCGTTCGGCGGCATCAAGGCGGTCGACCAAGCTTCGGTCGATCTTCATCCCGGCGAAGTGGTCGGCCTGCTCGGTCACAACGGCGCGGGCAAATCGACGCTGATCAAAGCCCTGTCCGGCGCCTATAGGCGCGAAGCCGGCACGATCCTCATCGACGGCGAGGAAGCGACGATCAACAACCCGCGCGACGCCAAAGCCTATGGCATCGAGACGATCTACCAGACGCTGGCGCTCGCCGATAATGTCGACGCCGCCTCCAATCTCTTCCTCGGCCGCGAGATTCTGACGCGCTGGGGCACGCTCGACGATTCGGCGATGGAATCGGAAGCGCGCAAGGTGATGGGCCGGCTCAATCCGAACTTTCGCCGCTTCAAGGATCCGGTCAAATCGCTTTCGGGCGGACAGCGCCAGTCGGTCGCGATCGCGCGCGCCATTCATTTCAATGCGCGCATCCTGATCATGGACGAACCGACGGCCGCGCTGGGACCACAGGAAACGGCGCAGGTTGGCGAACTCATCAAGCAGTTGAAGGCCGAGGGGATCGGCATTTTCCTGATCAGCCACGACATTCACGACGTGTTCGATCTGGCCGATCGCGTCGCCGTGATGAAGAACGGTCAGGTCGTCGGCATCGCCAGGACAGCCGACGTCAGCAAGGATGAAGTGCTCGGCATGATCATCCTCGGCAAATGCCCGCCCGGCGCAACGCCAGGCCCGGGCGCCATCCGCGCCAACTGACAGACTTTAGGCCTGTTATTTGCCCATTTGAACGCCTGCCCGCCGCCGTCAGCGGCTCCGCGTACGACACATCTTCACACGTCGTTGGCGAAAAATTTGCTGAATTTGTCGAGGCTTGCGTGAGGCCCGATTTGGTCGAGCGCCGGCAAGGAGGCTGCGACGAATTCACCGTCGATCCAGGTGGAGCTCTGGATAATAGCTTCCATTGAGCGAACTCCGTTCACGTACGTCAGCGTGTCCAGGAAGGCGTCGATAATTTCATCGCGGATCTTGATCTCTTTGATCTTTCCCTTTGCCGAATGGATAGGCGCCGCGCGGCTCTCCAACAGGGAGCGCAGCAAAATCGCTCTTCGCAATTTCAATAGCGGATCGATGATTTTTGTGTTCGTGAGCGGATTCACGCCCTTGATATTGAGATGGCCGCGCAGCCTGCTCAGGAAATCCGGATGTTTGACGCGCTTAAGTTCAGCAACCTTTTTTGCTTCCTCGGCTCTACTGGCTTTCGCTGCGCCGTCGCTGTTCTTTCCCGTTGCCTTGAGTTTTTGCGACGCGAACTCACCAAAACTTGCGCATGTCCCGCCGGCAAACAGAAATATAGCCCGCCCTACCCGATAATCGTCGGTCGCGCCGCGAAATAGCCCATCCTGCATCGGCGCCAAAAAAAACTTCAACCAGCCCAATTCCGTTTGAAAAAAACTGTCGAACTCGTCAAATATGACAAGCGGCTCTTCCTTGAACTGAAGGGCGGAATGTTGGACTTTGTGGAACGCTTCCGTAAGCTGATCTATTGAACTGAATTGCGCCAAATTAAATGTAAGCGGGTCGCCGCGGTTTGCCGGCCGAATTCCCTTTATTATTTCTTTCACTGTAAATGATTTTCCCGAACCGGGCGGCCCAAATACAGCTATGGACAGCGGCTCGACCCACTCGGGGGTTGCGAGATATTTTTCAATCAACGAACTTATATTCAAAAGGCTATCAATCTCGTCGCCATCGATCGACTTAATCTTGCCAAATTCGGCGTACGGACTCGAAATCGCTGCAAATGGAAATGAGTTCTTTTCGTTACGCCCGGCGGCGTCGACTCCTTCCCTGACGATCTTACGTGAAATACCAGTTACCGTATTGTCCGCGCTCCTTGCGTCCGCATTTTTCGTATAAACGTCGATTCTGCTCCACCTGACTCCTTGTTTTAGTTCGAAATCGATCGAAGCTAGTAAGTATTCTTTGTCGAGCTTTTCATTTAATTCCTCAAGTTTCTTGCGTTGTCTCTGGCCCAGCGATCTCTCCAGCGCCGTGAACGGGTCGTCAGAGACGAAAAAAGCATCATTTTTCGCCAGTCCCTGCTTGAACGAGAAATTATACGCGAGGGTGCCGAGCCTGAGCGCTCGAGCGATATCCCAATCGCCCGGTTTCGCAGCGGGATCGATTTGCCGCGCTACCGCGCCGAGGAATGTTACGTATTTCCCCGGCAAGAAACCAAAGTGATCGCGATCGACCAGCAAGCGCCCATCAAAATTTGGGCAGTAGTGCAACGAACCGGTTGGCGTACTTTTGGAAGCATCGATATAAAAGCCGCCAGTTTCATCGAGGATGATCACCAGATGACTCGCGATTTTCAGCAGCGAAGTAATCGGCGAATCGTCGCCCAATTTGCCGATAGCGCTGATGCATCCTTCGAGCGACGCTTGTTTTGCGAAGTTTAGCCCGCATTTGCGCAAGGCTTCGGCGGTGACCAGCAGCAAGGTCTTCTTTTGCACGTCTTGGGGTGGCGACAATTGGCCATGGTCCTTGGCCCCCTGAATCCAATCGGCGACGTCGTCCCTGATGGCGAGTATCGTTGCAGAAGCCGAATTGATGTTCTTCTGGACGGGGCCTGGATGTTTCCGCCAAAGCTCTCGAAAATGCGAATGGCAATCGTAGACAATGAAAATGTCGTCCGCCGACGCCCTACTCTTGTCTGGTCCGACTGCGGATGTCCCGCCATCATGAGTGGCGTTCGCGATCATGGAAACTTTGTAACTCTCGCGCACTCGTACGGCCATCTCGTCTGGCTTTGACCGCGCATCGATCGGAAACCGGTCGAGGACGTTGACATGCTCGGCAGTCGCTTCGCTCGGATCGGAATGGCCGTCCACCAAGTAGCGATTCATCAGCGTCTCGTCGGTCTCTTCGACTGCCTGACTGGGTTCAAACGCGCGGCAGATCACTCTTCTGATGGTCGGCACGCCCGTCAATCGTACGTGGCGGCTATACGCGCCGGACGCGCTGGGATCGGGAACGAGCATGTGATGGCGAACGCAATCGCCCCAAATGAGAAACTTGCGACTCATTCGATCCCCCACAATATTCGTTAATTCTGCGCGCCTTAAGCATTGCCGCCACCTGGGCACGGCCGAACCTAACGGCTCGCATCGTCTCTCCCGCCACACTGAGCGGAGAAACCCGGCGAAAGCCGTTCGCTGGCCCTTCCATCGAACGGCCTCCTTTTTCAGCGATTTTTGGATCGCCACTCTGAGTGTTAAATTCCGCCGTCACGGAAGTGTAGCCTATAGGCGCAGTCGCGCAAGTATTCGAGCGCGCGTCGTTTCGTTGTCGCTCTCTGACATCGAGACCACCGCGCCGACACGCGGCCCGCTCACACTGACGATGACTATTCGGGCGTGTGCGTGAGCAATTGGATGCGCATCCCTAAATACGGCTGCATGCGTTCTCGTAGCGCATTAGAACCTGTCGTATTGCGCCCACGACCAGGGCATTGGGCCTTGGCGGCAGCGAGCCATCAACAACTTCCGGGTACAACCCGCCCAGATACTGGCTGATGAGCGGTTCGGGAATTGGCGCGTCGCCAAGCCTGGCGAAAAGCTTTTCAACAGCCGATTGCGCTTCTGGATGCGGCCAATAATATCTAATGCGGTCGCTGAAACTGAAGTGACGCTGAAACCTGAGCTGATCCGCGGTCCCGTCATAATAACTGCGCCAGTTTTTAGGTTCCTTCAGCATCAAGGCTTCCATGGCGGCCGGCAGGCTGTCCTCGCGCCGCGCCGGAATGAGGGCGTTGGCGATACAATCGAGTCCATAAAGCGCCTCACGCAGCGCAAACGTCAGCCAGGGGCCGACCTTGAGGATTGCGAACCCGTCTGCGACCAAAGCTGCGAGGGAGGCGGCGGGTTGATGATCGGTGGAATGCGCCTCGAATATGAACCCCGGCAGGTCGGACAGAGCCTCGGTCAAGTGTTTTGCCTTCTCCGGCTCGTATCGAACGACCTCGGCGCTCGCGAATTCCACGCCCGGCTGCACCACGACGCCGATGGCCCGACCAAAAGCCGCCTCGATTCCTGCCTGTTTGAAGGCCTGTCGGTGCACCGCGACGGTGCGCAGCGCTGCTTCCGGCCGCGTAACGGCGAGGGACGCCAGCGCATGCTGCGCGCCGCCAGGAACAGGCACCTCCGTGCCGATGACATAGACGGGAGCTGGACCGTCCGTCACGGCGGTGTCTGCGACTTTCGCCAATGAAGCGGCGCGCTCGGCGGTCGCCTCGTCGGCAAGCGCCGCCGGTTCGCCGCCGCATCCCATGCTGGTGTCGAGATGCAGCTTGGTGAAGCCGGACCGGGCATAGGCGTCGATCATCGCTCTTGCCCGATCCATCGCGTCGGCGGCGGCCAGATGCTTCCATGGGTTGGGGCCGAGATGATCGCCTCCCAGGATGATCCGGGAGGGATCAAAGCCGACGCGCGCCGCGATGGCCTCCACGAACCGCCGGAAGTCGGCCGGCGTCATCCCGGTATAGCCGCCTTCCTGGTTGACCTGGTTGCAGGTCGCCTCGATCAAGACACGCCGGCCGGCGCGAAGCCCGAGGGAGAGCGCCGCCTCAATGACCATGGGATGGGCCGTGCAGACCGACGTGACGCCGGCATGGCCGTCGGTCAGGCGCTGACTGACCAGCGCCGGCAACGGCCTGCTCATGGCGAGCGCCTCTCAGAATGAGCGGCGAGAAAGGCGTCCAGATCGCCTTGGCTCGCAGCGCCCTCCATGGGGCCTTGCCGGGTCACCGCCAGGGCGCCGCTCGCTGCCGCATAGGCCAGGCAACGGCTCGGCGACATATTGCGCAGCCAGCAACTTACAAATGTCGCGCCAAAGCAATCGCCGGCGCCGGTCGGATCGACCTCGTCGACCTGGAAGGCGGGCTGCTGCAAATGGGTGGTCGCGTCGAAATAGCAGGCGCCGTTCGAGCCGCGCTTGTGGACGATCGATCGCACGCCCTGGTCGAGGATTTCCGCGATGGCGGCATTTTCCTCTTTCGCCTTGGTGAAGAGATAGAGCTCACCATCGCTCGGCAGGTAGAGGTCGCAGCGGCGGAACAGGGTTTCGCAGGCCTCCCGCAGCCCCGGCAGGTTCAAAATCTCCGGGCGAAGATTGGGATCGAACGAAATCGTCCCGCCACGGGCCCGGATCGCCTCGACCGAGGCGAGGACAACATCGATGACGCGCGGCGAGAACAGAGCCGTGCCCATCACGTGGAGATGGTCGCTGCGGTCCAGAACGGCGCGAGCGGCTTGATCAAGCGCAAGTTGGCCCGAAGCGCTGTGCTTGATGTTGAACACGAATGAGCGGGAGCCATCGGGACGGTACCGCACGAATGCGCTGCCGGTCGCCATCTCGGGATCGATGCGGACGCCCTCGACATTGACGCCGTCGCCACGCAGACGATCGAGATTCACCCTGCCGAAATCATCGTCGCCGACGCAACCTATGATCGCGGCTGGCTGACCAAATCGCGCCGCCTGGTCGATAAAGATCGCCGGCGCGCCGGAAGGGAACGGGCCAACGAGAGAGACCGGCTCGAGGAAACCCTCTCCCTTGTCGGTCGCCATGATCTCGACCAGAATCTCGCCGATCGTGAGGATCGATTTCATCGCTTAGTTCATCCAGTTGCCGCCGTCTATATTGTAAGTTTGCGCGACGATATAGTCGGCGTCTTCGCTCGCAAGGAACGTCGCCAGCCCGCCGATCTCTTCGGGCCGCGCCATTCGCCCATATGGCACGGACGCTCCGACGATATGCTTTTTCTCGCCGGGCTTGAGATTTTCGTATTTGGCGAACATGGCGTCGACGTGATCCCAATGTTCGTTGTCGACGACGCCGGGCGCGATGCCGTTCACGTTGATGCGGTGCTTGATAAGATCGAGGCCCGCGCTCTGGGTGAGGCTGATGACCGCCGCCTTCGAAGAACAATAAACCGCGACCAGCGGTTCTCCTCTCCGGCCGGCCTGGGAGGCGAAGTTGATGATCTTGCCGCCGCGACCTTGGCTGATCATCCGCTTCGCCACCGCCTGCAGCGTGAACAGAAGACCCTCGACATTCACCGCATAGACGCGGCGATAGCTCTCGCGCGTGATTTCGACGATCGGAGCAAGGTCGAAGAGCCCGGCATTGTTGACGAGAATGTCGATGCCGCCAAACTTGGAAACCGCAGCGGCCACCATGGCGTCAATCGAACTCTGATCGGTGACGTCGAGCTTGATGCCGATCGCGTGGGGTCCCAGCGCCACGGCGACGGCGTCCGCCCCCTGTTCGTTCAAATCGGCGATAACGACCTTTGCGCCTTCGCTCACATAGCGTTCCGCAATCGCCTTGCCGATGCCGCGGGCGGCGCCTGTGATGACGGCGACCTTATCGTACAGTTTCATCGTGACCGCTTCTTGCTCGGCTAGAGGAAAACGAACCAATTCAACGAATGGTGTTCCCCCCATCCACAACCAGGTTCGCGCCATTGATCATCGCCGCCGCTTCGCTTGAAAGGAACATCGCGGCATAAGCGATTTCCCTGGGCTTGACGAAACGACCGACCGGGACTTCCGCACGGGCGCGCTCGCCTTTTTCGCCGCCCCAATAAAGGGCGGTCATTTCCGTATCGACCACAGTCGGCGAGATGGCGTTGACTGTCACCCCGCGCGGTCCCCATTCGACCGCCATGGACCGCAGCATGCCGAGCAGACCGGCTTTCGACGCCGCATAGGCCGCGTGTCCGTCCAGGCCGATGAGCGCCGCCTGCGACGCCATCATCACGATACGTCCGCGCCCGGCCTCCAGCATGTGTTTGGCGACTTCCCTGGCGACGAAATATTGGCCGGTGAGATTGATCGAGACGACCCGATCCCAGTCTTCGCTTCGCGTCGCTTCGGCCGGCCAGATTCCGCCAACGCCGGCATTGTTGATCAGGACGTCGATCCGGCCAAACGTCGCGGCGATCTCCCCGACCGCTCGCGCCACCTGCGCATCCTCGGTGATGTCGGCTTCCCAGGAGCGGGCGCCGCCGCCGAGCGCGCTTGCAACGGATTGGATATGCGGCGACCTGTCGATGAGCGCCAGCCGCGCGCCTCGCTCGCTGAACAATTCCGCGATCGCCTTTCCGATCCCGCTGGCTGCTCCGGTTACAACAGCGACCTTGCCCGAAAAATCGAAGACGCGCGAAAATTCAAGCGTGCTGTCGTCGACCAAATTCTCGCGCGACATCTGACGTACCCTCGGCATTTCTCGATATTGGGCCGTCTTTGCTGGGCGGCCGATGAAATTTGAACGCGAGAGCGGGTCACGGTCGTCGCCGACCATGACCCGCGCAGGCGCTACTTGATGTAGCCGGCTTTGGTCATCGTCGCCGTGGTCGAAGCCTGCGACTTCTGCAGCGCGTCTGTCACGCTTTCCGAGCCGACCAGCGCGGTCGCGATACTCTGGCCTACACTGGTGCCAATGCCCTGAAATTCGGGAATGGCGACAAACTGCACGCCGGTATAGGGGACCGGATCCTTGGTCGCGTGGGTCGGGTCCGCCGCCAGGATGGCGTTCATGACGATGGAGGCGAAGGGCGCGGCCTTCTGATATTCTGGATTGTCATAGGTGGACTTGCGCGTGCCGGGGGGAGCGGCGACCCATCCCTCGGTTTCTCCGACAAGCTTTATGTAGTCCTTCGACGTCGCCCAGCGGACGAAGTCTTTAGCCGCCGCTTCCTTTTTCGAGGAGGTTGGGATGGCCAACGCCCACGACCACGCCCAGGCCGATCCGTTCGGCGTCACCGCGGTCGGAGATGCAGTAAAGCCGATCTTATCGGCGACGTGGCTTTCCTTCGGGTTGGAGACGCGTCCGGCGGCGGAAGTCGCGTCGATCCACATCGCGCATTTGCCGCCGGCGAACAAAGCCTGATTTTCGTTGAAGCCGTTCCCCACGACGCCGGGCGGTCCGTCTGCCTTCATCAAGTCGATGTAGTAGCTGATCGCCGCCTTCCAGGGCTCGGAGGTCAACTGGGGTTTCCAGTCCATATCGAACCAGCGACCGCCGTAGGTGTTCACCAGGGTGCCGAGAAACGCCATATTCTCGCCCCAGCCCGCCTTGCCGCGCAGGCAGATGCCGTAGGTCCCGTTCGCCTTATCGGTCAGCTTGTCGGCGAATTGCTTGATCTGGTCGTAAGTCGGGTGTTCCGGCATTGTAAGGCCGGCTTTTTCGAACAGATCCTTGCGGTACATCGTGAAGGAGCTCTCGGCGTAAAAGGGAACTGCGAACAGCTTGCCGTCGGCCGATAATCCCGCCTTCACCGGCGCGAGCAGATCGTCGTAGTCATAATCCTTGAAACCGTCGAGTTCGGTCAGCCAACCTTTCTTGCCCCAAATCGGCGTCTCATAAGCGCCGATGGTAATAATGTCGTAAGAGCCGCCCTTCGTCGCAATGTCGGTTGTCACTTTCTGACGAAGAACGTTTTCCTCCAGGATGACCCAATTGATTTTATTGCCGGTCTGCTGCTCCCATTTGGAAGAAAGCTTCTGCATGATGATCATGTCTTCGTTGTTTACCGTGGCAATCGTCAGGTCCTCGGCGCTTGCGACGGTAACAACACCCGAGGCCAAGGCTAAACCGGCCGCAAATGTTTTCAAACCCACCATGACGTTCACTCCCTCATTGTCGGACTTGACGACGATCCAGTCCTTGTGACCTCCTATGTCAGTACGTATCGAATATGTCAATCGTATGTAATAGAAATTCTTTACATACGTAAATATCAAAAGAGAAAAAATCATGAATGATGGCGAGTCAAATGTCTCTGGCCGCATCCGGACGATGGAGGAATTTTCCGCCGCGAGCGGAATTTCGCGCCCGACCTTGTCGAGGTTTTTCAACGATCCGACGAGCGTTCGGCCGGCGTCTCGCGAAAAGATTGAAGAAGCGATGGAGCGATTGGGCTATCGCCCGAATCTTCTCGCCGTGAACTTCAACCGTCGCAATCCGAAGACGCTCGGCATTCTCGTTCCTACTCTGATGGATCCGTTCTATGCCGCGCTCGTGCAGCGGATCGAATTGCAGGCCTCGACAGCCGGCTATTGGACTGTCACGCGAAGCAGCCAGGGTGAGCCCGAGCGGGAGGCGGAAGCGGTCGCCACATTGATGTCGATCAAGAGCGCGGGAGCCATCGTGGTTCCTCTCGGAGAGGCTTCACGTAAGGATCTCTACCGCCAGATGGCTTCAGCCATGCCGTTGGTGTTTCTCGATGCGCGCGCAGAGGCCGAAGGCGCGTTCGTCGGGACGAACAATCACCTCAGCATGGGCCTGATGGTCGATTATCTCCTGCGATCCGGCGCGCCGCCAAGTTACTTCGACATGCCCGACGTCAATCAAAACGCGCGCGAGCGACGCGAGGCTTACGTAGCCTCGATGCGCGAGCGCGGCGTCGAACCCCGCATCTTTCCCGTTTCCTCGCTTGATTGGAACTTCGAGCGCCTGGCGTTCGAGGAGGCGATGCGCCTTCTCAAGGCTGGCGTCGCGATGGGGGAAACGATCCTTTGCGCCAACGATCGCATAGCCTTCGGGGTCATGTCGGCCGCCTGTCAGTCAGGAATATCGGTCGGGCGTCGTTCGCAGTTGCGCATTGCGGGGCACGATGACCACCCTTTGAGCCAATACGCGTGTCCATCGCTGACAACCGTTGCACAAGACGTCGAACGGCTGGCGACAATAAGCCTGGAGCGCATGATGCTCGGAATCGCCGATGGAGCAAATCAAAATTCGAACGACCTGCTCGAGGCGCGGCTAATAATGAGAGAGTCAGCATAACCATGATATTCTGGATTTCGCCGATAGCCATTGATGCTCGACTATGCGCCTGGAAGAAAATTCGACCGTCATAATTCCCGTGCCTGCAAGCGGCATCGCCGCATCATCAAGGATCAGCGCCGACTGAAAGTCAGCGAAGCCGAAACATTTGGCGTTCGGCGACTGATTCAGGGAGGGCGAAATGAGATTGATCGCCGCCGCGCTATTGGCCGTTCTGATGTCGCATCCCGCGCGCGCGCAAGAGGCGGCAAATCAGGCCGCGCTAGACAACGCTCAAGCTGAACTCACAGTCTGCTTATCTTTCTATTCGATCCTCATGGACTGCGCCAGCAATGAAGCAGAGGGTCGCGCGGCAGCCGAGGCGGCGTTGTCGCGAGTCGCCAAGATGGTGATGAAGGCGTCTGAAGCGGCGCACCTGCGGCCATCGGACGTGCAGTTGCGTTTTGATCTCGATCTCCTCGACCAGCGCACGTTCATGGGAAATAGCTGCTCCGCTGTCGGCTCCCTTCGAACCAGGTATGCCAGCCAGTGCGGCGAATTCCTGAAGGACGCTTCTGAGTAACGGCGCCAAACGAGAGTGAGCCGCGAGAGCGACCCCGTCAGTGACGCATGGACATTCCTGGCGCTCGCCAAACGCGAAGATTTTTATGATTAGCGCCGTTCGGGGCGAGACGCGTATCGCCGAGATGCTTTTTTGTTTGCGTTCAACGCGCGCGGGCTCTGATCAGCAGCGGCGACGCCTGAGTAGCCGCCTCGGTTTGGGCGCCCTGGTTTTCAGGCCTCGGCAGCAAGAGCGTAACGGCTCGTTCGTCTCTTTCGACAACTGTCGAATGAAGCGAAACGGCCGTCACGCGCCAGCCGGATTCCTGTTCGCCTTCTTTCACCTGCGTCACGAGTTTCGTCGTCTGATTGAGCAAGATGGCGATCCGCCTGTCTGCGCTGACCGCCGTTCCGATGAGGAGCAATGGCGGACGCTCGGGCTCCGCCTCCTTGATCGCAACCGGCAAAGCATGAGCAGCAGGGTCAGGCGCGCTCGGGATCACTGGAGGGGGCGGCCGCCGCGAAGCGGAGAACAGCGGGCGCTCGCGCGTCGCGGCAAGCGCGCGAAGCGGAATGGCCCACAACGGATTGCCTTTCGGCGCCGGCGCATCGGCATTTGCAGCCGCGGGGCCTCGATCCGGGATCGCCGCCGCGCCTTGCAGCGCGGGCGCGGGCGGCATCTGCTCGATGGGCGCATTCGCGCTCTCCAGCGCCGCTCTCAGCTCGGGTCGCTCACGCCCGGCGCTCCAGGCATTGGCGGCGGTGAGGACCGCGGCGGCGACGACGCAAGAGAGCAGCGCCTTCTTCATCGCGCCGGCTGCCATTGTCCGGACAAGCCGACGACGACGCGCATCCGCGCGTTCTCGGCTTCGCCAAACACTTGTGGCGACTGAATCGCCAGCGTGTCTATGAACAGATAGGGCATGCCGGCCTCCAGATCGTAAAGCAGCGGCTGCAACGACGCCTGCGCGATCTCAAGGCTCGCGGTCAGGCTGACGAAGCCGTCTTTGGCTTGCGGTCCGTCGATCACGATCTGCGACGAAAGGACGGCCCCGTCGGCCTTGGCGACGGCGGAGCCGACGCGCTGTTGCAGCGCGGCGCCGGCGACGGTGATGGTTTGACCTTCGATAAAGGGGGAGCCATTCGCCTGGCCGTCGCCGGCGGCGGTCGCTGCGCCCGACTTTGCATGGCCGTCGATCAACGCCAGCCGCTCTCGGGCGGTCGCCACGGCATTGGAGCGGTCGAAATAGTCGGCGACGAACCAGACCGACAAGGCGAGGAGCGCGGCGACGATGCCGATATAGGCGAGGGCCGCCAGCGTATGGCGGCCGATCGACGCGGAGTTCGATCTTAAGTTCGTTGTCATTGCGGCGTCGGGAAAAGCGGCTCGATGTGAGCCTCGATGTGGAAACGCTCGCCGCTCTCGGTCGGCGCCTTGGTCGTCGGGGCGAAGAATGTCGCATGCGTGAAATGCTGAGATTGTTCGATGAGCTTGATCAACGCAGGCGAGTCGCGCGTCAGCCCGGCGATCTGCACCTTCCCGCCCTCGATCCGCAATTCGTTGAGATAAGTGTCGTCGGGCAGCGTCTGCGAAAGCGCCTCGATCACGATGACGCCCGCCGGAGTGGCGCGCTTTCTCGCCTCGAGCGCCGCCAGCGCTTCGTCGGCGATCGAGCCGCGACCGCTTATCAGCGCGGCGTGGCGCTCGGCGATCCGGCGCTCGAGGCCCAATCGCTCCGCGTCGAGATCGTTGCCGGCGAAGATCGCGGCGCCGGCGCTGAGGCCCGTTCCGGCGCCGAGCAAAGCGAGCGACGCGATCAGCGTGCGGCGCAATCGGCGCAACCGGAAATCGGCGCCGGCGCGCTGCGCAAAAACAACGATCGGCGCCGGGTCGGCGCCGGCGGCGTTGCTGATCGTGGAAACGAGAATCGACTCGGCGCGGCGATCGGCCAGCACCTTCACGATTGGGGTGATTGTCGCGACTGCCGTCGCGGCGACAGTGACGACCATGCGGTCGACGCCGAGCGGCAAAGGCGCGCTCCAACCGAACGCTGCGTCGCGCTGACTCCAGGGCGTCAACCTGTCGATCTGCGCGCGAACGACGCCGTCCAGAAATTCATTGGCGCGGCGCGGCAACTCGAGGGGACGAAAAACAAAGCGCGACGCCTGCAGCACAACCTCGATCTGGCTGCCCGCGAGAAGCGCCCGCGTCTTGGCGGAAATTGGACCGACGAACGCCTCATCCTCGATGCGAAGCGACGCCCCGGCGGAACGCTTGTTCGCCGACCGGACGAGAAAACCGCCATCTGCTTGTTCAACGAGCTCGACTTTTCGGCTGAACCGGATAATTCCGCCAACGTGCAGCAAGGCAGACGCGACGTCGTCAATCCAACGCGACAGCCAGGCGGTGATGGGTTGCAAAGCGTTCATGGTGCCTTTGTCGCCCGCACGCCTCGGCAGCCACGATGGATCAGCGGCGCCCCGACGTCGCATTCGATATAACGCCCGATAAATCTCGCCTCTATGACAGTTCGATTTCGCCCGCGCCTTTCCGCGTCGCGCGGTTCGCAACCACGGCGTCCACGCCTCCAGGACTGGATGTTTGAGCTCGAGCTTGACGGTGCATCTGGCTACCGCGCCGCGCTGGTAATGATTGTCGTCGATCCGGCTCCGCCGTCCAGGCCCGCCGGTCCATAGGAGGCGATGTCATAGGCCGCATGAT
>Ga0209006_10001783_pt1 | contig 19488 bp, 15 predicted proteins | sample JacPin_JW_Ref_O2_FD_188567 | JGI IMG/M metagenome (GOLD analysis project Ga0209006, IMG submission 188567) | Forest soil microbial communities from Algoma, Ontario, Canada - Jack Pine, Ontario site 1_JW_Ref_O2 (SPAdes) (version 2) | ecosystem: Environmental > Terrestrial > Soil > Boreal...
TGGCGCGCCAGCATCTTGCCGCGCGAGGTATGCCTGATGCGCGAGGCCTCCCCGCCGCCGCCGGCCACAGTATCTAGTTTCTCGCGAAGTTCTGCGACCAGCGCCCGCATCGCTTCGGCATTGCGCGCAAATTCGGATGAAGCGGGGTCGGTGGTGGAATGAAGCGGCATGGTGTTCTTGCAGTTATGGTGCGGCGCAATCCGGCGTTGGCCGTCGCGTCATGGTGTCATTGCGCCGCCGCCGAAGGCAACCCTGAAAGATAGCCCTCGACCCGGCGCCGTTTCGGCCATGCCTCAGGTCGTTTTCGCCCCTAATGGGTCCAGGGTTCGCCGCGCCGGAACGCAAAATTGTCGGCATAGGCCATTTGCCGGCGGGCCGGCTCCTTTGGCTCGAACACCTGGTAGGGAATGCCCTCACGCTCGCAATAGGCGACGGCCTCTTCGCTGGTGTCGAAATGAAGCGTGAGCTGCTGCTTCATGTCGCCGGACGAGGTCCAGCCCATCAGGGGCTCGATCACCCGGGGCTGCTCGGGCTCATAATCGAGCTGCCATTCCCTGGTCTTGGCGACCCCCGATTGCATCGCGGTTTTGGCGGGCTTAAAGATGCGTGCGGTCATGGATGATCGGGCCCCGTGAGAAATGCGACATGGAAGCGCGTGGTGGGAACGGCCAGGATAATATAGAGGCCTTCGAGGAATTTGAATCGATGATTCTGATCCCGGATGCTACATTTTTCCGGACCGGTATAGTCATTATGCCGCGCGGTGACAATCTCGGCGGGCGGCACGGCTGACGCCACCTCGCCAAAGCCCGATCTTCTCGCCCGATCTTCTCCAAAGCATCGCTTCGAAACGGTCCCCATGAAAATCAACGCAACTTTGCCTGAAAAAGGACGCGACCTCCGGCTCGACCTGTTTCGCGGGATCGCGAACTGGGCGATTTATCTGGACCATATTCCTGACAATGTCGTGAACTGGATCACCACCAGAAATTACGGTTTCAGCGATGCCGCGGATTTGTTCGTTTTCATTTCGGGATATACCGCCTCGTTCGTCTATGCCCGAATGATGATGGAACGCGGCTTTTTGGTCGGCGCAACGCGCCTGACCAAGCGCGTCTGGCAGCTCTATGTCGCCCACATCATCCTGTTCGTCATCTACATCGTTTCGATCGGCTATCTCGCATTGCGCTTTGCCGATACCAACATCATCAACGAGTTCAACGTCGCGGGCCTGGTCGACAATCCGATCGAGACACTGCGGCAGGGATTGCTGCTGAAGTTCAAGCCGGTCAATCTCGACGTGCTGCCGCTTTACATCGCGCTGATGGGGTTATTTCCCCCCGTGCTGTGGATCATGCTGCGCCAGCCCAACTGGACCATGCTGGCATCGATCGCGCTATGGCTCGCCGCCCGGCAGTTCGGCTGGAATCTTCGCGCCTATCCGGCCGGGGTTTGGTACTTCAACCCGTTCTGCTGGCAGGTGCTGTTCGTGTTCGGCTCCTGGTGCGCGCTCGGCGGCGCAAGAAAGTCGCGGACATTTATCGATTCGCCCTACACTCTTTGGTTCTGCATCGCCTATCTCGTCTTTGCCCTCGTCATGACGATGGCGGGCAAGTTTCCCGATTTCGGCGCGCTGTTCCCGGATTGGCTCTATTCAACCTTCAATCCCAACGACAAGACCAACCTCGCGCCCTATCGCTTCCTCCATTTCGTGGTGATCGTGATTTTGGTCATCAGATATGTGCCCAAGGATTGGTCGGGCCTGCAATGGCGGATGTTCGATCCCGTCATCGTCTGCGGTCAGCAATCACTCGCCGTGTTCTGCGTCGGCGTCTTCCTCTCCTTCGTTGCACATTTCACGCTGATGATGAGTACGGGATCGCTGCTCGCGCAGATCGTCGTGAGCGTGATCGGAATAGTGATCATGACCACCGTCGCCTACTACATCTCCTGGTCGAAAAGGCAGGACAAGCCGCTTCCGAAACCGGCAGCGGCCAAGGCCGCGTAATCCGGGCGCGCCGGCTCGAGGGCAAAACGACAGGCGGAAAGGCCCCTTCCCTTGCCCGTGGCCTACGAACCGGGCTTGGTGACCAATCTGCCTCTCGATGAAAACCCGCCCCACTCTGCAGACCAGCCGACTTCCCGGCTCGTGGCTCGCCTCACAGCACCCGGGCTCCGCATTCCCTCCAGCGCGAACACCGCGCCTTGTGGGTCCGTACACCGGGCGATGCAGGTGCCGTCCGGCAAATCCTGCGGACCGAAGAATATCTGGCCACCACCAGCCTTCACGCGCGCAACCGCGGCATCAACGTCGCCGACGGTGAAGTAGTGCACCCAGAACGGGTCCGGTATCGCTACAGGTTTGGTGACCATGCCTCCGATCATCCGCCCACCGCAGGAGAACGGCTGATACGGGTCGGCCGGCTCGATTTCGGCGCTCGCTCTCTGCCAGCCAAACAGCGCGCCATAGAAGGCAAACGCCTTGTCGCAGTTGACGGCGAGCAATTCGCTCCAGGTCGAATGTCCCGCTCTCCCCGGTTCAGCTGGCTCGCCTGTTGCCAGCTTCAGTCCTTCGACCAAGGCCAGCGGGGCCGATTGCGGGTCGGCGATGATCGCAATGCGGCCGATATTGGTGTTGGTCGGCGGGACGTACACCGCGCCGCCGAGGCGCTTGATGCGGTCGGCGACAGTGTTCGCATCGTTGACGCTGACATAGCCGACCCACCTCGGCGTCGCGCCCGTTTTCGTGGCCTCGTCCGGCAGATCCATGAGTCCGCCAACCGGGGCCGCTCCAGCGGTAAACAAAGTATAGGCCAAACCGGGCGTTGATGCGTCCTGCGCGCCCCAGCCGACGACGTCGGCGTAAAAGCTCCTGGCGGCCGCTGTGTCCGTCGTCAGCAGCTCGTGCCAGACGAAACGTCCATGATGATCGACCATGTCGGTTTCTCCGTTCGAACTGCAACCGTCGCAGCGCCGCATTCAGCCGGCTTGATTCAGCCGATCTGGCTTCTTTTTTGCGGCGCATGATTGAGCAAAGGTGGTTTGCCTCAATAGGGGCGCCACCGTGCAAATGCAAGGATGGAGCCAGCATCCCCTCCCGTTCCGCCACGTCCTTGAGTTGCGCCTTGCGTCGCCCGCGGACAACACGAATGATGAATGGATCATGAATAACCTGGCGCGATCATGTGTAGGAAGCGCGCCTTACCGGCCCTTGCCTCGTGGATTTGCAGGGGCTACACTCCAAGCGCTGGACTCGAAACATCTTTTGCAAGGTATGGAGGAAGTATGCCACGGGTGAAACAAGCTTCGAAGAGAAAGCATGTGACGAAAGCCGCCGCGCCGGTTATCGGGGCTGCCGGGCTGACTTTATCACTAGTGGGAGGCGCATCCGCAGCGGCCGTGCCGACAGCGAATGTGCAGCCGTTGCCAAACGTTGCACCGGGTCACCAGATCACCCTCGGTGAAGAGGAAATCTCTGACGTCAGCCTGGCGACGTTCTATGTCTTCGACAAGGAGAACGCGGCAGAAGCAGCTGGCGGCGTACGACTGGCTCGCGGCGGCTGCGGCGGCCACGGTTGCGGCGGCCACGGCTGCGGCGGTCGCGGATGCGGCGGTCGCGGATGCGGCGGCCGAGGCTGCGGCTGTGCCGGCGGTTGCGGTTGCGGCTGCGGCGTCGGTGGCTGCTGTGCATCCTGGGGTGCTTGCCGCTTCTGCTAAGCTCAACTGCTCGCCGATTGCGTTGACAAAAACTGACTATCATGGCCGGGTTCGACTGGGTCGACCCGGCCAATTGATGTTGTGTTCACAAGGTCTGTTTTGTTCGCTGCGTCGTTTTGTCGCGTCTGGCTGTTTGGGCGGGTGCGTCGGCAAGACCGCCCGTGACGGCCGAATGGTTTTCCAGACCCATCCAGAAATGCGCGGACGCGAGCCGGACGGAGAAACTGAAGTGACCGGAGTTTACCGCTTGCACCGGCGATCCGGCGTTGCGGGCAAGGTGCGCGTGATGACGTCATGACAAGCGATCGCCGGACCAACCCAGCACAATACGCCGACAAGGACATCCCGCAATTCGCGCCGAATTTCACGGTCTATGTATTGTCGGGCGATGTCGTATGCTTCTATTCCGAGAACCGGAAGTTCTTCCTGCACGGCGAGCTCTATTGCGCCATTGCGTCACTGGTAGGAAAAGGCGGCAATAGCTTTCGCCAAATCGTTCGCGAGCTCGAAGCGCGATTTCCCCTCGAGACGATCAACGAAGCCCTCAAGCGGCTGGTCGAACGCCGCTATCTGGTCCGGACCTCGCGCTCGTCCGATGCCACGGCCGGCTATTGGGCAACCCTCGGCCTGCCGCCCGGCGTTGCTGAGAAAAATCTCGGGAATTGCCGTGTGCGTGTTGAGGCGATCGATGTGCAGGGCGCGGCGGAACTTGGCGCCGCCCTGAGCGAACTGGGCGTTCGCGTCGTCAAGCGATCCGCCGACCTCACGGTCACGCTGGTGAACGATTATCTCGAGCGGCGACTGGCCGAATTGAACCGGAAGCATGTGTCGGACCGGACGCCCTGGCTGCTGGTCCAACCGTCAGGCGCTTTTCCCCTGGTGGGACCGCTATTCAGCCCGGGCGAGACCGCCTGCTGGACCTGCCTTTTCGACCGCATGATACGAAACCGGGAGGTCAGGGGCTTTCTCGAACGCACGGCGGCGCGGCGCGTCTCCGTTTCGCCGCTTGCGCATAACCCGGTCGGGCAAAGCGGCATCCAGCTTGCGGCGGTCGAAATCGCCAAAGCGATCGCCACCGGTTTTCGCACCGAACTGCGCGATCACATCGTCAGCCTCGACCTGCTGGGCTCCAGCGTCGTGAAGCATTACGTCGCAGCCCGGCCGCAATGTCCGACCTGTGGCAGCAAAAAGCTTCGGGATCCGCGCCGGGCTCCGGTGCCGATCGAGATCGGCCCCGGCGCCAAGCTGGTCATGACCAGCGGCGGTTACCGGACCGTATCGTCGCGGGCTACGGTTACGCGTTTTCGCAAGCATGTGAGCCCCCTCACCGGCGTGGTCACGCGGCTTGAGCGGATCCAAGCTGATCTGCCCATGAACACGAACTGGCATGCGACGCACAATTTTTCCGGTCCGGCCCAGAGCGTCGATCAGCTCAGGGCGGGATTGAGCGGCGGCAGCTACGGCAAGGGCAGCACCGTCGAGCAGGCCGAAGCCAGCGCGCTGATGGAGGCGATCGAGCGCTATTCGGGGATTTTTCAGAGCGATGAGATCGCGACGCTGAAGCGGTTTACGGATTTCCCGCCAGGCGAAGCCATTCCCCCCAACGACATCCTGCTGTTCAGCGACGCGCAAACCCATGCGCCGCCGCCCGCGGCGGATTCCGACCATTCGCAGGCTGTCCCTGCGCCATTCGATCCATCGGCCAAGATCGAGTGGTCGCCGGTCTGGTCCCTGCGCGACAGCCGCTTCAAATATATTCCGACCAGCCTGTTGTATTTCTTTTACGCCGGTCCTGCCGCGTTCCAGGCGGATTCCAACGGCTGCGCTGCCGGCAACACGCTCGAGGAGGCGATCGTCCAGGGCTTTCTCGAATTGGTGGAGCGCGATGCCTACGCCATCTGGTGGTACAACCGATCGCAGCGGGCGGAACTCGATCTCGATCAGTTCGACGATCCCTATGTTCGCGATCTCCGATCCCAGCTCGCCGATTTCGGTCGCCGGCTTTGGGTGCTCGACATCACCAGCGATCTCGGCGTTCCCGCCTATGTGGCGATCTTGCACTGGATGCAAAACGGACAGGAAAACATCGAATTCGGTTCCGGTGCGCATTTCGATAGCCGCATCGCCTTGCTGCGTACCTTGACGGAACTCAACCAGTTCCTTTCCATCGGTATGATGGACGGCGGCACCGGCGAGAAACCGAGTCTCGACCGTGTCACACCGTTGCACCTTGCGAACTATCCGTTTTTGACGCCAAGCGGCAAGCCGTCGGCCACGCCCAGCTCCGGCTCGCAGTTCGGCCCTCTCGACAACACGCGCGACCAGGTGCTTGCCTGCGTCAATATCGCCAGCCGCGCAGGCCACGATTTCCTCGTGCTCAATCAGACGCGACCCGATATCGAGGTGCCGGTGGTCAGGGTGATCGTTCCCGGGCTGCGGCATTTCTATCGCCGCTTTGCACCGGGCCGGCTCTACGATGTGCCGCTGAAACTCGGATTGCGAGACCGCCCGATAGCGGAAAGCGAGCTCACGCCGTTTACTCCCCATAGCTAAGGTCCAAGCCGGCTTGCGCGCTCCCGGAAAAAACAGAGGGCGACGGATCGCGCCAGCGGTCATTTCCGCCCGGCTGAGCCCCCACATCACGCTGCAGGCGCAGGCGGACGGAACGATCGCCGCCGACTTCGGTGGCTATGCGATCGGCTTGGGAAAGTTCAGCACCGAAGCGGCGGATCGCGCGCACGGGCTGCGCACGGGTCTGCCGCTCGCCTCGTTCGATGCCGACGGCAGCGCGGTCGACAAGGAGATCGATCTCTTGGTCCGCCGGCTGGCCCGGCGCGGACTTCTGGAATATCGCGTCGGGCAGTCGCGTGACGGCAATGACCAGGTCGTCATCGAACCGCAGATCCCCGATTACTGGCCGCGGATGCCTGATCTCGACGACGCCGAATCGATCGTGCTGTCGCGGTTTGCGTATCTGCGGCGGCGCGGCAATGAGATGGTGCTGGAATCGCCGCGCGCCGGCGCTCTGTTCAGAATTTGTGATCCGGAGATCGCGACCGCGATCGCCCCATTATCGGCACCGCAGCAGGTCGGCCGGCTGCGGCGAAGGGAAGGATTTCCGCAAGCCGATCTTCTGGCCTTGCTGGTGGACTGCCAGATCCTCTTCAAGATCGACGCTGCCGGTGGCGATGGTTTGCGACCGAACGAAGGCGACGGCAACCTCGTGCTCTGGGATTTTCACGACCTCCTCTTCCACACCCACAGCACCGAGGGCCGACAAGCCAACCCGCTGGGCGGGCTCTATCCCTATGCCGGTCTCATGCCTGCGCCACCGGCGGTGCGGCCGCGCTGGCCCGGAAAGAAGATCGATCTGAGCAAACTATCGCCGACGTCTCCGGAATCGATGATGCCGGTCGCAAGACTGCTGCGCGCGCGGCATTCGACGCGCGACTTCGACGACCAGCATCCGATCACGCTCGCCGAGCTTGCGTGTTTTCTCGATGGCGTTGCGCGTGTTCAGTCGAAATGGCGCAGCAAACTGGACTTCGACGGCGATGGTCCAATGGTCGACTACGCCTCGAGGCCCTATCCGTCGGGAGGCAGTGCCTACGAACTCGAGCTCTATCTCGCCATCGCCAACTGCGAGGGCCTCGCACGCGGATTCTACCATTACGACGCCGGCGGGCACGCACTGGTGCCGATCGGCGCACGCCCGCCTGAACTGGACGCGATGTTGAAGGCAGCGGAATTCGCGATGGACGCGCCCGGCGTGCCGCAGGTCCTGATCACCATCGCGGCACGCTTCGGCCGGATTTCCTGGAAATACAGTTCGATCGCCTATTCGCTTGTCCTGAAGGATGTCGGCGCGTTGTACCAAACGCTCTATTTGATGGCGACCGACATGGGGTTGGGCGGCTGTGCGATCGGGACCAACAACATCGATCTGTTCGCCAAGATGACCGGGATCGAATTCCACATCGAGGGCCCGGTCGGTCAATTTGCGATCGGCCGCGCGGCAAAACCGCAGGTACCCGACTAGCAGCCGCGCACGGCCAGTTGCCGACGGACGCGTCAGCCGACGCGCCCTGTTCGCCGCTTTTGCGGGCAGTTCTGACGAACGGGCATTTGTATATTTTTTCTTTATAAAGTGAGTTCGCTTTCAATCCCGAAATCATATGCGGCTGCTGTTATCTATGCGGCGTGAGAGCGCGCGTTGCAAATCGACCCCAATATTGCGCGCGTTGTCAGGCGATTCCACGGCCCTCGATGGCATGAGTATTGCTCGAATCTTGATTGATAGAACTGCCGGAAATCCCCGATATGCGCATGACTTTTCGCAAGGGAAATTTGCTGAACGCGCTGCGGCCAGGCCGTGCCCGCAAGCCGCGGATGATGGCGCTCGCCGCGCTCGCAATGTCCTTTGCAATCATTTTGGCCGGTATCGGCAATCGTCCGGCGCATGCGGAAGACCCTGATATCAGCAGCCGGCGTGCTTCCGCACGAGTCGAATTCACCAACGACGAGATCCGGGACGGGTTTTTCAAGATTGCGTTCAGCGCCGAGTTACAGCTCGACGCGGCGGCCAACCGCGTTCGTAAATTCGACGAACCGGTCAGGATATTCGTGATCAACAATGGCTTGCCCGATCGTCGCGCTGATATCGCCGCGATCGTCGCCGACATTCAGGCCCGCGTGAACCATCTTGACGTCGCGATCACCGAAGATCGCCAGGCCGCCAACTTCGTCGTCAGGCTGGTCGCCCATCGCGACTTCGCTCCAACGATCCGTACGCTCTACGGCAACGATCAGGCGGCGCGGATCGAAAAATCGCTCAGCCCGCAATGTCTTTCCGGCATTGCCAAGGACAGCCGCTATCGCATTCGCCGGGCCGAAGTGATCCTGCCCGTGGATGACGGAGAGTTTGCCTTTTACGATTGCGCCTACGAAGAAATGCTGCAGGCGCTCGGGGCCATCAATGACGACCGCTCGGTGCCCTGGACGATGTTCAACGACGACGTCCAGATGGGCTTCTTCGATGTCTACGACCAGTATCTTCTCAACATTCTCTATGACCCGCGCATTCGCCCGGGCATGACCAAAGAGGAAGTCAGCCGTTTGTTGCCCGAGGTCTTTCCGACCGCACGGGCGTGGATTGCGACTACCAATCCGCCGCGGCAATACGAGCAGCATAGCGAGTCATCCGCCGATCCCACGCCGGCCGCCACGACGCTGGTGCGGGCAGTCGACGCACCCGCCAGCCATGGATCCCAGGTCGACTGAAAACACGCAACCACGTGCCGCGAAAGCGGCAGGCCGCAGCATCATTGCAAGTCCGCCTACGCTAGTGCTTCGGCGAAGCGGTTTTTGCCGACGACGAAGAGTATTCCGTGATCCTGAAGTCGTCTCTTCGCGCCTGCCGATTGGCTTGGGTCGCGCTCGCGACCTGGTGCGCGTTATTGTATTTCGACGGCGCGCTGCTCGCTCCTCCGGCCTCGGCGCGATCAAACGCCAGCGTTGATCCGGCAAGTATAGCGAGCGTCCCAGCGACGATGACAAGACATTTGCTCATTGCATCCTCCATCCGTTCAGGACAACCCAAACAAACAGACCTGAACGCTTCCTGTTTGAGCGGTTGTCGTCCCGCGACCAGAGGATGATCCGATCTCGCAAAAAGCGCAACAATCAATCATTTGCCGCAATAAATATCAGCGACCTACTCGGTCGACGAAAAAAACGGCAATGCCGATCGTCCTGCATGGGCGCGCGATCGCAATCGACGTCGCGCGATTTGTAGGTCCCTCATCGCAACGCACAAATCCGAACACAGTCCAGATTTACCAAGCCATCATGCGAGGGTATATGAGGCAAGCAGCCTCGCGCCGCAGGAATTTGCAGCGACTGGCGTCGCAAAACAGGAGAGAGATTTGTCGCTCAGGAAATCCATCGGTGGGATTGGCGTTGCGCTCGGACTGCTTTTAGCCGGCGCACCCGTCGCCCTCGCCCAATCCGCTCCCGCGGACGACAAGGTCCGTCCTGATCCGCTCAAGGCCGGGGCGGATAGTTGGGACGCCAATCATGATGGCGTCTACACCTGCGATGAATGGAAGAAGCATCTCGACCGGGTATTCACCCTCGCCGATCGTAACCACGATGGACGCCTCGACGCCGCCGAGTTTGCAACCGTCAAAAAGGCGGACCCCGCATTGGTCGACGCGGACTTCGGCTATTTTGACGAAAATCAGGATGGCAAGGTCACGCGCGAGGAGTTCGTCAGCAAACCGAGCGAGTTCATCCTGCGGTTCGACAAGAACGGCGACTGCCGCGTCACCCAGGATGAGATAAGAGCGGGGTCGACTCCCGCCCAAGCCGGCCCGAAACAGCCTGCCCGGGACAGGTTCCATACCTATTGACGTGGCGCGCCGGCCGATGTCGGGCAAATTAACCCGCTGACCGCGTTCCGATCGCCTGATCGGACGCAAAAAATAGGTCAGCATTGCTGCCTTGGATTTTAATAAAGAAGCTATTGCCGTTGCGGCGCGATCAGCGATAGCCTGACCGGCAACTGATCATGAAATGTGCTGAGTCTCAGCAACATGTCGCAGGCAGATACAGCGAGAAAACCCGAGCTCAGGCCGCCTAATGGTGTCTGGCTGGCCGGCGTGACCGCTCGCTCGCTGTTCCTGGCCATCCTGGCGGTGATTACCGCGCGCGTGGCCCACCCTCAAATTGAAACCCTCCGGTCTGTGTTCGAAACTCCCGGCGACGTCATCCGGGTGGCATTGGGTTTCGCGGTCTGCTTCTGGATCATCATCAACATATTCCGCCTGCCGAAGGACGCCGGCGCCTATCGCACCTGGGCGTACCTCGGCCTTGGGCTGATACCGCTCGGCCTGCTGTGCGCCTACGTCGTGTGGTAGCGGCGCGCCGAAGCAAAAACCCGGTTGCCGCTGTCATTCAAGTTACCGCTGTCATCGATGGTGCCGTGGGCCGTTGATCGCATCGCCATGCGGGCCGGCAAATGCCGATCACTTCTGTGCGACTTGCGGCTCGTCGAAGGTGCACTTCCGCCAGTCGTCCAATGCGCAGTTCGACGGCCACGCGCCGCCCAACGCCATGAACAAGGCCGCCGTATCGGAAAGGCGCGTGGCTTGCGTCTGAACGCGGATCACAGCAGCCGTCAGATACGCTTGCTGGGCATTGAGCACGGCGACCTGATTGACCTGGCCCAGAACGAGCTGCTTCTGAATGATGTCGAGACTGGCCTTGGCGGCGACTTCGGCCTTCACGGCGGCCTTTATGGCGCGGGCATCCGCCTGCAAACTGCGTAGCGCATCCGCCACGTTCTGCAGTGCCGTGACAACCGCCTGGCGATAGAGCGCGTCCGCCTGGTCCAGCGCGGCCTCGGCCGCCTTCTGCTTGTGGTAAAGCGTCAAGCCATCGAAAAGCGGTTGCGTCGCGCTCAGCCCGAGAAAGTAATAGCTGGTGCCCGGCGTAAACAGCTCGGCAAGGTTGAACGCGGCAGCGCCGGCATTGCCCGTTATCGTGAAGTTCGGCAGCCGGGCGGCGACCGCCACGCCGACCAACGCACTCTGCGAATGCATAAACGCCTCCGCGGCCCTGACATCGGGACGCTGGCGTATCAGCGTGCTCGGCAGGCTCACCGGCAAATTCGCGGGCAAGGCGAGTTGATTGAGATTGAATTTCTCCAGGATTTCGTCCGCGGAGAATTGGCCTGCCAGCGCGGTCAGGAGATCGCGCTGGATCGCCAGCTGCTTCTCCAGCGGCGGCAGGGTCTCTTCGGCCTGCGCGAGAGCGGCTTCCTGCTGCAGGACATCGACCTGCGCAGCCTGGCCGAGGTTGAGCTGGTTCTTCAGGATGTCCAGGATGCCCCGTTCCAGCTTGACGATCCGCTGGGTTGCCGCGATTTGTCCGCGAAGCGATGCCTCCTGGATCGCGGCGGTGACGACATTGGCTGTCAGCGTCAGATAGGCCGCTTCCAACTGGAACAGCTGTTGTTCGGCCAGTGCATCGAGGTTCTCGACGGCGCGCACATTCTGGCCCCAGATGTCCGGAACGAAGCTGACATCCAATTGCGCGGTATGGAGTTGAAATACCGACGGGAACTGGCCGCCCGGACCTGAATTCGAGGCGCCGGAAATTTGCTGCATCGAAGGCGAGTAGTTTGCGCCGATCTGCGGGAGAAACAGCCCGCGCTGCGCCAGCGCGTTGAATTGCGCGACCTTGATGGCTGCTTCAGCCGCCTGCAAGGAGGGATTGTGGTCAACCGACAACCTGATGAGTTCGTCGAGCGGCCTGGAACGAAATGCCGTCCACCACCGCAAGGAGATGTCCGCGCCGTTGACGAAATGCTGTCCCTCGACGCGAGGTCCCCCCGGACCGGCATTGGGCGAGGAAATCGGCTCCTTGGTGTAGCGATCGACATCAGGCGTGGGCGGCGGTGAAAAATTCGGCCCGACGGCACAACCAGAAGCCGCTACCGAGAAGATGCCCGCGATCGCCACGCCCGCCATGAGCCGGCGCTTTCGGCCGGCCCAGCCAAGCGCGACAAGCGGCAATCGCGGGCGAATTCGTCTCAGAAGCAACATACCAACGAACCCCCTCAACCTTCCGACGGAGCCGGAACGTCCTCTGCCGTGTCGATGTCGTCGTTCGCAGTCTTTCCTTCTCTGGAGAGGAATATCTTACGCAGCGCAGGGGCGACCACCAGCAAAAGCAGCGGCCCGATGAACATACCGCCGACGACAACGGTCGCAAGAGGCCGCTGCACCTGGCTTCCGATGCCGTGCGAAATGGCGGCCGGGAACAGTCCGACGCCGGCCGACAATGCCGTCATCAGCATCGGCCGCATGCGCTGTTCAGCACCGTGGAACACGGCTTCGGCGATGTCCATGCCCTGCGCCCTGAGTTCACGGAAATAGGTGATGTTGAGAATTCCGTCCATTACCGCGACCCCGAACAATGAAATGAACCCGATTGCAGCGGAAACGCTGAAATCAAGACCCGCCAAATAGAGGGCGATCAACCCGCCGCCGATCGCGAACGGGATGCCGGCAACGGCCAGAAGGCTGTCCCGAAGCGAATTGAACAAGCCATAGAGCAGAACCAGGATCAGCAGCAGCGTGATCGGAACCACGACCGCAAGCCGCTGCTTGGCATTCTGGAGATCCTCGAACTCACCGGCCCAGATAATCCGATATCCGTTCGGAAGCTTGATCGCCGCGTTGACGCGCTGCTGCGCCTCTTCGACCGTGCTGCCGAGGTCGCGGCCGCGAACGCTGAACTTGATCGGAATGAAGCGCTGGCTGCGTTCGCGATAGATGAACGACGCGCCGGTATCGAGCGTGATATCAGCCAGTTCGCTGAGCGGGACGTATCCATTCGTGCCTGACGGCGTTGGATAGGCGACCTTGACGGTCCGGATGGCGTCAATGCTGCTGCGATATTTGGGATCGAGCCGCACCGCCAGATTGAATTGCCGGTCGCCTTCGAGCACGGTCGTGGCTGTCGTGCCGCCGAGTGCCGCCTGGACGACGGTGTTGACGTCGCCGGTATTGAGGCCATAGCGGGCGGCCTTGTCGCGGTCGATCTTGATATTGAGATTGGGCTGCCCCAACAGATGGAAAATACCGAGGTCGGCGACGCCCTGGACCCTGGACATCTCAGCCATCACCTGGCTTGCAAGCTGTTCCAGCGTCTCCAGGTTCGGTCCGATAATCTTGACCGAATTGGCGCCCTTGACACCCGACAAGGCCTCTTCGACGTTGTCCTGGATGTATTGCGAGAAATTGAACCCGATGCCGGGCAATTCCTCGGCGAATTCCTTCTGCAACTGCTCGGTCAGTTGTTCCTTGGTGAGATTGGCGGGCCATTCGTCGAACGGCTTGAGTGGCGCGAACAGTTCGACGTTGGAGAATGGCGAAGCGTCGCTGCCATTATCGGGACGTCCGTGCTGCGACACGACCGTGAGTACCTCGGGATGCCTGAGCAGGATCTCCCGCATCTTGCCGGTGGCGCCGGTACCCGATTCCAGCGACATGGTCGACGGCATTGCCGCCCTGATCCAGAAATTGCCCTCCTCGAGCGCGGGAAGGAATTCGCTGCCGAGGCGGGATGCCGCCGTCACGCTCAGGCCAAGGAAGACGGCGCCGATCAGCACGGCGAACTTCAGGTTGCCCAGCGCCCAGCGCAGCACCGGGGTGTAGCTCTTGCGCAGGGCGCGCACGATAACGGTTTCGGTTTCCTCGATGTGCTTGGGCAGCAGCAGCGACGCCAGAACCGGCGTTACCGTGAAGGTGGCGAGCAGCGCACCGGCGAGCGCGTAACCGTAGGTCCGCGCCATCGGTCCGAATATCTGGCCCTCGACGCCCTGCATCGTGAACAGCGGCACGAAAGCCGTGACCGTGATTGCCGCCGTGAAAAACACCGCCTTGTCGACCTGCAGCGCGCTGACGAAGATGACGCGCAGCCGCTCGGCCCATTTCCGACTCACGACGGTATGGGCATGCGCCGATGTCGGATCGGGTCCCCAATAGCCTTCGGACAAATGCTGAAGCAGCGTTTGCCGGTGCTCGCTGTCCGACTGGAAGTTGCGATAGATATTCTCCATCATGATGACAGCGGAGTCGACGATGATGCCGAAGTCGACCGCGCCGAGCGACAGCAGGTTGGCATCCTCGCCCTGCAGCACGAGGATGATGATGGCAAAGAACAAGGCGAACGGAATGTTCGCGCTGACGATGATGGCGCTTCGCAGATCGCCCAGAAATACCCACTGAATGACAAAGACGAGGAGACAGCCGAAGATCAGATTATGCAGCACCGTATGGGTGGTCACCCCGACCAGCGAACTGCGATCGTAGTAGGAGATGATCTTGACCCCGGGCGGCAAGCTGCCGTCGCTGTTGAGCTTTTCGACCTCGGCCTTGACGCGCGGAATGATATCGTTGGTATGCTGGGTCCGTCCCATCACCACAATGGCGGCCGCGATATCGTCTTCATGATCCCTGCCCCCGATTCCGAGGCGCGGCACGTAACCGACCGAGACGGTCGCGACATCCCTCACCTGGATGGGAAGGCCGTTCGACTGGCTCAGGACGATGTTCTCGATGTCCCGGACCTTATAACCCTTGGTGACGTCGTCGGCGCCGCCACTATCGACCAGTCCGATGCCGCGGATATTGACCGACTGCTGCCCGATCGTGATCTCGCGGCCGCCGACATTTATATTGGAGTTGCCGAGCGCGGTGATGAGTTGCGGGATCGAGACATTATAGGCTTCCAGTTTTCCCAGATCGGCGTCGACATTGAACTGCTTGGTGGTGCCGCCCCAGGCGTTGATCTGCACAACGCCGGGAACGGTGAGAAGGCGTCGGGTGATGACATAATCCTGCAAGGTACGCAGATTGGTCAGCCCGAAATGCGGGGGGCCAACGACCTGATAGCGGTAGATTTCACCGACCAGGCTGGACTGCTGGATCTGGGCAACCTGATTGCCGGGCAGATTGACGTTTTGTTGCAGACTGATCGACGCTTGCGTAAGCGCGAAATAATAATCGACCCCGTACCTGAAGGTGACCCGAACAAACGACAGGCCATAGAACGACGTCGAGCGAATGTTGACCACGCCGGGCGTCGGATACAGGCCGACTTCCATGGGGATGGTATAATATTTCTCCATCTCCTCGGCCGACAGTCCCGCCGCCTGCGCGGTGATTTCCAGAATGACGGGCGCCGGATTCGGATAGGCTTCGATGTTCAGCCGCGAAAATGCCACCAGCCCGGCGGCGCAGAATACGATAAGACCCAGCACAATGATTGCGCTGCGCGTCAGACCGAACACAAGGATAGACTTGATCACTAGACCCCACAGAAACTCTTTGGACGAGCCGGCGCCCGGCGGCTTTAGCCTGCCGTCCCCAGCAGCAGCACGTTGCTCAGAAAAACCGCGCCGTCGGTAACGACGGTCTCACCGGGCTGCAACCCCTCGAGGATCTGGTTCCAGCCATCCTGCTGCAGGCCAATCTTGACGGTCCGCTTCACAAAGTGACGACGATCGGTCGTGACCCAGACAGTCATCGTGCCGTCGCCTTCCCGCACAACCCCGTTCGCCGGCACCGCAAGCGAACTCTCGGGCTCTCCGACCCGAATGACGAAACTTGCATACATCCCCGATCGCAGCAGATGCTCGGGATCGTCGATCTGGGAGCGAACCAGTTGGCGGCGGCTGTTGGGGTCGATGATCGACCCCAGCGTCGTGACGCGTCCCTTGAAAGTCTTGTCGGGGTAGGCAGGCACATGGACCTCGACCTCCTGCCCGAGTTTGTAGCGCGGGGCGTCCGTCTCGATGACGTTCGCGATCATCCACATCGTCGACAGGTCCACCACGGAGTACGGCGCCGGTGCATTGCCGGGCTGGGTCAGGAATCCGGGGGCCGCGCTGCGTGCCACTACTCTTCCGGTGATCGGACTCGGAACCGGCAGCGTGGAATCGACTCTGCGCTTGTCGACGACCTCGTCGATCTCGGCGTCGGTCTTGCCAAAGATCCGCACCGAATCCCTCGCAGCCTTGAAATTTCCTTCGGCGGTCTGCTGGTCGGACGTCGCCTGGTCGACGTCCTTCTGCGGACCACCGCCGGTCTTCAGCAAACTTATCGCGCGCGTCAGCGTGCGCTTCTCCAGTTCGAGCACGCCCGCGGCCGCGAGTAGCGTCGATTCCGCCTGCAGGAGATCGGGGCTATCGATGGTGAAAAGGATGTCGCCGGCCTTGACATCGTCGCCGATGTTGAAATTCGCCTTGAGGATCTTTCCGGGGTACTGTGAAAATACCTGGACCAGCAGATCTTCATTGAAGTCGATAGTGCCGACCGAGGTTTTGAACAGCGTAAAATCGCGCGACCCCACGGCGGCGATTTTCAATGTAGCCGCCTGCTTGTCGGACAGATCGACAAAGGGATCGCCGGACTGAGGCGCCGTCGCGCTAGGGTTGGATTCGCCGCGCGCCGCCTCACCAACGGTCAGGCCGTTCTTGTTCACTTTCCAAACCAGGACAGCGCCTATCAAGGCCAGCCCCAGTAATAGAAACGACAGCCGAGGACGGCTCGATAAAATCATTGAAAACTCACCTTGATCATCCCTGCCTGGTGACCGGCAAATCGCAAGCAGGGATTGGACGACCGATCAAGCCAATTTCGCCAGCGATTCGACGCTGCCACCGATAGCACGCCGCACTTACACCAACCTTACAATCCGCCCTTTTGTCCTTGATTTTTTTCACTTTTTTGGATCGCCCGCGCGTAATTTCGTATCGTCGCGCGACGATTGGGGCGCGAACGCAAAGCAGGAACGGCCGCGCAAAAATACGATAACATGAGCCGGGATTGAGAGAGAGCCTTGCGATGGCTCAACCTTGCGATGATCCCCAGCTAACCGGAGCCATGGCGCCCTATCCCGCTGCTTGCCATATCGGCAATCTGGCCTCCATCCGGGCGCGCCTCCGCCCGCTAGTTCTCCGCCGGGCCGCGCCACATCGGAGATTTGGGACCGCCGTAGTAACGCGTGCCCCCGAGTTGAACCGGCTGTTGCGCGACGGATTGCATGTTACTTTCCGACGTGACGCTGCGGGCATGCAAACGTCCCTTGACGGTCTTTCCGGCGGAATCGCCGCAAAGCCCGGCGATCAAAAACGTTACGGCGACAGATACGGACCATATCCGCGGCAATCCGGCGATCCCCGATGTCATGTGTGTGTCACCGGCGTCCATCGCTTCAATACTTCGCGACGACAGGTCCGCCGAACTTGTAGTCGAACCCGATTGTCATGACCGAATAGGTGCTGGCGATCGTGTAAGGGAGCTGGCCGTTCGGCGTCAGACCGGTGGTGGTGACGCCGGCGCGGGTGAAGCTGCCGAAATCGTAATAGCTGTATTCGAGTTTGCCGATCAGGTTGTTGGTGATCGCGTAAGCGATACCGCCGCCGGCCACCAAGCCGCTCCTGTTGTTGCTGAACGCATCGACCCCCAATGCCGGAACCGAATCGGTGTTGACGTGATTCAGTTGGCCATAGGCCCAGCCGCCGGTGAAGAACAGCAGCAACCGATCAATCGCGATACCGCCCAACCCGCGAACCGTGCCGGCCCAGCGAAGCGACGTCGCATCGTTCGAAGCATTGCCAAATGCATCAGTCGACCTGAAGTTGTCGCTACCCTTGATGCCCGACCACATCCCATCGGCCACAAAGCCGACGACATAGCTGCCGCTCTGCAATTGATAGCCGACCTCGCCGCCGCCAACTGCGCCGGTCGAGTCATAATTGAGGGTGTAGTCCGCATAGCCGGTATGCCCGAGCGCGTTGTTGAGGTTGTGGTTGCCGTAGCCGCCGCCCCCGAACACGCCGATATAGAAGCCGGACCAATCGTAGACCGGCTCCACGGCCGCCGGCGCCTTGGTCGCGAAGTCGGCGCCGAACGCGGGTGCCCCGAGAGCCAGCATCCCCAGCGATACGGCGGTGAAAAAAATTCGTTTCATTGTTAGCCCCTGTCGAACTGTTCTTCTGGCAACTTGAAGCCGCGAGGTTTCCACGGATCAGAAGTGAATGATGATGTCGGACGCCCCGATGATGGCGTACTTTCTGTTCGCGGGAATCCCCAGGTTCGCGTTGCCGTTGAACGCGAAACCGTCCAGACATTTGTAATAGGAAACCTCGGGCCGCATCTCGATCTGCGGCGAGAACCAGTGCTGCCAGCCGATGCCGGTCTCGATATAGCGGCCCGGCGTGCCGGTGCGCTGTCCCTGACCATCGTCGACCCATTCGAAGCGATACGAGATGTTGTCCAGCGGCGCTGGCTTGTAGTTCAGATACATCAGAGCCGTCTGGAAGCTGGCCGTGCAGCTCTTCTCGGTGGAGCTCTTGCAGAATGCGAGTCCCGGAGCGTTGAATGGCATGTATTGCGGAGAGAACGGGGTGCCCCCGCTCTCAAACGCGGCGAACATCAGCGGATTGGTCGCATTCAGCACATTGTTCTGGTGCTCGTTGTAGGATTCGAGCGAGATGTGCCACTGATCGTTGAACGTGTGATACAACGTGCCGCCAAGCCATTGCAGGTTGTTGTAGCCCCACTGGCCGCCATTGATACCGTCGGCGACAAGGTTGATGTCGGTCTTGCCGTCATCGCTGGTCCAGCGAATGCCGGTGGTGATGCTCGGGACCGCGCCCGGGTCAACCGGCATGGTGGTTCCCGGGAATAGCGGGTTCGGGAATGGATTGGCCATCGTCTGACCGGCATGCCAGGGCATCGCCTCGGTGCCGACCGTGAAGCCCAACTGGAAGATCCAGTTCTTGCTGATCGCCAGCGTCCCTTCGATGCCGGTGTTGGTATAGTTGTCGAAGGTGTAGGTCATCGAGTGCGAGTACATGTAATTGTTCGGCGCCAGCTGGGCCTCGATGTCAGGGATCGAGATGTAGCGGCCGAACCGGATGTTGAGGCCTTGCCCTACCCACGGAATGAACACCTCGCCATAGGCCATCGGGATGTCCCAGCCATTGTTGGCGTTGTTATTGAGAAGCTGGTTGCTCCCCAGCCCGTATGCCGTGGTGTAGCGGTAGTTTTCACCGTAGATCGGCGCGACGCGGAAACCCCAGTCGACGTGGTCTTTCTGCACGGTGTCGGGCAGCCGCTCGATATAGACGACCGCCTGGTCGAGCTGCACCGTATTGGGGTTATAGTCATACGCCGCCGGCGCGTTGCCGCCCTT